>Ga0116160_1002763_pt1 | contig 16086 bp, 14 predicted proteins | sample AD_JPNAS2_MetaG_FD_89879 | JGI IMG/M metagenome (GOLD analysis project Ga0116160, IMG submission 89879) | Active sludge microbial communities of municipal wastewater-treating anaerobic digesters from Japan - AD_JPNAS2_MetaG | ecosystem: Engineered > Bioreactor > Anaerobic > Digestate | place...
AATCTCGGTGGGAACGATATAAACTTTCTTTTCCAGTTTGCGCGCATTTTTTGCCATGAATTCAGCGCACAGCGCCTGATCCGCAAAGGACATGTCCATAACACAGGCGGGATGTCCTTCCGCCGCCGCCAGATTGATGAGGCGCCCTTCGCCCAAGAGATTGATTTTTTTGCCGCCCTTAAGCGTGTATTCAGCGACAAAGGGGCGAATCTGGCGTTTTTTCACGGCGATTTTTTCCAGAGTTGGGATGTCAATTTCGACGTTGAAATGACCGGAATTGCAAATGATAGCGCCATCCTTCATTTTAATGAAGTGTTCTTTGCGTAAGACATTTATGTCGCCTGTCAGGGTGACAAAGATATCGCCAATCGGCGCCGCTTCGCTCATCGGCATGACGCGGTAGCCATCCATCGTTGCCTCGAGGGCGCGCAGCGGGTTGACCTCCGTCACAATCACGTTTGCGCCCAGCCCATTTGCGCGCATTGCTGTGCCGCGACCGCACCAACCATAGCCGGCAACAACGACCGTTGAACCTGCAATAAGGCGGTTTGTGGCGCGCTGAATGCCGTCAATGGTGGATTGTCCAGTGCCATATCGGTTGTCAAAAAGATGCTTGGTATCTGCGTCGTTGACGGCGATGACAGGGATTTTCAAGACGCCTTCTTTTTCCATAGCGCGCAGGCGAATGACGCCTGTGGTCGTTTCCTCTGTTCCGCCAATAACGCCGTTGATGATGGCATCACGTTCTTTTTGAGAAATCGAGTCATACCATTTTTTAACAACGGGGTGAATATTTTTGAAGCGCTTCATCGCCATGAAAAGCAGCGTGGAGACCAAATCTGCGCCGTCATCCATTGTGATATTGGGTTTATGGGCAATGGCGCTTTTGATATGATCATAATAGGTATCTTCATCCTCGCCCTTGATGGCAAATGTGGGGATATTGAAAATTTTGACAAGCGCAGCGGCAACATCGTCCTGTGTGGAAAGGGGATTAGAGGCGCATATAGCCACATCCGCTCCGCCCGCTTTTAAGGTCAGCAACAGATTCGCCGTTTCGGTCGTTACATGAAGGCAACATGAGAGGCGGATTCCTTTCAATGGTTTTTGTTTGGCAAAACGTTTGCGTATGCTGCGCAAAACAGGCATGTCCTGTTCAGCCCATTCGATACGGAGCTTGCCGTGTTCGGCAAGCGAAAGGTCATGGACATCGTAATTCATGGAAGTTCCTTTCTTTTGGATGCGTAATCATGGAAATGCTTTTTCAAAGCAAAATCTCTGCCATCGCATCAATTATTACAAGGCGTTTTTAAAAACGTTCACCATGTCAGTTTTTTCCCAAGTAAATTCTTTTTCGTTCCGCCCGAAATGTCCGTATGCGGATGTCTTGAAATAGATAGGGCGTTTGAGGTCAAGACGTTCAATGATAGCAGCCGGACGGAAGTCAAAATTCTTTTTCACAATCTTGACGAGTTTTTCATCGCTGATTTTACCGGTTCCAAAAGTATCCACATATATGGAAAGGGGGTCCGCCACGCCGATGGCATAAGCAACTTGAATCTCGCACTTTTGCGCAGCGCCTGAGGCAACAATATTTTTGGCAACCCAACGCGCGAAATATGCTGCGCTTCGGTCAACTTTGCTGGGGTCTTTGCCGGAGAATGCTCCGCCGCCGTGGCGGCTATATCCGCCGTATGTATCCACGATAATCTTTCGCCCTGTCAAACCGGTATCGCCATGAGGTCCGCCTTTTACAAAACGTCCGGTGGGGTTGACATGATATTTTGTATTCTCATCGAGCATGTTTTTCGGGAGCGTAGGCTTGATCACTTTTGCAATGACTTCTTCGCGAATGGTCGTTTGAGCAACATCAGGAAAATGCTGTGTTGAGATAACAACGGAATCAATGCGGATAGGCGTTGAGCCATCGTATTGGACAGTGACCTGGCTTTTTGAATCAGGGCATGCCCATTTGATTGTCCCATTTTTGCGCAGCTTGGCAAAATGCTGCACCAGTTTGTGAGCCATCATAATGGGCATGGGCATGAGTTCTGGGGTTTCATTGCATGCAAAACCGAACATCATACCTTGGTCTCCGGCGCCTTGTTTCATCTTGTTCTTTTTCACCACACCCATAGCAATATCGGGCGATTGAGGACGAATGGCTGTCAACACGCAGCATGTTTCTGAATCGAAGCCCATGGAGCTGTCCGTATAGCCAATCTTTTTGATGGTATCGCGGGCAATCTGCTCAAAATTAATCCATCCGCCGCAGGTAATTTCGCCGCCAACGAGCGCCAGACCCGTTGTCACGAAGCACTCGCAAGCGCAGCGTCCGTTTTTATCTTGTTCAAAAACGGCATCAAGGACTGCGTCTGAAATCTGGTCGCAAACTTTGTCCGGATGCCCTTCTGATACTGATTCCGACGTAAAAAAACGTGTCATAGTCATGAAAGCCCACCTCCGAAAAGTTTTATTCGATCTTGATGATCGAGGAATCTCCTACGTTCAATTGGAGGTAATTATCCTCCACTTTGGCATTGTCGCCAATGAGGGAATTTTCCAAAAGCATATCTTGGACCTGTGCGCTTTTGCCGACGATGGAATTGCGCACAATACTCCCCTCTACATTAGCATCCTCTGAAATTGAAACATAAGGTCCGATGATGGAATCTTTTACTATTGCAGACTTGGCAATAAAAACCGGCGGTTTAATCAAGGAGCCGGGATAACGCTGTTCAAAAAAGTCTTTCTGTTTAGAACTGGGCGATTTTTCCAAAAGGGCGCGATTGGTTTCGAGCATGGTCTCCGGTTTGCCGCAATCGAACCAGCCATTGATACCGAAAGTGCGGAATGGCGCGCCGCGGTCGAGCATCCTCTGCAGGGCATCCGTCAGTTGGAATTCCCCTCTGGTTGTTACGTTATTGTTGATATTGTAATCCAGACAATCAAAAAGCAAGGCTGGCTGCGCGATGTGGTAAATGCCGACAATAGCTAGATTTGTGGGCGGATTTTCCGGCTTCTCAATAAGACGCGTCACCACATCTCCTTTGAGTTCAACTATGCCAAACCGTCTGGGATCATCCACTTCTTTGACGGCAATGGCGTTTTCCTTAAGTTTCAAAACAGGCGCCAGATTCGCCGAGAATATTGTATCTCCTAAAATAATCAAAACCGACTCATGGTCTTTGTGAATTGGTTTTGCCAGCGAAATGGCATGACCAAGCCCGCGCATTTCTTTTTGGTCAATAAAATTTGCTTTGAATTTGTAGTTGTCTCTGACCCATTTTTCAATGGCGTCGCCAAAATAATGAACAATGAACGTCACTTCATCCGCGTCCAAAGAAACCAATTCATCAAGGATGTGGGCAAGGATTGGTTTTCCGGCAACCTCCAAAAGGGGTTTTGGAGCAGAAAAGGTATGCGGACGCAGCCGCGTCCCCAATCCCGCAGCAGGTATTATAGCTTTCATTTCGCCTCCTTTTTTTCCGTCTTTTTTGACGGATTATATTTTTCTGTTTTAACATGAGAACAAGCCAGCATCTCCACAGAAAGTGGGTCGGGATAAACCCCTTCAAAAACGATGCGTTTTACTCCGGCGTTGATAAGTATTTTTGCGCAAACGCTGCAAGGATGGGCGGTGACATAGATTTCCGAATCGCGCGTGCTTACGCCTAAAAGCGCCGCTTGGGCAATGGCGTTCTGTTCGGCGTGGGCGCCGCGGCAGATTTCATGACGTTCGCCTGACGGGATATTCATTTGTTGGCGCAGGCATCCGACTTCGCTGCAATGTTCCAACCCGGATGGCGCGCCGTTATATCCCGTGGCGAGGATGCGTTTATCTTTGACCAAAACAGCGCCCACCTGACGCCGAAGGCATGTTGAACGCTTTCTGACCACTTGCGCCACTTCCATGAAATATTCATCCCAAGTGGGGCGTTTTTCGCTTGTCACCGTTGATTCCTCATTTCAAGAATTAAAAACTCCTTTGTGCAGCGGGAAATTTTTGCAAAGTTCGGCAACCTGCTGCCGAACATCGTTTTTTACCTGTTCATCATCCGGGTTCTTTAGAACGCGGGCAATCCATTTGCCGATGGTTTTCATCTCCTCTTCTTTCATGCCGCGAGTTGTCAACGCGGGGGTGCCGATGCGGACACCGCTTGCCTCCATCGGCTTGCGTGTATCAAAAGGAATCATGTTTTTGTTTATGGTAATTCCGGCTTCTTCGAGAGCGGATTGAGCAGCCTTGCCGCTGATATTGAATGCGCTCAAATCCACAAGGAAAAGATGCGTATCCGTGCCGCCCGAAACGAGTCTCAAACCGTGTTGCGTCAGCGAATCGCCCAGAATGCGCGCATTGATGAGGACCTGCTCTATATACTTTTTGAAGGCGGGCTGCATGGCTTCATGAAATGCAACGGCTTTGGCGGCTATCACATGCATGAGCGGTCCGCCTTGCATGAATGGGAATACCGTTTTGTCAATTGCCTTTGCAAATTCTTCTTTGCAGAGGATGAAACCGCTGCGAGGTCCCCGCAATGTTTTATGGGTTGTGCTTGTGACGATTTGCGCTGTTTTAACGGGATTTGGATGATAGCCCGCTGCAATGATTCCGGCAATGTGCGCCATGTCCACTATAAAGAGCGCGCCGACTTCATCAGCTATTTCCCTGAAGCGCGCAAAGTCCAACGTGCGAGGATATGCTGAGGCGCCGGCGACAATCGCTTTTGGTTTGTGCTCCCGCGCCAATCGCACGACTTCGTCAAAGTCAATTACTTCGGTATCTTTATTAACGCCGTAGGAAATAATTTTGAAAAGTTTGCCGGAAAAATTCACAGGCGACCCATGCGTGAGATGCCCGCCATGCGAAAGATTCATGCCGAGAATGGTTGAGCCTGCCTCCATAATTGCAAAATAAGCAGCCATATTTGCCTGTGAACCGGAATGCGGTTGAACATTGGCATGCTCCGCTCCAAAAAGGGCTTTGGCGCGCTGTATCGCCAGATTTTCTGCGATATCAACATTAACACAGCCGCCATAGTATCGCCTTGCCGGATAGCCTTCCGCATACTTATTGGTCATAACGCTGCCCATTGCTTCCAAAACGGCAGGACTGGTGAAGTTTTCGGAGGCGATAAGTTCCAGCGTGCCAGTTTCTCGTTCATATTCCAGCTGAATGGCTTGCGCCACTTCAGGATCGGTATGTTTAAGGCAAGACAAATTATTTTTCCTTTGCTTTTGTTTTTTTCTGGGCGGTTGGGGAAGATGGTTTTGCCTGAGCGGCGGGTTTGGTTTTTGCCGGTTTGGCGGGCGCGAGTTTTGGTTTTGTTTTTTTGACAGCGGCGGTTTTTTCCGCTTTCTTTTTTCCTTGAATGAATTCGGATTTCAGCAGCTTGTCGCAAGCGGTTTTAATTTCATGAAACACCTTTTTATAAACCTCTAAAGTACATCCCATAGGATCGCTGATTTGAGCATGGCGGACATCGCTGCCCGTGAATTCTTTTAAAAGGAAGGTTTTGCCGCGGGCTTCCGGCGCCAGACGATGTGCTGATTGAACATGAAAAGGAGTCATGCCGAGAATTAAATCAGCTTTTTTGATTGTTTCCTCAGTCAGTTTGGTTGAGCGATGTTTGCGAAGGTCAACTCCGATAGCATCCATAATTTGAATAGCTTCCGGCGTGGCAAGAAGTCCTGCAACTGTCATGACCCCGGCGGTTTTGACTTCAACATTTCTAATCTTATTTTCTTCCACAATTTTTTTCATATATGCCGACGCCATCGGACTGCGGCATGTATTGCCAGTGCATAGAAAAAGGATGGTTTTTTTTGTTTTTTTTCGTAAACCGTCCATGAAATTGCCTCCACAAAATTTGACATGAATTAAATTGATAATTTATTTAGAAAGAAATATCCAAGGAACGCAAATAAAGCAAATGGCGCCCAGCTGGCAACTATCGGAGATAGGATCAACTGATGTCCCAGCGCTTGACTCACTGCGGTAAAACCATAAAAGGCTATGGCAGAAATAACGCCCATTGCATATCCAAAAACCATGTTGCGGGCATCCAGCCGCACCGCAAAACAAAAACATATCAATCCGATAATCAATGCCGAAAAAGGAAAGGCTATCTTCAAGTGAAAATCAGTTGCGTAAGTTCCTACATGCTCACCTCTTTTTGCGAGGATGGAAATAAATTTCCCGAGTTCAAATATATTCATTTCTTCCGGTTTTTTTCGATGGCTTAAGAATTTTTCAAGGTCTTCTTCCATTGGCAGGGTAATGGGTTTATCGAATTGTTCGAAACCGTTCGGACGCCCGTCCTTGTCATAAGACCAGCGTCTGGCATTATAAAAACGCCAATACTTGCCCTGCCCGCGCTCTTTAGCCAATTCGCCCCGGTCCGCGCTCAGCCGCAACATAAGCCCCGAACCTTCATCGTTAAGGTCAATCACCGTTGGATTCGTCATTGTGTTTGTAGCACTGTCAAAGGCGTCCATAACATAAAACCGCTGCCCTTGCCCTTTGACGAATATTTCCTGATTTTTTGTCTGGATTCGCTGCCCCTTTCCTTCGATATACGCCTTCTCAATATATTTGGCGCGTTGCTGGCAACCGGGAACCACAAGCTCGCTGAAAATAAATGACAGGAGGCAGATGCCGAGCGTGGCGGCAAGAATGGGCGCGGCAATTCGGCGCGCGCTGATGCCAGCAGCCACCATCGCCACAATCTCTCGATGCCTCGATAGCAGCCCAATGGTAAATAGAATGGCGATCGCCACAGCAAGGGGCACGATTTGAATTATATGAAACGGCAGGCTGTTGGCAAAATATAAAACGGTATATTTAAAACCCGGGTCATTTTTCAAAATTTCATCATAATTATCAATTATCATATAAACCAGCATAACAATAAGGCACACAAACAGCACGCCCGCAAAGGTATAAAGATACTCCTTCAGAAGGTAACGATCGAGAATTTTCATTCGCATCGGGCGTTTTTCTTTGTCATAAATAAAAATTTCAAACTCTAATTACACCGAATTCCAATTCAAGTAAAGCAAAAAAACTTATAAATACAGTTCGACCAAATGCAAGAGCAAAATGCGTATTAATGAGCCAATTTTTGTGCGTTAAAAAAACGCTCAAGCCCCTCGCTATTTCGTGATTTTATAGTTTTGTATTGAATTCTTGCTCACGTTCTCATTATGACAATTCTTGAATTAACTTAAACGAAGATAAATTATGCGAATACTTTTGCATACATGTTGCGCGCCGTGTCTGATTGCCCCTTTTGAATCGCTTGGTTCCAAAGGATATCAGGTCACGGCATTCTTTCATAATCCCAATGTTATGCCCTATCGGGAATTTCGGGCGCGGGTTGCGGCTTTCAAGGAATACACGGCGGCAAATCATATTCCCGCCATCTGCGACGAGGTTTATTCATTGGAGCCAACGCTCCGCTATCTCCTTGAGCGTATAACAGACTCCCGCTGCCGCGCTTGTTATGATATGCGCCTTTTGAAAACCGCCCAGACCGCTGTTGAAAAAGGTTATGACTCATTCACCACCACGCTTTTGGTCAGCCCTTATCAAAATCACAAGGCAATCTGCGATGCGGCAACCGCCGCAGCGGATAAATTTGGTGTAAGATTTCATTATGCTGACTGGCGCCCGCTCTTCGCAAAATCTCACGAGGAAGCCTCATCAAAAAAACTTTATATGCAGTCATATTGCGGATGCATCTTCAGCGAAGAAGAGCGCTTTCGTCCCAGCCTGAGGAAAAAAAAGGCGAAGTCCCGCCCCAAAGAGGAGGTATGCGCCTGTTGACGGATCTGAGGAAAATTCAGGATGGCGTTTTATCAATTCTCCATCAGTTGGGATGGGGGACTGGCGACTTCACCGTTCTCAAGAAATTACCACTTCGCGCCGGTTTGGCAAAGAGAGAGGTTGAATACGCTTTTTGCAAATTACAAAATGAACCTTATATCGCCCTTGTTGTGCCAACAGGTTTCGCGCTTCCGCCTTATGAAGACCTTTATAACCGTTATCTGGACTTCAACTTTGAAACGTGGCTCCTCTTTAGGCAGTTTAAGGACACCTCTCCCGGCATTGCCTACATGCTTATTTTCGATGAGCAACGCGCCTATCTTTATGATGTTGCCGGGCAGGAATGTCTGATTTATTGCGCCCATGTCCGCGAACGTCTTGACCATCTTTTCCCTTACCTTGAAAAAAGAAAGGTTCAAAGCGGCGGGCTGGATAATCTTATTAGAAAAACCAACACCCGGCTTTCCGGCGAGCTCAACGGATGGTTGCATTTATGGAGCGCGAAACTCGGCGCCAAGACCAATGCCCGCAAAATCACGCTGGAAAAATTTTGTAAAAAACTCACCCTCGCCCGTTATTATCGAATCCTTTTTGGTCCGGAAACTCCCACACTCAGGTTTGAATCCTTTGTTCAAGACCCGTCGCAAAAAGAATCGGTGCGGCGCGTTTCTTTCTTTGAATATTTTCAGCAGATTTTTAAATTCTTCCTTTCGGACTTCTCGCTTGATTATTTTGAAATCGGCAAAGCAGAAAATTCATTTCTTATGAAACTGGACAGCCATGCTGATATTGTAAATTCATTTTTGTCGGAATTTAATTTTCTCTCACCGGCAAAATTCTCGCTCGATGTTCTGCTAAACAATTGGTGTTCGGAACAGGAGCGTCTCTGCTACACGAAAAAAACCTACACAACTGATAGAGGTGGCATCAAAAAAAGACTCTTTGTCAGCGGCGGTGTGGTCATCAAACCTGTCATCTCCGATATTGCGGAGGACGGCGCGCCGTGGGCACTGCACCTTTTTGATGAGGTTGTCCAGTATTGGCGCTCCCATAATTGTCAAGCAAGGGATAAGCGCAAAAAAAAAGGCGTTTGCATCTCGCAACTGGATATGTTCGCCCCCATGCCGGAAGAAACGGATGCGGATGGCTGCATTCTGAACATCGTCAATCACGCCCTTAAAACATCATTCCGCGTTTTATGCGATGATGAAAAGGAAACTTGCAGCAATTTCATATTCCTGCTGATTGCCAAATGCTTTGAACTATGGAAAAAGTATGAACTGCCTCGCGAGCCGCTGGCGGCGCTGAATGACATTTTTCAAAAACCTATTTTATAAAGGAGATTGCGCAATGAAACAATCACTCAAAGGACGCGACTACATCACCACTCAGGAATGGTCGGTGGACGACCTTGAAGAAATCCTTGAAATGTCCCACTGGCTCAAGGATCGCCGCAAACAAAAACTCCCGCAAAATATACTCAATGACAAAACCATCTTCCTGCTTTTTTTCGATAAATCCACCCGCACGCGCAACTCCTTTGAGGCGGGCATAACCCAGCTTGGCGGTCATGCCCACTTTATTGATTCCGAAACTTCTCAAATCGCCCACGGCGAAACCGCACAAGATACCGGCGTCATCCTATCTCGCTATGGCGAAGGCATCGCCATCCGCCACGACCTCGTCCCATATGAAGGCAACGCCTACATGCGCGAGGTTGCCAAATGGGCGGACGTTCCCGTTATCAACATGCAGTGCGACATTGACCACCCATGCCAGTCAATCGCCGACTTAATGACCATCCGCGAACGTTTCGGCAAAAATCTGCGCGGACTCAAAATCGCCATCTCGTGGGCATATACCCCAACCTACGCCAAGCCGCTTTCCGTCCCGCAGGGTTTGATTACGCTGATGCCGCGCTTTGGGTTAGACGTCGTCCTCGCCCATCCCCCTGAATTTAAACTCATGCCCGAGCAGATTGAGATTGCCAAAAAGAACGCCGCCGACGCGGGCGTAAAGTTTGAAATGACCGATTCGATGGAGGACGCCTTCAAGGATGCGGACATCGTTTATCCCAAGTCGTGGGGCATTCTCGAACTCTTCGGCGAGCCGCAAAAAGCCCTTGAAATCGGCAAGAAATACAAACACTGGAAGTGCGATGAGAAAAAGATGGAACTGACCAAAAAGCATTCCATCTACATGCACTGCCTCCCTGCCGACCGCATCAACGAAGTCACCGACGCCGTGATTGACGGACCCCATTCCGTCATCTACGACGAAGCCGAAAACCGCCTTCACACCTGCAAAGCCATCATGGGGCTGACGATGTAAGTTTAAACACAAATAAAATTTCAAAAGGGCGTGAAGAAATTTTTTCCCGCCAAGTCTCACAATCCGCCCGACACTGTGTGTTTTCAACCTGAGGCGGCACAAATCTCACAACACAGCGGTGGAGTCCGAATTCTCCGCCGTGTCGAGCAGATGGATGTATTGAACCGAGAGACAGGTAACGTCACGAATTAGAGATGGTTCGGCACTCCCCTATCAACTCGATGCCGTAGCCGCATTGCCACCCTTAATCGTTGCAGAGCGGCTAGGCGGCAAACTGCTGATTTCCAACTGATGATGGACATCATTTGTCGGATCAAAGTAGATGGTGATGGGACCACCTGCGAGCTTCTTCGGCTTCGACACAGTCGTGCAGTCGAACTCGTACCGGGCAATCTCCTTGCCATCAACCTCGCACTTCATAGTAAACTAGGCCATGTCATTCTCTGTGTTACTTAGGTTTTGCTTCGAGGATATCCACGGAGTCGCCGTATTGAGCCCTGACTAGGGCCTTGGCATGGGCACCGTCTTTTGCCTGGACCTCGACCCACGAAACACTGCCACTGCCTTTCAGTAGAATCTTAACCAAGTACGTTCGCATCGGAGCCTCCTTCGCAGAAAAAGTTTTTTGAAGCCCAACAACTGTATATTTAGTTCCGTATAAAACCATATAGACAGCGTTTTGCTTCTGTATAAAATGCAAAATTGCATCTTTGAATTCATATCCCAAGTCTCTTCAATACAAGAATATACATAAAAATTTTCTTTAAAATTCCAGCGTGTTCTACAGTCTGTATAAGACACATCCCCAGTAGATGTTTTAAAGCATACGAAAAGTAGATGGGTGGCATAAGAATGACGGAAGGTGTGGCAACCGACGTGCTTCGCCACTCGGGCTTTGCGCACCGCTTCATGAACTGCCCGTTGCAGAATAGTTTCGTGAACATGATGTCGCCCTTCCTCACCGTTCTTAGTATTTTTCCACCGGTTCTCCTGGGGAAAAACCCACTGCCAGCGCCATTCATAAGGTGCGTTTGAATATTTTCGTTCCAAGGCAAAAGGCAAAACAACTTTTCCCCAACCTTCGGATAAATCTTTTTCGTGAGCAGACTTGACGATTTGCAGATGTTTTTGAAGGGGCGATTTTAACGATTCGGGCAGCATGGTGATTCGGTCTTTTGCACCCTTGGCGTCTCGGCTGAACAGTTTCGGACGCGATTCAGACACGGGGGTATGTACTCGGTTCTTTTTTATATCATGTAAAGTTTGATATGTTGTGGCATGCATCATATGCGCAAAAATTTCGACATCTCACTATTAATGGGAAAACACAAAAGCGATTTTTAAGAAAAATGGATGTTTGACAAGTGGAATTTTTGCACGGCGTTTGAATTTCCCGCAGAATCTATTTCTTCTTCGGTATAAAAATCTCAATGCGGGTGTTGAGGGTTTGGAGGACGTTGGAGTTGCTGCGGAAATTGAGAGGTTCGTAATAGGCGTCAATCGCCTCCTTGATGGGCGGGAGCTTCGCCGTCTGCGCCATGTCCAATAGCACAATCGGGACGCGCCGCGCCTTCAGCGCCCGCGAAATCGCCAGCGCCTTCGCAACGCCCTCCCCCGGCTTTTTATCCACAAAAACTTCGTTCACATATTTTATCGTCCAGATGTAATTTTCCGAATATTCCTCGACGACCCGCCGTCCCGTGATGAAGGCGTAAAACGGCGGGGCAAGGATGGCGTCGCCCTCGCGCGAATACTGCCCGATGATTTCCTTCACTACCTTGACTTCGCTCGCGGGGAGTTCGTAACTTTCCGCATATAGGGTCTTGCGGACGAAGAGGGCGCCTATATAGAACGTGGCAAAAAGGAGCATGAAGAGAACACAGACGGCGGCAAATCGGCTCGTGTCCTTGAATGAAATATTCTTCCAGCCCTCCCCTTCTCTCATCGTCCCGCGCCAAAATAAACCCATCGCATGGGCGAAGAATATTACTGCAAATGGTTCGCCGATCGTGAAGATGTATTCCATCGTTCCGCCTTTGGAAACGTAGATGATAGAGCAGAACGAAAAGAATGCGTGCCAGCCGATATATTCCCGCCGTGTGTCTATTTCGTCGCCTTTGAGAATATACATCGCCAGTCCTGTCAGACCGAAGAGGACGTATCCGCCCTCCCAAGTCAGGACGTCCTTGCCTTCGTTCAAGATTTTGCGAACGGCATACGTGAGGACGCTCTCGCCGCTGATTTCCGGTTTGGGAAACGTCCCGACTTGATTCAGGAACACATTGCGCAGGTAGAAGCCGTCCGAGACAAACTCCATCAAGAGCACGCCCGCCAGTCCCATGAGCGCCATCGGCAGCGTGTAATGCAGCATCAACCGTCTGTGGCGCACGAGCAGAAAGAGGTTGGCAAGAAAAAGATACGGCACGGCGGTCATGTTAGTGAAGGCGGCGAGCGTTCCGAAGAGTGCGGCGAACCACAGTTTGCGCGGCTCCAAATCAATGAAGAAGTAAAACGAGACAAGCATGAAAAATATGAGCAAGCCCTCTGATTGATAACCTTGCGCCCACCAGAATCCAATCGGGACAGCAAGGTATAAAATCGTGGCAAGGCAGGAATCGAGGAGGCGTTTTGTAATTTTGCGCGTTATTAAAAATACAAGAAGCATTGCGGCGAGGCGGAGGAGCAGGCTGAATGCGCGCACGGTGTAAAGCGGTTGATTCAGGGCGCGCCCCAGTTTAATCAACGCCGCGCCGAGATACAAATGGCAGGGCGGCTGCGGCGCCATGATGTCGCGATAGAGCGTCAGCCCATCCGCCAGACGCGCTGATATGTAAAGATAATTCCCGTCGCCAAAATCAATGTAATGTTCATCCCAGTGAGAGAGGACTAACGCGGCATAAAGGAGGGATATGAGCAGAAGGATAAAAACGGCGCGTTTTTTTTCGGATGGATTATTCAATCGCTGTTACCTTTCCCCGAACGACAACGTAATGAATCCGAAAATCATCGTCGAAAAGAACCATGTCTGCCGAATGCCTTGTTTTAATCTGACCGATGGCGCCTTCCATGCGAATCGCCTCCGCAGGCGTGAGCGAGCTCATTTGCAGAATTTTGGCAAGCGGGACTTGCAACATGTTGCGGGCTCGGAGGACGGCTTCGTTCATCATCAGGGCGCTACCGGCAAGCGTTCCATTGGGCAACCGCACCGCGCCGTTGCGGATGGTGATAGTTCCTCCAACGCCTTCCAGCGTCGAGCCCTCCGGCAGACCGCAAGGCGCAGTGGCATCGGTGATAAGGCAGATGCGCTGAGGACCTTTTAATTTATAAAGCAGGTTCAAGACTGCGGGATGGAGGTGAATGCCATCGGGGATTGCCTGCACAAAAACACGTTCATCATTCAACGCCGCGCCAATCAAACCCGGCCCGCGATGATTCAGCCCTGTCATTGCGTTAAAGACGTGCGTTATATGATTTGCGCCGGCGTCGAAACAGTCGCGGGCAAGGTTATAATCGGCTATTGTGTGCCCGAGCGAGACAACGATGCTGGCGGCGACCGCCTCTTTGATAATCTCCAATGCGCCTTCAAGTTCCGGCGCAATTGTTATCATCTTCAAATCATCGCCGGCAATTGCCATGATACGGCGAAAATCGGCGAGGTTGGGCTTGCGGATATAGCGCGAACCGAACCCGCCTTTTTTTTCGATATTGAGGAACGGTCCTTCAAGATGGATGCCTGTTATGTGCGCACCATCGGGAGATTTTGCCCCTTCGCGGATTGCCAGAACCGTTTTTTCGAGCCGCTCAAAAGCGCCCGGCTCATTATCGAATGTGGTTGTCGCAAGGAGCGATGTGCAGCCGCCGCGAAGGGCGGTTTGGCGGATAGTATGAATCGCCTCAGGTGTGGCATCCAGAAAATCGTTGCCCCCGCAGCCCTGTATATGTAGGTCAACAAATCCCGGTGCGGCGATGAGGTTGCGAGCATCCAGACCAACGCTGAGCGGCGCCGAATCGGAGCGAATCTCGCCAAAGGTCCCGCCATCAAATGAAATAACCGCTGAAGTCAGCTCGCGCACAGGTGTATAAACGCGCCCGCAAAAAACTGATTTGATTTGTTTCAAGATTCAATCCCTCGCAAAAAATTCGAGTTATTACCCTTATTTCATGCGGGGATGTCAAGCTGGTTCAAGATGAGGCGAACGCGCATGTTTAGGGGATTTATGGCATCAACACATCTCCGAGTTCCACGTTTAGGTTGAGTCCGGGATGGGCGGCGCGAAAATAAAACAGGTTTTTTTCGCCGGCGTTAATGGTGATATCAAACACCCCTTTTGGCACATTGAGAAGGACAAAGCGTCCATCGGGAAAACTTTTAGCGGCGATATTTTTGCCGGCGCCGGTGCAGATGATTTCTGCGTTGGGAATGGGCAAGCGCGTCTGAGCATCAAGGACGCGCCCGTTGAATGTGTTCGGGTCGGGCGTCAGTTGGATGTCGCCCATTTTTTTATTTTGATTTGCGATAGTTTCAATCTTCTGCTGCATGAAACGATAAGCATAACCCCATGTCTGGAACTGATGCGTCCCGCCGGTCACATCATAAACTATGAAATCGCCGTTTTGCAGGCTGGTTGTTTTCCATGGGGCATAATTGCCGCCATCGAGCTGGATAACGGCATTATATATTGGCAGCCCGTTGATGGCGTCAAGGAGACGTCCGTTGACCGTGCCGCCGATTGGTTCAATGAAAACCTTGCCCAAATCGGTTGCTGTGCCTGATGAATGATAAAAGGGTTGCTGAGAGAAACTATACGCCCATCCCCAAGTTTGCAATTCATGGTTTCCTTCGGGCACATTGACCAGCACAAATCGTCCCGAGCGGTTTGTCTGCGTCTCGAGCATCGCTCCCCCGCCATTGTATTGAACATGGGCGTTCATGAGGGGGCGCCCGGTTTTCTTATCCACAACCTGTCCCCGCGCGGCATCTGGGATGATGCTCAATAATTTTGTTCCTACGTCAGTATGTGCGTTCGCGTTTACGAAAATACTAAATTCCTGAAATGTGTAGGCATTGCCCCACGCCTGCAGGACATGAGCACCGGGCGTTACAAAAATCATCATGAAATATCCCTGCTCATCCGTGAGCGTGCGCCATTGATTTCCGCCGTCAATTTGCGCCACCGCTTCGGGCAATGGCTCGTTTGTGGCGCTGTCAACGAGGCGCCCCACAACCGTGCCGCCTATCTTGGCAAGTGTTTCATTTCCCATATCAAGAACGCCATTTGCGGGAACGATAATATTCTTTTCCTTGAATTCATAAGCAAATCCCCACATCTGCAATTTATGCGCTCCCGCTGGGACGTCATAAATAAAATATTGTCCTTTGGCATTGCTGAATGATTGCAATGCTCCATTATCAATTTGAACGGCGGCACCGTTGACGGGTTTGGCGGACTCGGCATCGAATATAAATCCGGTTATGCGGGGAATTGGTGCAGGCGTTCGCGTCGGCGTTAGCGTTAATGAAGGCACGGGTGTTTGAGTTGGCGTTGTTGTGAATGTTGGAGTCGGAATCAAGGTATGGGTCGGTATCGGCGTAGGTGTTGGGGTAATTGACGGCGTTGAGGTCGGAGTTGGTTCGGGTGTCGGCGTCGGCTTCGCAAATGTGCTTAGCAACAAATAAGCGCCTTGAGGATCGGTTAATGCTGCTTCGATAAAATCTTGAGATGAATTATACGTGCTTTGGATTAATTCCCATTTTGCCGTGTTGATATTGAGTTTGTTTAAATAAATGGAAGAAATTGGAACGGGTGATCTGCTCCCCATTGGTTAGACCAAACCGAGTGCAAAATAAGGTGGAACAACATGTGGATGTTGGGGGGAACTGGGGGGCAAAGCCCCACTGTCAGTCATAGGTGGAAAAGCAACCCGTC
>Ga0116160_1002770_pt1 | contig 16072 bp, 23 predicted proteins | sample AD_JPNAS2_MetaG_FD_89879 | JGI IMG/M metagenome (GOLD analysis project Ga0116160, IMG submission 89879) | Active sludge microbial communities of municipal wastewater-treating anaerobic digesters from Japan - AD_JPNAS2_MetaG | ecosystem: Engineered > Bioreactor > Anaerobic > Digestate | place...
ATGGCTTGTGCTATTGAAGACGCTGGGTTTGAAGTAAGAGATATGATTGAGTGGTGTTATGGTTCAGGCTTCCCAAAATCACTCAACATAGGAAAAAGCGTCAATCAACTTGAAACAAATGAGTGGTCAAAGATAAGCAAGGCACTTGACAATATAGACCAGAAGAGTATAATGGATGTATGGAAAACAAATGCAAAACTTGCGGGAATAAAATTAGTAAAGAACCTAACAGGAGTTGGGAGCAATACAAGAAGAAAGTATTTTGTTCACGATATTGCTGTTCTGTATTTCAATCAAGAAAAAGAAAATGCAAGTGCGATAACTGCGGAATTGAATTTATGCGTTCCGAGTCGCACATCAGAGGAAAATCTGTCTATTGCAGTAGGAAGTGTAGAACAGAACACAGAACTATCACAAAATCTTGTGAAGTCTGTGGTAAAATTATCAGAAAACCAAAGAGCCAAGTCTTGGAACATTTTTACTGCTCAATGCGATGTCAAGGAATGGCTAAACGAAAACACGGAGGTCAGTCACAAGGTAGACGAAGCCCTGAAGACCTTGCGTGGAAACAAGAAATACTCAAACGAGGAAATTATAAATGTGCTATGTGTGGTGATACCAAGCGTCTTGAAGCACACCATATTAAACCAATCAAAGACTTTCCAGAGCTTAGACACGAACCAGAAAATGGAATGTGCGTCTGCCATCAATGTCATTATTACGGAATACACGGCGGAAAACCTAATTTCAAACACGGTCGCTATTCTAAAAAGTAAGACAGTAGATAAGTTGCAAGGGAATGAAAGGGAAGAGATTGGAAGAAATCCAAATAGCCGAGAGAATTGCGACAAATCAAACACTTTGTATGAAAGCGGAACAGTTGGTAAAACTGATATTTTAACCAAAGGCACTTCTGAATGGGAGGGTTGGGGAACCGCTCTTAAGCCAGCCCACGAACCTATTTGTATGGCACGAAAACCATTAGCAGATGGAGGACTTGATATTGCTAAAAACATTTGCTATAATATAATGGAGAAAGGCTTAATAACTAATAATAAAATATTATGGCGAATAAAACTTGCAAAAAATGTGGACAAACAAAGGATGAAAAATTATTCCATCCAAATCCAACAGCAAAAAACGGTGGTAGTATCTGCCGAGTTTGTAGAAATGAAAGAGAACGAAAGCGTAGGCAAAAAAATCCAAATGCTTATAGAGAATATATGCGAAAATGGAGGAACGACAATACCGACAAAGCAAGAGCAAATAGTTCAAAATATTACGGAACAAACAAAGAGCGAATATCACAATACTGGAAAACATATCAACAAAAGAGAAAACAAGATGCCCTTAATGCCTATGGGGGAGAATGCGAATGTTGTGGAGAAAAAAGATTTGAGTTCCTTACCATTGACCATATCAACGGAGGAGGGTTGCAACACAGAAAAAAAGAAAAAATCTATAACCTCTATACTTGGCTCAAAAAGCAAGGATACCCAAAAGGATTTAGGGTGTTATGTTGGAACTGCAACTGCTCAAGGGGTATGTATGGATATTGTCCGCACAATAAAAGTTAGTTTTGAAAATAAAGAATACGAGTTTGAGCAATTATCTGACGGTTCGTTTATTTGGAACGAAAATTTAAAACCATTTAGAGAACCCAAGCCATTAAACGTAGCAGAAAATGTCCTTAAATGGGGAACAGGTGGGATAAATATAGATGAGAGTAGGGTGGGGACAGAAGAAATGAAAGCAAGACCAAGCGGTTCAACATCAAGGGCTTATCAAAGCGAAGAAACAACAACTGCTGGTGGTATGGGAGAAGATAAAGTCGGAAGATTTCCCGCCAACCTAATCTGGTCTTGTAATGAAGATGAATATATGCTAAAATCTGATATAGAAGTAAATGATTTTATAAAATTAAAAAGTTGGTATGAAAATAAGAAATCATCGGTATTATAGAAAACTTTGGGAAAAATTAAATAATAAAAAAATACCAAAAAATTATCATATACACCATCTTGATAATGATAAGACAAATAATGATATTAAAAATCTTGTGTGCGTATCACCGAAAGAACACTTTGAAATCCACCGAGAGAATTATGAAAAATATGGGAACAAGAGAGATTATTTTTCAATGACATATCTACAAAGATATTTAGACGAAAAAATAGATTTTAGCCAATGGAAAAGACCACCGATAAGCGAAAAGCATAGACAGGCAATAATAAAAGCCAACAAAGGAAGAACTCACCCGAACTATTTATTAAAGCATTCGGAAGAAACTAAAAAGAAAATGTCTGAAACAAGAAGTAAGAATGGGACTTGGAACGCCAAGAAATGCAAAGACAAAGAAACTGGAATTGAATATGTTTCATTAAATGCGATGGAAAAAGCAACTGGATTAGTTAGAAAAACTAAATCATTCAACGAAAGATGTATAAAATAACACAAACACAATTCAACGAAATGCCGAAGGAACTTCAACTCCTTTATGAGAAATTACCCAACCCATCTGCTGATGAAGTAAAAGAGTGTTTTCCTGAGAGTAAAACCAATGCTAATGAAAACTATAAATGGGACAAAACAAAATGTGACGGTAATACATTTACTAATCGTGGAACATACACACCAAGAAATGACTCTGGCAACGCCTCTCGTTTTTTCAAATCAATTCTATATTACCCAAAAGCAAGTAAAAGTGAAAGGAATGGGGGGTGTGAGGGGATAAAAACAAAAAAATTTACAGCAGGAAATTATAGTCAAAGTCCAACCTGTAAAACCTGTAATTTAACACTTAATGGCACAAATGACCATTCTAAATGTTCTGGTGAAGTTTATTATAAAGAAATGGAAAGTGAAAATACACATAACAACCACCCAACCGTCAAACCTATCGCCCTTATGGAATACTTAATCAAAATGATAACTCCCAAAGGCGGAACGGTATTAGACCCCTTTATGGGAAGTGGAACAACGGGTATCGCTTGTAAGAAAAATGGTTTTGACTTTATTGGAATTGAAAAGGAGGAGGACTATATGAAAATCGCAGAAGCAAGAATAAATAATACAAAACTACAACAAAAGTTGATTTAGCCGAACTAATTAAGAATATATGACAGAAAAACAAAAACTACAAAAAGAAAATGACACGCTATGGAAACAAGTATGCCTCAAAAGATATGGCGACAGGTGTTTGCTTTCAGGAGTATCACCAATTACATTCCACCATTTCTACGCAAAAGGTTCTTATGGACATATGATTTACGAGGTAGAAAATGGTGTTCCGTTGAGCCAATCCCTCCATTACTCACTACACTTCACCAATCGCAGAACCCAGATAGAAGAAGAAATAAAGCGTAAACGAGGCAAGAAATGGGCAGACAAAATGTATAAAATGTCTAAGTCCAGACCTACAAGCTTTAAAACATTGGCTTGGCTCCAAAAACAAAACAAGAAGTTAAAAAGTAATTTATGAAGGAGAGGAAAGACAAACAACCAATATGGCTTGAAAATAGACCAAATAGAAACGTTAAATCATTAGACCAGTCATCCGAAGATGGTTTTGATGTTGGAGATGGTGGCAAGTTTGTGTCTGAATTAGAACAGCATATTGATAATGATTTGTTTTTAAAACAATTAACGGGGAAACAGGCACTAATAGCACAAATGCTTTTTAATGGCTTTAAACAGGTAGAAATATCAAAAAAGCTTGGCGTTACGCACCAAGCAGTAAATGATATGGTTAAAAGAATAAGAAAAACCTTGCTTTTTTTGTAATTTTCAGTATAAACTTTCCTATATATAGAGATATGTCTTTTATAAAACAAGCCCGATTATCAGTTTTGACCCGCTTTCTTTAAGGGTTTTTTGGGCTATAATTGTGTAAGTTGCTGGTGTTCCTAAATGCTTTTTAGATGTAAATTCTTTTTATCCGCCGTCCAATCACCTGTCTGTTTATTGCTCTCTTGCCCTTTGACAATAACAAAAAAGCCAACAATTTAATAATAGCAAGGTTTTAAACTATTAAATTTGTTAGCTTTTCACTTTTTGGCTTTTAAATGCAACCGCTGTGTCTGTTTCCACTAATTGAATGATTGTCTTTTAGTGGTTCGCCACAAACTTCGCACTTTTCGCCTTTTTGCCTTTTGCCTTTTTCACCTTCTAAACTATCACTGAAGCTTTTGACTTGTAAGGGATTGGCTGCTTTTATTCTCATCTTTTCATTGTCGCAAGCGATATAACCCCATATTCCGCTAACATCAGTTTTTAATAAACAACCATAAAGAGTATTATCACTTTTATAAATCCTAATCACTAAAAAATCATTTCCCCCCTGTCCCTTTGTAGCCCTTTCGCTTGTAATTGTAGCATATAGTTTCATAGGTTTATTTTACTCTGTTATAAATAAAATCTTTTATCTTGTCTGTTTCGTAGTCATTCCTTTTGTCTTTTAGTTTCCAATAAATATCCCCCATAACTTCATACTTGTTAAAAATATCTTTTCGCGTCTTTTCGCCCATAAAAGAAAAAAGTATTTTAATTATAAATCGCAGTGTCTTGTTTTTCATATTCAATTATTAAAGAACACCCCTTGCCATAGCGTCTTATATTCTGCTCTCATAGCTTAGCCACCTATAAGAGCAGAGATAAAAAACTATTCTATTCCCCCAATTTCTTTTATTTTCTCCCCCGTTGCGGTATATCCATAAGCATCGTTGAAAGCGTTTATGTCCTCAATTATTTCTATCGGTAATCGTTCGGCTTTTTCATAAGGTATTTCCCATAAATAATCGTTAAAACTCGCATAAACTTTGCCATTTTTTGCTTGATAAAAGTTTAAAGCACTTCCAAATTTATCTTTTATAATCATATTTTTTTAAAGTTCGGCTAAAAACTTAATTAATAATTAGCTTTGTGCTTAATCTGTTGTCTTTTAGCAAAACTCACAAAGCGTTGCTATAAGATAACATATTGAGTTCTTAATAGTGTGTCTTTACCAAAAAATAAATATAAAGGCAAAAATCATTGGCATTGGCAAGGAGGAATAAGGAGAAGTGGAGAGTATATTTTTATCTATAACCCACAACATCCTCAATGCGATGTTAATGGTTATTGTAGAGAGCATAGGTTAGTAATGGAAAAATTTTTAGGAAGGTTGTTAGATAAAGATGAGGTAGTCCATCATATTAATGGGGTTAAAACTGACAACAGAATTGAGAACCTACAACTGCGAACCCGAAGCCAACACAACAGATTAAACATTGATGTAGAGTGTCCGAATTGTAAATATCATTTTAATCCTCGTAGTCCGCTATTAAAAGAGAGCTAATAAACTTTTGTTAATTATAAACCCAGCCAACCCAATAACCAACCAAGAGCCAAGCAACCAACCACGAACCAAAACAGCCCAGCCCTAAAACATTCTTTCGCATATTTTAATTGTCTGTATTCTGTCATATTGTTATTGTTAATTATTATATCTTAATTATATTCGTATTAAATAAACGTGTCAACTGTTAATAACTTTTTAATCACATCAGAGGAGAAATATAATGTCGCACAATCACATATCCATATTATAACACAAAATCAATAAAATGAGAATATCAAAACTAAAAGCAGAAATAATCGCCAAAAACTACTTAAAAAACGGGATGAATATGTCTGAAACAGTCAGACAGCTCAAAGGTGATAGCAATATAACAGAAGGAACAATACAACAGAAATCAACTCAATGGCTTAAAAATCCCGAAGTCAACCAGGCGCTAATTGAATTAATGGCTTCTGCTGATATAGAAAAGGAAGACGTCGCCAAATTAATAGGTGATATGATAAAAGAATTGGCCCAAAGCAACGAAACAGCAACATTTAAAGGTAAAGTCATTAAGTCAGACATACCCAATTATAAAATAAAGATGTCTTTACTTCAAACCCTACTCAAAACTCTATTAGAGAATAAGAAGTCAACAATACATCAACATTTACACATAGAAAACAAAACAGACGCAGAATTAAAAGATATAATCCAAGCCCAATATAATGAAATAAAAGAATATCTAGAAAGCACTAAAACCCCTAAATCCTAAAAGAAAGAATATAAGAGAATATAGAATAGACAGGTAAAGAATGGGTGAAAGTAAGAAATAATAGGTATAGAATAACTATATACACACAAATATCAAATTAATCTAAATACCCCGTTCCGTGTCATCAAGAAAACCATATCAAATGCATAAATGTGCATTATGCGGTCAATCATTGCCGAGCACAAGAACATCAAGGCGTGTTTATTGTAGTGTATATTGTAGGCGCAAGCATTATCGCCTTAAACATCATAGGTAATCACTACCAGATATAAATATACAGAGCATGCCCCCCCCCTCGTCATCGAGGTCTGGGAGTCCCAAGAGATAGATAGTAATACCATAATCCGATTGCATAATATTTTTTTCAAAAACCAATTCAAAAACCAACTATATGTCAGTTCTACAATGCATTCTAATAGCCTTATTAGCCCTTATAACGGGTTTTCATATCGGAAGGGTATATATGAGCCATAAACAGACTATTGCCCTTAAAAACTCAAAAAAAGGGCATACAATAATAATTGAACCATGATTTACGCAATAGTATCAATTTTAATATTTATCGTTGGTTATTGTTTTGGGGTTCGGGCTGGACAGGGTAAGCCTATTACTTTTAAGAAAGTTAAATTAACTCACAAGCCACTGATTGTTATTTCTAACGAAGAAAGAGAGCGTGGTGAGATATTTAGAGATAAAGTTAAACAACGTGAATTAGAACAAACATTATGGACTGGGGACGCAAAGCAAGAGATTTAGAGCGTCAATTAGACGACAATAAATTAAGACGTATTAAGCGTCAAAAGGACAACCTAGATTTAGAGCGACAAAAGGTTGACTATGACAAAATACAACGTGAATTTAATAAATTAACGTGGAGGCAAAAAAAAGAACTCTACAAAGACTTTAATGAAACTACCTAAAGACAAAATATTAATTGAGCCAATTAAAGACGACAAGATAGGGAATATTTATGTATCAGAGGGAAAACGCTTTAAAGGGAAAATAATCGCTATTGGCTCGGAGGTTACAGAAGCAAATGTCGGTGATATTGCCGTATATACGGAATATGGGCCGATAGAGGTAAAAATTAATATAGGAGAGGGGGATAAGTCTTACTTTGTAGCCAAGGAGGAAGACATCCTAATTTATTTATGATTAAACAATTTAAAACTGGCGAAGATGCCATTAAATCGTTACGTTCAGGAATTAATAAATTAGCAGATATAGTCAAAATTACATTAGGTCCAAAGGGAGGGAACGTAGTTTTGGACAGAGGAATTAGACCATTAATTACCAATGATGGTGTAACCATTGCTAATGAAATTGAATTAGAAGATGAATTTGAAAACATAGGCGCTGAAACAATTAAAGAAGCAGCACAAAAAACCAGTGAAAAGGTTGGAGACGCAACCACTACCACGATAGTTCTTTCACAAGCAATCACAGATGAGGGATTAAAATATGTATCTATGGGAATAGATGGAATGGAAATTATGCGTGGCATAGAGAAAGCGTCCCAAAAAGCAATAGAAGTTTTAAATAAATTAAAGAAACCGATTAATGGAGAAGAGGAACATATTGCTTCTATATCGTCTGAAAATCCAGAGATAGGAAAAGTTGTTGCCGAGGTTTTAAATCAAGTAGGAGTAGATGGGGTTGTGTCAACAGAAGAATCACACGACTATGGAATTAAATATGAAATGACAGATGGAATGAAAATAGATAGTGGTTGGATTAACGAGATATTTATGACCGACCCAGAACGCAAAGAAGCAGTGATTCAAGACACTTTAACGCTTATTACCAATAAAAGAATCTCTTCAAACGAAGAAGCATTGGCAATTTTAAACACATTATATTCAAATCAGAAGACAAACTTAGTTATTATTGCTGAAGATATTGAAGGAGAAGCATTAGGAACATTTTTTATTAACAAATTGAAGGGAACATTTAAGGTGTTGTGTGTCAAGTCTCCTGGACTAGCCAATAGAAACGAAATTTTAGAGGACGTCATATCAATTACTGGTGGAAAATTTATAACATCAGAAGAATATCCACGATTAGATGCACTTAGAATTGAAGATTTTGGACACGCAGATAAAATTACATCTACAAACAAATCTACACTTATAATTTCTTCAAACGAAAAATCAAAAGAACGCATTGCTCAAATAAAAACACAAATAAAATCTGCTACTGGACACGAAAAAGACCAGCTTAAAGAGAGATTAGCTCAATTAATTGGTAAAATTGCCGTAATTAAAGTTGGTACTGCAACCGAAGCAGAGATGAAATATATTAGAAAGAAAATAGAGAACGCTTTAAATGCAACTCGTTCAGCAAAAGAAGAAGGAATTGTAATGGGTGGTGGTGCAACCCTAGTAAAGATAGCACAAGAATTAGACGATAAAGATGTTGGCGAAAAGATTTTAAAATCAGCACTAATAGAACCATTAAGACAGATGGCGGAGAATGCTGGGATTAAAGATATTGCCATTATTAAGGGGAATATCGAAGATTCCGACAGTATCGGATATGATTTTAAAGAAAATCTTGCCGTTGATATGTTTAAAGAGGGAATAGTTGATTCGGCAAAAGCATTAAGAGTAGCCATCGAAGAGGCATCATCTATTGCTAAAACAATTTTAACGATTAAAGCAATTTCGGTTGATAAACCAGATGAAAAACCAGTTAAATGAACCCAAAGTTAATAGAATTATACGAGAAGAATCAAGAAATATTAGCCACTATACGAAGAAAGAAATGGCAAGACATTAATAATTTGCCAGAGTTTTCTAGATACTATTTTCCGCACATATTTGAAAACGAAACACCAGAATTTCACAAGGAGATATTTGAACTTTTAAAAAATTCACGATTAGGAATAGGAGCTCCCAGAGGGTTCGCCAAATCAACGATAGTTCAAAAAATGTATGGCGTTTGGCTTTTGATGAACAGACCAAATGCAGACATATTGTCAATTTCAAACTCACAAGACTTGGCACAAGAGTTTGTTAGGTTTATTAAAATAGAACTTTCTACAAATGAAAAGTTATTAAGTGATTATGCCGACCTACAATGGGGAGAAAACATTTCTAATAAGTGGACAGAATCCCACATTTCTATTGACAAAAACAGAAAACTTTATTCTCAAATGAGGGCAAAGGGTAGGGGATGTCAGGTTCGTGGTTTTAGACCAACACACATATTGTGCGACGACCTTGAAGATGATGAATTGGTTAGAAGTGAAGACAGAAGAAAAGAATTAAAGCAATGGTTCTTATCGGCTTTGCTTCGCACCATTAAAAAAGAACAACAATTAGTCGTTATAGGAACCAAACTTCACCCATTAGCACTGTTGACAGATATACTTGACAATAAGGAATATTTCCATGATTGGACAACAAGGACATTTAAAGCATTAGAAACCAAGAACGGAAAAGAGTGTTCTATTTGGGAAGACAGATTCTCAACTAAATGGCTATTAGCCGAAAGAAAAAAAGACCTTTATTCTTTTCAGGCTGAATATCAAAACGACCCATTAGCAGGAACGGAACAACTATTTAGAAAAGAATGGCTTGATAAAGCTAAAGACCATTACCCACAAGAGATACCGCCATTAAAATGTTTGGTAATTGCTATTGACCCAGCAATCTCTACAAAAGAATATGCCGACAATACAGCATTTTGTGTGGTTGGGTTAGACGCAGATGGATTAGTTTATGAGCTAGAAACAAGGGCTGGAAAGTTTGGAACATGGCAATTCATAGAAGAGTTTTGGAAAATTTATAATAAATACTTTCAGATTTATAAGTATCTTGTTCCAGAAGTAGTTATTGAAACATTCGCATTTCAACAGGTATATGAGAAACTGCTTAAAGAAAGTGCTAGACAAAAAAGTATTTTTCTTAATATTAGACAAGTTGATTTGGGGACATCTAACGACAAAAGACCAAAAGATAAATTTTCTAGGGCATTGTCTACTACACACTTTTTTGAACAAGAAAGAATATTTTTAAAAACATACGAACTTTACGAAGAGTTAATGTTGTTTCCAACAGGAAGCCACGATGACAGGGTTGATGCGTTTGTATACGCATTAAACAGAATACATCGTAGGGCTGGAAACGCAATCATAAAAAACCCAACCCAATTTAAACAAATGGAGTTGGGAGTACAGCCACCAGATTATTTAGAGTGGTTAAAAAAGAAAGAACAATTTAAAGATTGGAGGACAATATAATGAATATAGATTCACCAGCAACACAGGTGCAAGATGCAACTGAAAAAATAAAAATCGACGTCAACACAAAGGATGACGATTTGGTTAAAATTATAAACTTTTGGATGAAAGAATCTTCAAATCTTCACGAAGAAATGAAGAGGGTTCAAGACGAAAACGAGAAATATTATAAAGGTATCCAAACAAAAAAAGGAGAAATACCAAATCACCAATCAGACGCTGTTGATAATAGAATATTTACATCTATTGAAACAATAGTTCCCATTATTACAACAAACCCACCTCAATTTGTAGCAGAGCCAGCACAAAACACTGAAGAGTCTGAAATGTTATCAAACGCAGTAGAACAAATGCTATCTGCTCAATACTCTATAAAAAATGTAAGAGATAAATTACGTGAGGCGATAAGATACATGCTTCTTTATCGTCTTTTTTGTATTAAGGTTTATTGGGATGAAACCATAGACGATGTGAACTTAAAAGCAATTAAACCACAAAGAATATGGGTTCCGCCTTATGGACTAACCACAGATGAACTTCCTTATATTATAGAAAAGATTGATATGACGTTTGAAGAAATAGAATACTATTTTGGAAAAGACGTTTTGAAAAACATAGGAGAAATGGCACAAAATCCTGATGATGAAAAATCTATAATTGAAAGAGTTAGAACTATATGGGAAGTATGGACAGATGACATGGTTGTATGGAAATATGGAAATTTAATTTTAAAGAAACAACCAAATCCTTATTGGGACTGGGAAGGAACACAAGGAGACAACGAAGAAGCATTAAGATTTTTTAATCACTTTGCGTCTACCAAGAAACCATACATAATTCGTTCACCATTCTCATTGGGAAATTGTATTATCGGCGATACTGATTTAATCCAACAAGGAATACCATTGGCTGATATTATAAATACCCACGTTAGACAAATTACTAATTGTGCAAATAAAACAGGAAACCCCAGATTGCTTATTGATTCAAGCGTAATGAGCCAAGAAGAGGCTGGACAAATTACAAACGCACCAGGTCAAATTCTTATGGGTGACGGAATAGCAGACCAAAACAAATTTAGATACGAAGATGTTAAACCGCTTCCAAATTATATTTTTGAGAATATGGTTCACGCAGAAAGAGAACTTGACAATATAATGGGAACACACTCTACTACTCGTGGAGAAAGAAGTGAACCAGAAACATTAGGTGGAAGATTGCTTTTAAAACAACAAGATTATGGAAGAATTGGAGACATTGTTGGAATATTGGAATCTGCTGTCACTGAAATTGGAAATTGGTTTGTTCAGCTGTTTAAATTATATTACGACAAAACAATGACCGTTAGACTATTTGGAGAAAATGGTATTAAATTCGTTTCACTTACAAGAGACCAAATAGAAGATGGCTTAGAAATTATTATCAAGGCTGGTTCAACTTTGCCAACTGATGAAATATCAAAACATAACGAAGCATTACAATTATGGCAAATGGGAGCATTAGACCCAATAACTTTATATGAAAGATTGAAATTCCCCAACCCAGACGAAACAGCACAAAGATTGGTTATGTGGTTGACTGGACAATTAGTTCCAGGACAACCATTGCCAGGCTCACAACCAGGACAACCCGCCACAGAAGGAACAAGACAACCTGGCGTATCTGGTGCAGAAGGAACAGATATAGCAAAATCACAATTAAGACAACAGGGCAATGAATTAAGGGGACAATAATATGCCATTCAAAAGTGTTAAACAAAGAAAATTTATGTACGCAAAACATCCAGAAATAGCCAAGAGATGGACAGAAAAGTATGGCAGTGGAATTAAGTCTGCCTCTAAAAAATATCGTAAAAAGTCGTAAGGGACAAAACCCTATAAAATGATATCGCCACAAAAGGCGTAATAATGATTAACGTGGACAAAACCACATTAAAAATGACATTAATATGACAGATGAAATTAAGGGCGATTTGCCCGAAATAGAAGAGTCTGAAACTTTTACTGCTTCATCAACAGAAACAACAGAACAAGAGGTAGAGGATGCCTCGGAAGAACCTAAAATTCCTTTGTCTCGTTTACGCAAAGAGACCGACAAAAGGCGTGTTCTCGAAACTAAGCTGGAAAGCTTTGAAAAGGAATTGTCTGAACTTAAAAAGGACAAGACAATTACTACTGACGAAGAACGCAAAGCCAAAGATTATCTTAGAACAATGATTAAGGAAACTTATCAAGAACTAAGAGAATCTGAAAAAAAAGCGGAATCTACGCAAGACGCAATGTTCAAAGACGCTTTAACCGAAATTAAGGATGTATATCCTGAATTGGTTAAAAGTGAAAAATCTTTTCTCAAATTTTTTGAGGAAGGAAGATTTGAAGATAGCGTTGATGGTATGTGGGGTGCTGCCAAAATTTATTCAGAAATGAAAAAATCAGGTGGAACAACTACAAAACCAAAACTTCCTTCTGGTGCGAGGACAACTGATAATATCAAAAAGAATTATGACGTTAAAGGAAAAGATATTTATCAGATTATTGCCGAAGCAAAAGAAGAAGGTAAATCTTCGGGACAAATCTAAAGTTCAGAAAGGTCTTTAAAAATTTTATGGAGAAAGTTAAATGTCAGATTTCGGAAATTTTATAGATACCATTACACAGGACAGAATTGTACCTAAGGTAACTGACAATGTTTTAAACGAAAACATTTTGTTTGGAATCCTAATGAAGGAAAACAGGAGACCAGCAAGCGGTCCAGAAATCAAAATCCCATTAAAGTACACCACAAATACTGCTGGTGCAACTTACTCTGGTTTTGAAACATTGAATACTAACCAAGTCAACACAAGAATTTATGCTACGGTTACACCAAAGCAAACAGCTTGGCCAGTTGCAGTGTCAGGTATTCAAGTTGCCGTAAACAAAGGACCTGAAAAGATTCTTGATTTACTTGCAACAGAAATGGACTCAGTATCAGCTGATATGGCTGATAACCTTGGAACACAATTTTATTCTGACGGAACAACCAATAGCAACAAATACATAACTGGTTTGGACGCTATGGTTGACGACGGAAATGGAACTGCTACTTATCTTGGCTTAGCGAGAGCAACCTACACTACGTGGGTTTCAAATCTCGATTCTTCTTCAAATGCTATTACTATCGCAGAAATTGCTGCATCATACAATGCTGCAGGAATTGGTTCAGAAGAACCTACGTTGGGTATAACAACTCAAAGTATATTCGCAACAATCGAGGGCTTGTTAAACGCAACTCTTAGTTGGAACAATCCTTCGGGATATGTTAATGCTGGAACTGCTGGTGGTAGTATTACAAAAGGAAGATTAGCCGACATTGGTATTTCAGCTCTTCAATACAAGGGCAAACCAATAATCTCTGATTACAAATGTACATCAGGAAGATTCTATTGGTTAAATACCAAGCACGTCTGGGTTTATACTTGGCCATCACCTGATTTTCCAGGATATGTTAGTAAACCTAACTATAATGGATTTATCTGGACTGGTCTTAAGTCACCAACCAACCAAGATGCTTCAGTAGGACGTTTCTTGTTCTATGGTAATCTAGCTACCGACGCCTGTCGACTTCACTCCTACATGACTGGAAAATCGTAATCTATGGCAAGTTTAACATCAACTCCTAAAGTATTTTCGGGTGACACATCAATCGTTGATTCTGTCCAACAATATACATTAGGAACAAAAGCCTTTGATTCTGCTGGCAATGAATACATCTACATGCAAGGTGTAACAAGTTGTACTACAGGTTCTTGGGTGACTTATGATGAAGATTATGTAACAACTCTTTTAGCTGCAGATGCTAAAGGACCTGTTGCAGTCGCTATGGCTGCGATTAGTGCAACTACTTATTATGGCTGGTTTTGTGTTAGAGGTACTGTTTCTGCTTTATTGGCAGCAAACTGTGCTGATAATGCTTTAATCGGTTATGAGAGTACTGCTGGTTATGCTGGAGACGGAAGAGCTGCTGGAGACCAAATTTATGGAGCCATTTCACGTGGAGCCACAACTTCAGCTGCCGCAACGGATTGCCAAATTTGGTACCCGTTCGTCGACGATGCTTACGGTTCATAATCTTTGATTATAAACAGACTTTTCCCTTCCACGAAGTGCTTGTACACAGAGAAGGGGAAAGAAGTTTGAAATTAAAGGTCGCTTAATTAATTAGAGGAGAGCTAATAATATGGCAATATATGACCCATATCCCTTTACAAACATATCTAAAAATGTTTGGGTTGGAAAACACGACAATGATGAATATACATTTCAACCAGGGGAGACAAAGTATTTACCTTCTTTTTTAGTTAATGGTTTTACAAATCAGTTTGTTAATTGGTCAATAAATACTGACGAGTTTGGTATTAAATTGGCTGATGGGAAATATGATAAACCAAGATTCCTATTGGAAAAAAGGTCTGATATGGAAGCACTATTAAAGAACGCAAATTATAAAATAGTTCCTTGTGATAAAAAACCACAAGAGGAAATCGCACCAGTAGAAGAAGAAATAAAAATCTACAAATGCGATGTTTGTGGTAGGTCGTTTAAAAATCAAGGTGGGCTGAACCTTCACAAAACAAGCCACAAGGTCGAAAAACCTGTCCAATCTTAAAGATTGGATGATGCTATTTGAGGCTGGAAATCCTCCTACTGGTCTTTTATAGCATCGTTCAGGACTTTAACTCTTTTTTGTAAAAAGAGCCCATCTGTGATGGGGGAGGAATTAATAAATGGCAATATCTACAACACCAGTTGGAATGAAGGAAATTAGAAACTTTAGGATTTCCTTGATTGCTGGAACTGCGACTGCCGTACAACATAGTGGCGGAACAAATCTTTCCGAAAGGAAATGGTTGGTTATCCAAAATGCTTCTAAAAATCCAGTTTACATTGGACACAGAATGACATCAGGAACCGACACCAATATGACGGCTGACGAATTAGCTCGATTCGGTATGAAATTAAGAGCAGGTGCGATAGAATGGTTGCCGATAAGTGATTCGATTACACCTTATGCAAGACTACACAATACTGACACAGTAAAGAGTGGTTTTCTAAGATGTATGGAAATAGCATAATATGAATTTAGGCATAATAGAATCTTCGCTCACTTTTTCGACATCTTCTTCGAGTACCAGTTCGTCAACAAGCACTTCTACTTCAAGTAGCACAAGCTCGTCTTCATCGACAAGTTCGTCAACATCAAGTTCAAGCACAAGTACGTCTACTTCGAGTTCAACGTCTACTTCTTCAAGTTCTTCTACTTCGTCTTCAACAACCACTACTGGAGGGGGTTAAAAAATTATGAGCGGAGGTAAAAAAATAGGAGTTCTAACCACGTTTTACAATCTTGACCCAGCATATAGTTTGGCTTCGATTGTAATTGACCAACTCAAAATGTTGTCAAAAAATGGTTATAACCCAGTGTTCCTTGTACACGATAACTTCGAAGGCAATGTGCCAGAGGGAGTCGAAGTAAGAAAAATAGTCCCTCGATTCAAATTAGTTGATTACGCTGCTACCTCTACTTTGGCTGACGATTTTGACAGCCAAGTAGGGGCAGTGGTTAAGGCATTAGAGGAAAATTGTCAAGATATAGATGTTATGATAACTCACGACATCATATTTCAAGGCTGGTTTCTTCCTTATAATGCTGGAATACGTAAGGCAAATTTAAAATGCAAATGGTTGCACTGGATTCA
>Ga0116160_1002775_pt1 | contig 16042 bp, 14 predicted proteins | sample AD_JPNAS2_MetaG_FD_89879 | JGI IMG/M metagenome (GOLD analysis project Ga0116160, IMG submission 89879) | Active sludge microbial communities of municipal wastewater-treating anaerobic digesters from Japan - AD_JPNAS2_MetaG | ecosystem: Engineered > Bioreactor > Anaerobic > Digestate | place...
GTAAAGGCTTCCGGGCAAAATCATCAGACGGGCTTGCAGAGATGGGACCCTCGCCAATGACTTTGCTGGCTTTGGAAGGTGAGGAGAACATACTTCCCCTACAGCCGGAGTTATTCACAAACTATGTCGCATTCTTCTCCTAATGTGCAATTGTGTGAAAAAGCAGAAAGAACCGTCCCTATTGCTTTTTGCTTTTAGCCCATATTTGTGTTAGTATACAAAATATATACATGTGTATGCCGATTGCGTACAGAAAGTGAGGCAACATGCAATGGTAAATACAAAAATGCTCGTGGTCAATTCCGATATACTCCCAAAGACATATGAAAAAGTAATTGCAGCGAAGCTTCTGCTGAGGACGGGAGATGCCGCAACCATCCAGGAAGCATGCCTGAATGTTGGCATAAGCCGCAGCGCCTTCTATAAATACAAGGATAACGTATTTGATTATACTGCTCAGGAACAGGGGCGGGTTGTCACACTTTTTATGGTTCTCAGGCATACTCCCGGGGTCCTTTCCGATATCATAAATAAAATAGCCTCAGTAAAAGGCAATATAATTACAATAAATCAGAATATCCCTGTCATGGATTCCGCCTCGCTGACCGCGTCCATTGACACAAAAACCATGGAAATAAATCCGGAAGAACTGTTAAAACTTCTTTTATCCTGCAAAGGCTGCAAAAGAGTAGAAATAATAGGAATGGAGTAAGCTATACTCCATTCCCCTGCTTTAGATATGCGTTAATAAAGTTATCTATTTCCCCATCCATTACTGCTCCTGTATTTCCTGTTTCTTCACCCGTCCTGTGATCCTTGACAAGATTGTAAGGGTGAAATACATAAGAGCGTATTTGGCTGCCCCATGCAATTTCCCGGTACTCTCCCTTTATATCGTCAACTATTTCCTTTTGCTCCAGTTCCTTAAGTTCCAATAACTTGGCTGCCAGCATTTTCATGGCCATTTCCTTATTGCTGTGCTGAGATCTCTCATTCTGACACTGTACTATTATACCTGTAGGTATATGGGTTATCCTTACGGCAGAATCAGTTTTGTTCACATGCTGTCCGCCGGCCCCGCTGGCCCGATAGGTATCTATTCTCAAATCTTCTTCATCGATTTCTACCTTTACATTATCATCAAGCTCGGGCATTACGTCTACCGAAGCAAAAGATGTATGGCGCTTTCCTGCCGTGTCAAAGGGAGAAATTCTCACAAGTCTGTGTACTCCCTTTTCCGATTTTAGATAGCCATAGGAGTTTTCACCCTCAACAAGCAAAGTAACACTTTTTATACCTGCTTCATAATCTTTCAGAATATCAAGAACCGATACTTCATAGCCCCTTTTCTCAGCCCACCTTGTGTACATCCTAAGCAGCATCTCCGCCCAATCCTGGGCTTCCAGCCCGCCGGCTCCGGAATGTATTGTAAATATTGCATTATTCCTATCGTACTGTCCCTTAAGCAACGTCTCTATTCTATAACTCTCTGCGTTCTCCTTTAAAAGCTTAAAGGAGGCTTCTGCTTCAGGTATTATGGATTCATCCTGAGCTTCTATTCCAAGTTCTATGAGAACTTCCAAGTCTTCGTACTCTTTTTTTAGGCTCTGTATTGTGTAAGCTTTATCCTTTAACCTCTTTATTTCTTTCAGAACTTTTCCCGCATTTTCCGAATCATTCCAAAAGCTTTCCTGCTGCATTTCCTGTTCCATCTCATATATTCTCTCCTGGATTCCCGGCAGGTCAAAGAGACACCTCAATTTCCTTTATTGAATCCTTTAATTGAGATAAACTGCTTTTATACAGTTCCAATTCCAGCATATGCACCACCTCCTGTAATTAATAGCATATACCGGGCGAACAGTGTTCGCCCGTCAGCCGGCATAATGATCCGTTTCTCCGTATTAGTTTTCTTTTGCCCCGCAGCATTTTTTATATTTCTTGCCGCTGCCGCAAGGACAGGGGCTGTTTCTGCCAATTTTCTCTTCCTTCACAACGGGCTTCCTTACGTTGTCTTCATGACTCGTGGCCACGGGATCAGCCACCTTTTCCCTCTTGGGAAGGTTTGAAATATTAATGTTATAAATGAACTTTACGGTATCCTCCTTAATACTCTTTATAAGCTCCATAAACATATCGTACCCCTCTATCTGATATGCCTGCACCGGGTCCGTCTGTCCGTATGCCCTGAGGGATATGCCTTCCCTAAGCTGGTCCATTGCATCTATATGATCGATCCATTTGGTATCAACGGTCCTGAGCAGCGCAACCCTCTCCAGCTCACGCATAATCTGGGGGTCGACCTGAGCTTCCTTATGTTTATATATCTGCACAGCCTTTTCAATTACGGCATCTCTAAGCTCATCTCTGGTGAACTTCAGCATCTCTTCCATGCCTAAAGCATTCCTGGGCAGGAAAACTGAGTGCAGATAATCCATAAGTCCCTTAAGATCCCATTCTTCCGCATATTCACTGCCAACCGTATAATTAGCGATTGCATCCCCTACTATCTCGGAAACCATTTCCATGATGTTTTCCCTGATGTCCTCCCCAAGCAGCACCTGACGCCTCTGACTGTATATTACCTCTCTCTGCTTATTCATTACATTGTCATACTGCAGCACATGCTTTCTTATGTCAAAGTTCCTTCCTTCAACCTTTTTCTGGGCATTTTCTATGGATTTTGAAAGCAGCGAATGCTCAATAGTCATATCCTCTTCCATGCCCAAAGTCTCAACAATCTTCATTATTCTTTCCGAACCGAAAAGTCTCATAAGATCATCTTCCAAGGAGATGAAGAATCTGCTGGAGCCGGGGTCCCCCTGCCTTCCGGCACGTCCTCTGAGCTGATTGTCAATACGCCTGGATTCATGCCTCTCGGTCCCGAGAATATGAAGGCCTCCCAGTTCCGTTACACCTTCGCCCAGCATAATGTCTGTGCCTCTGCCTGCCATATTGGTTGATATAGTAACCGTACCCTGCTGTCCTGCCTGGGCAACTATCTGCGCTTCTTTTTCATGATACTTGGCATTCAATACCTCATGGGGAACTCCTCTTTTTTTCAGCATGTCGCTAAGCATCTCGGAGGTTTCAACAGATATTGTTCCTACCAATACAGGCTGCCCTTTGTAATGAAGTCTCACGATTTCTTCAACCACCGCATTGAATTTGCCTCTTTTATTCTTATATACGCTGTCCGGATAGTCTTCCCTGATCATCGGCATATTTGTAGGTATTTCCACTACGTCAAGGTTGTAAATTGCCCTGAACTCATCTTCCTCGGTCTTCGCCGTGCCCGTCATACCGGCTAATTTGCGATACATCCTGAAGTAGTTCTGGAAAGTAATGGTTGCCAGGGTCTGAGACTCTCTTTCCACCTTGACGCCTTCCTTTGCTTCTATTGCCTGGTGCAGACCGTCGCTGTATCTCCTCCCGAACATCAGCCGGCCCGTGAATTCGTCAACGATTATTACCTGCCCATCTTTTATTACATAGTCAATATCACGCCGCATAAGATTTCTTGCCTTAAGCGCCTGATTTATATGATGCTGTATCTCCATGTTATTTGCATCGGCCAGGTTTTCCAGGTTGAAGAACCTTTCAGCCCTTTCCACGCCCTCCTCCGTAAGAACTACGGTATGCGCTTTTTCATCTATTGAAAAATCCCTCTCGTTCTTAAGTCCTCTTACAAAGTTATCTGAAACGAAATAAAGCTGGGTTGATTTTTCTCCGACACCGGAAATAATAAGAGGGGTCCTGGCTTCATCTATCAAAATGCTGTCCACTTCGTCCACTATTGCATAGTTAAGCTCTCTTTGCACCATCTGATCTTTATAGATAACCATATTATCCCTCAAGTAGTCAAAGCCGTATTCATTATTCGTACCATATGTTATATCGGCACCATAGGCTTTCTGCCTGTCTTCCGCTTCGAGCCCATGAACTATCAGTCCCACCGACATTCCTAAAAAATTATAAATCTTGCCCATCCACTGACTTTGATAGGTTGCAAGATAATCGTTAACTGTAACCAAGTGTGTGCCTCTGCCGGTAAGAGCATTTAAATATAAGGGAAGTGTCGCAACCAGTGTTTTGCCTTCACCTGTTTTCATCTCGGCAATCCTGCCCTGGTGCAGTATAATACCTCCTGCCATCTGCACATCAAAGTGACGCATTCCGAGAACCCTGACCGAAGCCTCTCTCACAACCGCATAAGCCTCTATCATTAAATCGTCCAATGTTTCCCCTTCAGCAAGCCTTTTTTTGAATTCGTCGGTTTTGCCCTGCAATTCCTTGTCGCTGAGTTTTTGCATGCCCGCTTCCAGTTCATTTATTTTTTCAACTGTCTTCATTATCCTCTTGATTTCTTTGTCATTTTGATTGCCGAATATCTTATCTAAAAACATATGATTATCTCCTTAAAATTATCTTCCGGCTACGAGTTGTCAGACACCAGCTGCCAGAGCTTGGAAAAGGCTTCGAAGCCCAGCTTTGTCTCTCGAGCCTCATGTCTCGCATCTCGAGTCTAATATGCATACATAATATTTTATCACAATTTCGTGTTTTATACAAAATCTGTTTGAGCAATTTCCCCCGCCCGGGAGGATGGAGGACTTGTTGCAGTCAGGTTAAAAAAATGCAGTATATGGCTGCTCATATACTGCACATTATCCCCTATGATTTCTTTTTCATTATTCCCTGGATATATATGAATATCCCAAGAGCCATAAACACATCTCCTATGCTGAATATCTTAGGCCTGGGATAAGGTTTGGGAAGCACAAAAATATCCCCAAGATACTTAAATGCCGTATGGCTGTCCATTAATGCATGGGTAACTATTTTCCCTTCCCTGATATTTGCCATGTTTTCTATCAGACCGATACTTACCATTGCTTCGCCTGAAACCGGCATATGCCCGCCGTTGGCCATAATTACAAGAAAATTCAGGAACACTCCTATAAATATTATCCTAAAGGCAGGAATACTGCGGTTAAAATAAATACCAATAAAAAGAAGAAGATATGATAAACAATGGATGTATAAAATATTCTCAATGAAAAACCCAATACCTCTTGAAGACATATAGACTGCAACAAACTCGACCAGAAAACCAAGAACAAAAAAGTACCACTTTTCAAGGTTGGCATCCTTAATGTTTGAAAAACTGCCCCCTCTTAGCTTCCCAATTACGAATGAGGTGCCTGCGCTCTCAATCAGCAACCCTCTCCATCTCCTTGTTATTCTTAATCATATTGATAAAAACGTCTGCAAGCTTACAATCAAACTGGGTGCCCCTTCCATTTTCAATAATACCAAGGGCTTCGTCAATCGTCATTGCGTTCCGATACGGCCTCTCTGAAGTTAAAGCATCAAATACATCGGCAATACTCAATATTCGTGATTCAACAGGTATACTGTTATTTTTCCTGCCCTCGGGATACCCCGTCCCGTCGTATCTTTCATGGTGGCTCAATATGATTGCCGATATATTCTTCAAAAAATCAATATCCTTGATAATTTTCACCCCGATTTCGGGATGCTGTCTGATTTTGTCAAACTCTTCCACTGTAAGTCTTCCGGGCTTATTAAGAATATTCTCGTCAACGCCTATCTTTCCTATATCATGGAGTATAGCCGCTATTTTCAGATCCTCTATTTTTTTCCGGGGCAGTCCGATTCGTTCAGCCAGCCCGCATGCATAATCCCCTACCCTCTGTGAATGGCCGTTTGTATATGGATCCTTCGCTTCAACGGCCTGGGATAACGATTTTACCATATTAATACACATGTCCTTCATATCTATATACATTTTGAAGGAATATCTGGCAAAAAGAAGAGGGCCTAAAAAAAGCAGGACACCGGCTATTCCGTAGTTAATATATGCCAATGCCATCAGAATCCCAAGGGGTGCCATTGCGAAGTAATCCTTCAGCACCCACACTATGTTTTTGCAGAAATTATTAATAAACCTCTCACCCGTAATAAGATGCATCAGATATGACATAATGGCGGCGTTAATTATTATGCAGGTAAACATGCATGTTAGAATAGGCAGTATAATATTATTCAAGTTCAGGTTTCCGGGAACTCCTCCCAATGCCTCATAAAAAAAACCGGCCGCTCCGGCTGATAACATAATGTTTGCGCCATTAAACAGTGTTTTGCTTATCGGAAAATTAAATATATTATAAAATTTGCCATTGTGTTTTACTACTCTGAGCATAATCCCTATGCTGCAAATCCAGGCTGCTTCCGGTGACCCAAATATCAGTATAGCAGCTAAAGATATCACAAATCCGACAGACAAGGCTCTTTGACCTGATGTAACAATAATTAATGATTCAGAAATAATGGATAATAATACAAAAATAATCAGACCCATCACATCAATGTTATTGACTTGGTTTAATGTATATAAAAAAAACGATATCCCTAATAATACAATAATTGCTACGTATGCTTTGAGCTTATTTGACATATATTCACCTCATTAAAATGGCCGACATATTTTATACTGTTTTTAGAACCAGCTCTGAAAAGCTCCTCCGGCTAATGCCAAAGTGAGAATAGCCATAAGAATGCCAATTATCTTTTTCATTGTTTGCCCTCCTTTTTTAAGGCTCTGCCCCTCCGCTATATAAGGCAGGCAAACTCTCCGCTTAAATAATATGTCGGCCACATTTATCAATTTGTTTATATTGCTGCGTTCATTTTTCTATTTGTTGCTGCAAGTACAGCTTTAACTACGGACTCGTTTTCATCGATACCGATTATACTGCTGCCCGCAAGGTATTCTTCGGTATTGTCCCGTGAAAAGCCTACTAAAGAAACGTATACCTCCTTATCGGATACTTTGAATCTTTCCAATCCCTCCAGATACAGCATCCCACTTATGCACAAATATGCCTCAAGGGCGGCCAGTGCAGCCTCAGCCACTGCCCTGACTCTGTTGGACGCGGACTTGACCTTGCTGCTCCTGCCTTCATATATCTTATCATCATAAGCCAGTACTACTGTTGCTTCCAGCATATTGCCCGCATTCTTCACAGCAATGCTTTCTATCCTGACCCTTGCTTCTTTGAATTCAGCTTCGTTTATCTGGGCAATACTGATCTTTTTATAATCCACAGCTATGTTATACTTTGCATTTATGGCGGATTGTATATCTCTGACCAGCTGCTTGATATTCCTTCCAACTGAAGCAAGGATATGTATCTCTTCAATATCATCGTCTCCGCCGCATACAATACTGCAGTTGATTACATCGGGGAGTTTGCATATAAGAGACTGTATGTCATCTTGCAGGGGAATTTTTAATTTGTTCAAGGGGACTCCTCCTAAATAAAATCCGGCATAATTGTATAGGACGTGAAAATTCTCTTGCATTCTGTCTTCGTAAGCATCCCTATGTATTATTACGCAAATCAAGAAATATATTTCTGCAAAAATATATGAATACCTTCAATATTTATATAAAATACTCTTTAAGTCTTATATAATAGGTAATTCGTACTATATATATAATTATTCACACCGGCTAAATGTCGTTTACTTCTCATTCCAGGCATCCTCCTTAGACAGCAGAAGGCCTCTCCCCTTATACCCCCCGTTGTATAGGAAAGTGATACTTCCCTATACAACAAAAAACGGCCGATTAGCTCAGCCGCTTTATCAAAATTCCGGTTCAATCAAACCGTAGTTTCCATCCTTTCTTTTATATACAACATTTACTTCTTCTGTTTCCGCATTTGAAAACACGAAGAAGTTATGCCCCAAGAGCTCCATTTGCAGCACTGCCTCTTCAACAGGCATGGGTTTCATGGCAAATCTCTTTGTCCTTACTATTCTTACTTCTTCATCCTCGGGCTCTGCAGAAGAAGTAATCCAGTTATCGAATTTAATACTGCCGTCTTTAATTCTCTTTTCAAGTCTGGTCTTATGGCGTTTCAGCTGCCTTTCCAATTTGTCTACCACATTATCTATAGAAATATACATATCGGCGGTAGCTTCTTCTCCCCTTAAGATAACCCCATTAAAAGGAATTGTGACCTCAATGATGTGCCTGTTTTTTTCAACACTTAGTGTTATCTGAGCCTCCGTATCAGGGCTGAAATACCTCCCAAACTTGGAAAGCTTCTTTTCTACCCTGTCTTTGAGAGCATCAGTAACATCAATATTCTTACCACTGACTTTAATACGCATAAACACATCTCCTTTCGCAACTATTATGCTACCGTTTATATATATTTTATTCTACATTTGAGAAAATAATCCTTCTCATTTTTCAATTTTGGGATAATATTCAAGAGGCAGGAAGGGCATATTTGAAGTAAATATTATGTAAAGCGAACAGATTCATAATGAGATGTAAACCTGCTATCATCCTCTGTATCACAGAATTATTCACATTATGCACAGAGTTATCCACAGCTACTTTCTGTCAAGTGTGCATAATGTGAATAAGTTTGTTGATAACTTGAATCTCTTGCTTTTCCACTGTTGAAAAAATGTGTATTTGTTTTTGCTGGAAATTTGTCGAGCGAACATATTGTAAAATATTATTTTAGTTTATTTTGTCGGCTTATGAAAACAATAATCAGCACGGAAGTAATTTGCTGTCGGAAAAAACAAGAACAAAGGCGGCTTCGCCGCATTTGAAGCCCATGCGCCTTTTTCGAGTGTGCGAGAAAAATCTGGCGCGGGCACTTAAATCAAGGTTTTTTATCGTATAGGAAAGTTATACTTTCCTATACGATAAAAAACCGCCCAAGGGCGGTTTGCCCAAGGGCGGTTTAATTATTGTCGCTTTGAGTCAAAGCATTCTTTACAATATACAGGTCTTGTATTTGTAGGTTTGAACGGAACCTGAGTTTCCTTACCGCATTCTGCACAAACGGCATCATACATAACTACTTCTCTTCTCTGTCCATTTCTTCCGCCGGCGTTCTTTCTTGACATTCTGCAGTCTTTGCATCTGGCCGGTTCATTCTGGAAACCCTTCTCTGCATAAAATTCCTGTTCGCCTGCTGTGAATATGAATTCATTTCCACAGTCTTTGCATATTAACGTTTTGTCTTCGAACATGTAAAAATCCCTCTCTTTTTTATCCAGGCTGGTGTTGGGTAAGAAGAACTTTCTGGGATTATTACTGCCTCGAAAAACGTTCTTGCACCGCCCACTCATACCTTAAAATATTATGGCGCCATTCTAGCTGACCTGGTCTTTTACCCCACACTCGCCGTCAGGATGTTTCGCTACTAGGAATCAACCCCTCACTACAGCACCTCTCAATAAGTAAAACTACTGGACGGGCTTATTTCTAAGCCGCACCATGCTCACAGAAGCTTCTCCTGCTTACGTGGATCGTTTTGCCTGCGACTGGCATCGATTTTCAACCACAGACCTAGATAATACACCATATTTAATATTATATAATGTAATTATTGTTTACACAAGTACTTTTACCAACAAATGAAATTAAATGTTTAAAAAAAATCATTTCCTTTTGTCGATATATATTCCATCATTGATTATATCCGACTTTTCATATGCTTTTATAGATTTTTTCCCTACACTCAGCTGCTTCATTTCCTTTTTGATTCCGTTTATTATCCCGACAAGCTTTTCCTTATTGGATTCCTCAATTTGCATAATGCTTTGAGCAAGGGACATTATTTCTTCGACATTAAGCTTTAAAGTTTTCAGCATAGGATATTCTATGAAATCGACGTCTTCCATACTGTTAACTTTCAACTGCTTTTTCAGAAAATTAAATTTTTCGGAAAATGTTCTGTCAATTTCATCAATACTGTCTATTATAGACTGCTTCTTATTGACAAGCTCCTCTATTGTATTTGCTTCATTCTCCTCTATGTCCTTTTTCTGCTCCAAGGTAATCTCCATTATATCCCTGAATAATTGCAGCTTATTTTTGAGAAGACTGAGAAGTTCAATAATAATATCATTTACATTGTTCATATTAACCCCCCGAAAAGAGCAGCGGCGATCATTGATCGCCTGATATCCGTCATAACCGGACGGATACGCTCTATTTTTGTTTATTGCACCTATAACGCAGAAGCAGCCTGCTGCTTTGCTATCTTCATTGCCTGTGCCCAGGTATCCCTGAGTTCTTCGGCATAACCTGTTATTTCTTCAACAATAGCCTTATCCTTTTTTACATTTGCATCTATAAGTCTTCCGTTCATATAATCATACAGGGCATATAAACCGTGGGAAATGTCATACTGCATATCCAATGTGCTCATGAATTCAGTAATTATATCCTGGGCTCTTAATATGTTGTTATTTGCCTTTTCTATATTGTTTTCCTCCATACCTTGATAAGCAAGCTTCAAAAACCTTATCAGGCCGTTATAAAGCATCAATGTTAAATCCTGAGGTGTTGCAGTATTTACCATATCATTCTGATATTGACGATAAGCGCCGCTGCTGCCAGTATTATTCATACAGGGTTCATTTTTCTGTTTTAATATCATGTTTGTTGTGCAGTTCATTCTTCCCATACCTTGATTATATGACTTTAGTACATAGCTCATTTCCGCCATTGTAGTCACCCCATTTTTATATTAGTTATTGCATATTTCCGCTAAACTGCTGTGATAACCATGCAGATTGACTGTTCAACTGGCCTAAAGCTTTCTCCATTGCTGTGAATTTTATATAAAGACTATTTTCTTTGGTAATAAGTTTGCTAATAAGATTATCGATAAGCGTATCTTTGTCTTTAATTGCCTTGTTCATATAATTATTGAACTCAGTTAAATCCCCTTTTATTCCTGCTTTTTCAAGAAGTATGCCCTTTTTCCCATTGTTGTCTCTTGCAGTCCTGATATTATTCTGGATTATATCGTATAACCTCTGGGCTAATCCCGATTCCTGATACCTGATTGTCTTCTTGTCCGGATCCCTTAAAGCCTCTTCATATGTGTATTGGGATTCCTGGGTAAACAGCCTTGCCACCGAATCGACATCGTCCTCAATGGCTTTTCTCAGCTTTCCCTCATCAATAAGAAGCTGTCCCTTTGTTTCATATGAGCCGGTTGTTATTCCTATCTTATATAAGCTTGATGATATACCTGAAATTGAATCAGTAAGGGCTTTTCTCATGTCATTTGCAATACTGCTTATAATACTGTCTCCATACAGCATTCCGCTCTTTGCCTTCTCCTCCCAAGCCGTTATATCTTTTTCCTTCATGGCTTCCTTCTGTTCATCAGTCAAAGGCAGATAGCCTTTTTCCCTTTTCTCAACTGCCTTTGAGTTGAGTTTGCCAATCAAATCATTGTATTTATCCACAAAACCTTTTATCTTGTTTACAAGTGAATCGACATCCTGATTTACTTCAATAATAACGGTCTTTGCGGGATCTGCTTTGGTCAATGAGTAAGATACGCCTTCTATTGTAAAATTATTGCCGCTTCTTTGCATATTCTCAACGCCGTCAAGGTCAAAAACAGAATCCTGCCCCGCTGTTTTGATTCCTCCATCGATTCCTAACGCCTTTAACAAGCCATTTACCGGATCTGTATCTGTAAACGTAATATCGTCTGCCATGCCTGTAGTTTTTGATGTCAATGAAAACTTATCGTTAAGATAGTCATACTTCATTTCTACGCCGGCTTTACTTGTATTGACTGCAGATATAACATCGCTGATCGTGGCATCTGCAAAGGTTTTGTTAAGATTTATCGTTTCCCCGTTAATGGTAAATTCTACATTTGATTCAGAATCAAAGTCAACTGCTGCTGCAAAAAAGCTCCCGATAGAGGCTAATTTACTGCCCAGGGATATCCTGTTGCTTGTATTGTCGGTTGCATCGAAGCCTAAAACAGATGCATCCGAAATACTGAAGGTGCTCCCTGCTATAAGAGATTTTATTTCAATTTTGTTTCCCGAAGTCAGAATATCAAACTTGCCCGCCCCAAAAGCATTGCTTACAGCTGTACCCAGCTTGGTCCCCAAGTCTGATATACCGGTATAATTTTCAAGGTTTATTGTCTTTGTAATACCATCAAGAGTAATGCCTATCTGTTTTCCTTCCAATGAAAAATCGGTAATGTCAAGACTTCCGTTTACTGCGCTTGTTATTGCCGAACCGCTTTCTATTTTTGTTGCAGTAGCTAATTGCTTCACAGTAAGACTGTGAGATCCGGATGATGCCCCTGTTCCCGCTTTTGCAGCCGCAATCGCCAAATCCGTCGAAGATACCGTAAATGAAGCAAAAGCTGTCCCTGATTTGAAATTTGTCAGGGGCTTCAATATATCAAAATATTCATCCTTAAACGCCCTCAGCAAACTTGTCATTTCTCTGTAGTCGTTCCTCTTCCATTCCAAAAGCTGCTTATCCTGCTTTGCCTTATCAACCTTTGCCTGTTCAATACGCATAAGCTGCTGAATAATAGAATCCGTATCCAAGCCGGAGGACAGACCCGAAAGCCTGAGCTGACTATTGATAATATTAGAGATACCTGTAGCCACGGATACTACCTCCTTTCATCAATCAGAATTCCCGCTATCTCCCACATCTTTGCTATCATGTCCTGAATTTTCTTCGGCGGAAACTCTTTGATTACCTCATTTGTAATAGAATCCTTTATGACATATATTATTGTACGGGTTTTTTCATGTACTGTTCTTTGGATCATCCTGTTAAACTGCTCAAGTGATTTATTAGCTTGTTTTACTGAATTCTCCAACATTTCATCGTTTATTACCTCTTCTTGTTTTATGTCGGTTTGTTTTTTCTTGTCAGCCTTACCAACTCTTACTTCCCTTTTGGTCCTCGCTATTGGCTGCGCAATCCCGGCATCCTGCACTTTGACTACGCTTACGTTGATGTTGTCTACTTTCATATCCATCCCTCCATGAATCAGATATTCTCATTTATATATATATCGGAAACAAGAACCCATATCTTTATGTTATTAGCAACAAAATCCTGTCTTTATTATCATTTTTGGCGTATTTCATAGCTACACGGGGATAGTATCATACTTATCCGACTCATAAAGATACTTATAGTCTCTCTCCAGATTATCCAGCTTTTCGTTGAACTCCGGCAATTTTCCAAAGAAGTCTTTATTGTCTTCTAAACCATTTATAAGAACTTTTAACATTTTATTAGCATAAAGTTCAAAAATGTATAACATATCCCAGTGAAGCTTCAGATTGAAACATATTGTTTCTATGGTATACTTACTTGTATTCAGCACATTTATTGACCTGATTGCGCTGTATATGGGATACTGAAACAGCATCATCAGAAATCGGTCACGAGCAATATTCTGTACAATTTCTTTATCTACAAATTCCAGGGTATCATAAATTCTATCCAACTGTTTTTGTGTGTTTATACCCTTCTCAATTTGCATAACTGCTTTTTTGTTCATCTTTTTTCCGGATCTAATATTCATTAATAACACGTCAAATATATGTATAGCTTTGTATATGCCTTCAAAAGAGCTTTCTCTTGCGGTATTTATATACGCTTCCCCGACATTTATTCTATCCAGGAGATCTGCAACAGAGGGCAGCTCTTCAATGCAGTATTGCTCAAGAGTTTCTTCAAGACCCCTTATAACTGACCCTTTTATGTGCGCTCCGCCTTCGGTTGCGTCAATTATTACTTTATCGGTATCCCTTACTATTTCTTCAAAAGTAAGAAGAAAACTCTTCCATATTCTGCTGCTGGGAATGTCCTTGTCTTCATAATCTTTAACCCATTCAGTTGCTTTGCTTACATCAATGCTTTCATCAACCTCGGCTGCATCGGCATGGGATACGCCCTCTTCTGAATATGCAAGATCCTGGCCGACAAGTATAATTGGATTACATCCAAGTGCATCCGCAAAGTTCAAAAGAAAATGCGCTACAGAGGAGCCCGAATACACCGTTCCCTTATCCTCTGAGGTTATGGTGTTCATCCAATCTCCATATACATCCCTGCTTTTGAAAACGCTTATCATTTTCTTGCCTGCAAACATTTCAACAATCTCCGGCCTCACAACCGCTGGTCCTGAAAATATTATCCGGGGATCGAATTCCTTGTTTTCATAGAAAGCCCTATAAGTATCCCAAGCCCTTTCTACCGAGCCTGCAATATCAGGTTTAATACCGTGACGCTTAAGTGTAGACGCCGAGCCATCACAAGATAGAATCAATGCTTTGTTTTCATAGGCCTTTAGCAAACGTACATTTTTATCCAGGGATGGACCTGAGGATACTATGACAGCCGGCTTATCCCTGTACAGGCTGCCGTACTTTTCCTTAAATTCATTGAATCCGGGATTGGCAACATATGCCCTCAGGTTGAGCAATCTGTTTTGTACCCCGCATAATGTATCATTCAAATCATTCCCTATCAAAAATACAAAGTTATCCCTGATGTCATTTATATATCTGAAGAACTCTTTTGCCCCGCGAATATAGCTTAAATCCAAGCTGTTCAGTAAAATGGGGCACATATTTGAATAGGTATACAACAAGGTTTTAAACATTTCATCAAGCCTGTTCAGACCCTCGGCATCCTTATAGTCTCCCGCATAAAATGCCAGTTTGCCTTCTTTCGATGTAAAATCAACCTTGCTTAACAGTTCATAAAGGTACCTTTCATCTCTGTAGTAAACAAAAAGTATTGATTTTTCATTTAGCTTGCCTGCTATATTCTTTATATGTTCTATATTGTTTATGTTATAAGCTATATACAACGTCCTGTTTCCGTCAAACCTTGGTTCTGCCATAAGCTCCGATTCCGGGTGGTTCAATAAATCTCCCACATTGTAATGCTCTGAAGTGAACTTTACTTTAAAAATCTGCATGTTTTTTTTCAGTATATCCATAATAACCGCCTTACCTAAAAACATAGCCGGCACTAAGGCCGACTATGTTTTTATCTTTAATATTGCTTGTGCGCTATCTGAGCAGCTGCAGCACTCCCTGGGGTGCCTGGTTGGCCTGTGCCAGCATTGCCTGCGCAGCCTGGTTAAGTATATTCTGCTTTGTAAAGACCATCATTTCCTTAGCCATATCTACGTCTCTGATTCGTGATTCGGATGCCTGCAGGTTCTCTGCTCCTGTATCAAGGTTCTTTATTGTGTGCTCAAGCCTGTTCTGAATGGCACCAAGCTTGGCTCTGTTAGTTGACACCGTTGATATTGCATCATTTATTGTTGTTATTGCCTCATTTGCAGTAGCCTGGGCGGTAACACTAATCCCGTCTATGCCCAATGCGCTTTCGCCGGAATCAGCTATTGTTATCTTAAGAGTCTGCCCGGCATTGGCGCCTATATGGATTACCGCAGAATCTATGCCTCCGGCCAAAAGCTGCTTGGTATTGAATTCTGTAGCAGTTGATATCCTTTGAACCTCAGCCGTCAAAGCAGTTATTTCTTCCTGTATTGCAGATCTGTCTGCATCTACATTAGTGTCGTTGGCCGCCTGTACTGCCAGTTCCCTCATTCTCTGGAGGATATCATGGGTTTCATTCAAGGCACCCTCTGCTGTCTGTATGAGTGATATACCGTCCTGAGCATTTTTTGATGCCTGCTGCAAGCCCCTTATCTGACCCCTCATTTTTTCGGATATTGCAAGCCCGGCCGCATCGTCTCCGGCACGGTTGATCCTGTAGCCCGATGACAATTTCTCAAGAGATTTGGACTGTGCTGCCGTATTTATTCCCAATTGTCTGTGGGCATTCATTGCCATTAAGTTATTGTTGATTCTCATTTCTCATTCCTCCTTGATTTATATTGTTAGAATCCTTTCTAACGTTACTGTTACTTGTTTTTTGGCCCGTTAATGCTTTTTTACCAATACCTAAGCTTTTATGCTGCACAACAAGTTATGTCATTAACTCAGAAGCTGAAGCACTCCCTGAGGTGCCTGGTTAGCCTGCGCCAGCATTGCCTGAGCTGCCTGATTAAGTATCATTTGTTTTGTGAAATTCATCATTTCCTTGGCCATATCTACGTCCCTGATTCGTGACTCGGATGCCTGCAGGTTCTCCGCTCCTGTGTCA
>Ga0116160_1002781_pt1 | contig 16027 bp, 13 predicted proteins | sample AD_JPNAS2_MetaG_FD_89879 | JGI IMG/M metagenome (GOLD analysis project Ga0116160, IMG submission 89879) | Active sludge microbial communities of municipal wastewater-treating anaerobic digesters from Japan - AD_JPNAS2_MetaG | ecosystem: Engineered > Bioreactor > Anaerobic > Digestate | place...
GGCGTGCAGGGTCAGGTTCTGCCGGACGGTCAGCTCGCCGTACAGGGAGAAGGTCTGGGACATGTACCCGATGCGTTTGCGCATGGCGATGCTGCCGGCGTCGACCGCGCTGCCGAACAGGTACGCCTCGCCCGCCGTGGGAGGGAGAAGCCCCGTCACCATCTTCATCGTGGTCGTCTTGCCGCAGCCGTTGGAGCCGACAAAGCCGAAGATTTCGCCTTTCGGGATCGTGAAGGAGACGTCCTCGACGGCGGTGAAGGCCCCGAAACGTTTTGTGAGGTGCTGGGCCTCGATGGCCGCGCCATCCGCGGAGAGGATGCGGGGGGGGGCGGCAAAGACGCGATGACCGGCACGTCCCTCCTCCGGGAGCAGGGCGATGTAGGCCTCCTCGATCGTTTCCTTGCCGCTGAGCGCCTTCAATTCCCCCGGGGTTCCCGCGGCCAGCACGCGTCCCCCCGCCATCATGACCAGCCAGTCGAGGTGCTCGGCCTCTTCCATGTAGGCCGTGGCGACGAGAATGCTCATGCCGCGATGCCGAAGCCGCATCTCGTCGATGAGCTTCCAGAACTGCTGCCGGGACAGGGGGTCCACCCCCGTCGTCGGTTCGTCCATGATGAGAACGTCGGGATCGTGGATCAAGGCGCAGCACAGCCCCAGCTTCTGCTTCATGCCCCCGGACAGCTTGCCGGCGGGGCGGTCGGCGAAGGGAGCCAGACGGGTCGCGGCGAGCAGTTCGCGGATGCGCGCTTCCCGCTCCGGACGGGGGAAATTGTAGAGTCGGCCGAAGAAGTCGCAATTTTCCCGGACCGACAGGGTGGTGTAAAGATTCTGCCCCAGCCCCTGCGGCATGAACGCAATCCGGGAACAGACCTGAAGCCGGTACGATGCGGAACGCATGTCGCCGCCGAGAACGGCGACGTCTCCGCGCTGAATCTTTTTCAGGCCGGCCAGGATGCCCAGGATCGTCGACTTGCCGACGCCGTCGGGACCGATGAAGCCGACGCGGCGTCCCGCGGGAATCTCCAGGGAGACGTCGTCCAGGGCCCGCCGGGCGCCGTACCGGTGCCGGAGGCCGGCGATGCGGCAGACGGGGGGCGGGATATCCGTCCGGTCGTTCATTGCAGGGAGGGGGGCCAGGGGGCCTGGGGATCGAGGCGCACCCAGGAAACGCCCGGCAGGCCCGGTTTCAGGCGGGATTCACGGTGGGGCTCCAGACGGACCTTGACCCGGAACGTGAGCTTCTGACGCTCCTCGGCCGTTTCCACCTCCTTCGGCGTGAATTGGGCCTTGGCCGAGACGAAGACGACGCGCGCCTTAAGGGGGCGCTCCGGAAAGGCGTCGGGCACGACCCGCGCCTCGGCGCCCAGGGCGAGATTCCCCGCCTCATTTTCCGGAAGAAAGACGGTCATGTACATCTCCTCCGGGTCGATGACCGTCAGGACCTTGCCCCCGGCCGGCAGCACCTCGCCCGGTTCGGCGAGGCGCACGAGCACGCGCCCCCGGACGGGGCTCCGGAGGGACCCGTCCGCGATTTCCGCCTTCAGATAGTCCGTCCGGGCGACGGCCGCCGCTATCGCGGCCTCGGCTTCGGCCACCCTGGCTCGCGCCGCGGCATGGTCGGCCTCGGCGCTCTGCCGGTTGGTCTGATCGTGCTCCAGCCGCTGCTGGGTGGCGATTCCCTTGGCCAGAAGCCGCTCGGATCGCTCCAACTCCCGGCGGGCGAGGACCACCCGGCTCTGGCTCTCGTCGACCTTGGCCAGCGCCGAGCGGCGGGCCTCTTCGGCCCGCCGGACCTCCGCCTGGGCCTGCCGGAGCTGGGCCTCGAGCGGCGCGGTATCCATCTGGGCGAGGAGCTGATGCGGCCGGACGGCGTCCCCCTCCCGGACAAAGACCGCCACCAGGCGCCCCGGCTGTTTCGTGGCGATGTCGATCTCCGTCGCCTCCAGACGGCCATTGCCGACGACGAATCCCGACGGGACGGTGTTCTGGCCCTGGCGGTGGAGAAGGGCGTAGCCGGCGGCGGCCGCCAGCAGAAGGGCGGCGCCGATCCAGATGAAGCGGGAGAAGACCTTTTTCGTTCCGGTCATGGCGGTCCTTTCGTACGGGGAACATTCGCGCGGTTCGGGGCGTCCCGCTCCCCATGACGGGCGGAAACGCCCGTAGCGCAGGAAACGTAGCAGATTTCCGGGAAAAAGTAAAAGACCATCGGGGGCAGGGGGCCGTCATGTCTCCGCGTTCCGGGAGGCCGGCCGGAAGAGCGGCAGCCCCAACTGCTTGCGGCGGGTTTTGCCGAAGGGGCAGGTGTCCTCCCGGATCGTCGGGGCGCCCCGGCGGCCATTGCCCCGGACCTCGATCAGGTGGGAACCGCCCAGATGGAGGGCATGCTTGTCGTAGCGGCGGCTCACCGCGTCCGGAGCGTCGTGGTGTTTTCTCCTGATCGTCGGGCGGGAGACGCCGTGCCGTTCGATCCGTAAATCTTGACGTGGATCGATAGGGAGTGGTATGCAAAAATCGATCGTGATTTCACGATGCATATCCGTTCAGAGCGGTGGACGTACGATCCAGGGCGTGGAGGGACGTATGGTTGTATCGGATTGCCATGGAACGCAGTATCTTAAAGAGATGTTCGACCGCACAATCAGTTATTCCTTGGAGCGCAGCCTCGCCCGCGGGATCGATCGCGGTATCGAGAAGGCCCCCGTCGCCTTCAGCAGGGGCTATATCGACGACCGCCCCGAACGGGTTCGGAGGCTCGTCGAGGTGGCGCTGCCCGTCATGGAGAAGTTCCATCTCCTGTTCAAGCTCTCCCGTCATGTCATGGCCTTGGCCGACGAACGGGCCGTCATCATCGCCGGGGTAGGGGACGGTCGCTGGGGTGAGAGCGGACTGAGGTGCGGTTTCCGGATCGGGACCAGCTGCAGCGAGGAACATATCGGGACCAACGCGGTCGGGACCTCTCTGGCTACTGGCCAGCCCATGTGCGTTATTGGAGAGCAGAATTACATCAAGCGGTGGCAGGATTCCGCCAACGCGGCGACGGTGATCCGGGACCCCTCCACGGGGAAAGTGATCGGAGCCGTCTGCCTGACGTGTTTCGTAAAGTATTTTCACATCTTCTCCCTGGGAATCGTCCAGGCCGTCGCGGACGTGATCGAGGAAAGATTGAGACATGCCCGGCCGTCCACGGCGCCAAAGCGCCGTCCGTCGGGATTCTCCGGATCGGCCACAGCCTCCGCCGGAGAGGGAAGTCGCGTGGGACGCCCCTATTCCGTAAACGAACCGGCCCTCACCGTCGACCGGGTGCGCCGGGATCTGGTGTTCGCGTCCGCCCGGATCGATCGTCTCCTCAAGAAGGCCGTCAAGGCGGCCCGATACGATTCCACCAAACTTATCCTCGGCGAAAGCGGGGTGGGGAAGGAGGTCCTGGCGAGGTTCATCCACGAGCAGGGCCAGAGAAGACACAGACCGTTCGTTGCCGTCAACTGTGCGGCCATCCCCGACGGGCTGATGGCAAGCGAGCTCTTCGGGTATGAAACGGGCGCCTTCACGGGTGCTAGGCGGGGCGGAAGTCCGGGACGCTTCGAACAGGCCGCGGGCGGGACCCTGTATCTCGACGAGATCAGCGAGATGAACGCGAATCTCCAAGCCTACCTGCTGCGCGTCATCGAAGACAAGACCGTAACTCCTCTGGGCGGCGGCGAACCTCAGCGGGTGGATGTTCAGATCATCGTCTCGTCGAACCGGGACTTGACCGAGATGGTGGAAGAACAACGTTTCCGAAGCGACCTGTACCATCGCCTCAACGTGATCTCCTTCCAAATCCCGCCCCTGAGAGAACGGCGGGAGGACATTCCCCGCCTGATCGATCATTTTCTCGAACGCCTGCGTAACCGTTACGGCGGAGGCGCGAAGGCGTTGTCGAAACGGGCGATGGAGGCGCTGCTCGATTACCCCTGGCCCGGCAATGTCAGGGAGCTGGAAAACACGATCGAGACGGCTTATGTTCTGTCTGAAGGACAGGTCATCGAGGTGACGGACCTCAAGGAAGAAATCGCGGACGGTCGTCACGGCGCGTCCGCCGGTCGCGGGGAATCCCGCCGCATCCGTTCCGCGATCAGGGAACACCGGGGGAATCTATCCGGCACGGCCCGCACACTGGGCATGGCCCGTTCGACCCTGTACCGGAAGATGGCCAGGCACGGCCTTTCACGCGGGTCGTGGTGACGGAGCGCCGTTCTCCTACCGGAATCCCTGCTCGATTGTCCTGCCTGCGGCCCGCTCCAGGATCTGGACGGCCACGATCATCATCTCGAACCGCTTGTCCGACGTCTGGCGGTGGTAGTAGCGATAGTAGATCTGCTGTGCGATGACCGCCAAGCGGAACAGGCCGAAGGCATAGTAGAAATTGATGTCGTCACAGGACAAACCGGACTTTCTTTCGTACAGTTCGATCTGCGCCTTCCGGGTCAACGCAAACTCGAGCGGCTCAGGCATGAAGCGCATCAACTTGAGATCGGGGGGATCGTCTTCCTGGACGCGATAGGCCAGGATATTCCCGAAATCCATAATCGGATCGCCGATGGTCGCCATTTCCCAGTCCAGTATCCCGACGATCCGGGTGGGGTCGTTCGCATCCACGACCATGTTGTCCAGTTTGAAATCGTTGTGGATGACGGACGCGCGGCCCGAGTCCCGGGGCAGGCGATCCCGGAGCCAGACCATGATGCCCTCGCAGTCCGGGGCGTCCGGGGTGCGAGCCTGCCGATAACGTTCGCTCCACCCCTCCACCTGGCGCCGGACATAGCCTTCGGGCCTGCCGAAATTCCCGAGACCGATGCTTTTGTAATCGACGGCGTGTAACTTCACCTGCACATCCACCATGTTTTCGTTCAGGGCCAAGGCCTGTTCCGGGGTAAAGGCGATCCCCGCGGGCAGTTCCTTCCGGATGACGATGCCGTCGATGCGCGCCATCAGAAAAAAGGGAGATCCCAGGACGGACGCGTCGTCCACGTACAGGAGCGGTTTCGGGCACCAGGGGAACGCTTCGTGCAAGGAACGGAGCACCGTGTACTCCCGATTCATGTCGTGGGCGCTTTTAGCCTTCCGGCCGAGGGGCGGCCGCCGCAGGATCATCTCCTCCTTCCCGATCCGGACGAGATAGGTCAGGTTCGAATGTCCGCCGGGGAACTGCCTGACGGACAGGTCCCCCTTCAGGGTCGGGAGGGCGTCGTGCAGAAAGGTGCCGAGCCTGCGGAGATCGAGCTCTTCTCCTTTCCGGGTCGAGGTTTCCGTTTCGGTCGTTTTCATCAGTGTTTCCTCTCGTTCGGGTATGGATGGGCCTCCCAGTGCTCCCCGTCCGGAATCACATCGCTTTCAGATCTTTCTTGACCAGTTTTCCCCCCGGATTCTTGGGGAGCAGCTGATTTGCAAAGACCACGTAGTCCGGTACCTTGAAGTCGGCGATCCGCGCCCGGCAGTAATCCTTGATTTCCTGCTCGGTCACGGATTCTCCCGGGATCGGAAAGATCACGGCCTTGATCTTTTCCCCCAGCACCGGGTCGGCAACGCCCACCACGCCCACTTCCAAGACCTTGGCGTGCTGGCTGATGAGGTTCTCCAGCTCCACGCAGTAGACGTTCTCCCCGCCGCGGCAGATCATGTCCTTGGCGCGATCCACCAGGAACGTGTAGCCGTCGTCGTCGATGTAGCCAAGGTCTCCCGAACGGAACCATCGTCTCCCGTTGTCGTCGGTGACAAAACTTTTGGCCGTCTCATCGGGGAGTTTCCAGTAGCCCGGACTGATCCCGGGGCTCGCGGCCAAGATCTCTCCGATCTGCCCGCGGGGGACGTCCTTCAGGTCTTCGTCCACAATGCGAAGGAGGCTGTTTCCCGCGGTTCCGCCGACGCTTCCGGCTTTCTGGATCAGGGTGTCCCAGTCCCCCGAGATGAACATGAACCATCCGAGCGAGGCCCCTTCGGTGAATCCGTATCCATTTCCGATGATCGCGTCCGGGAAATCCTTGAAGAGTTCCCTGAACATCTCCGGGGGCATGGGGGACCCGCCCTGCAGGATGTATTTGACGCGGCCGGCCTTGACCAGTTCCGCGTATCTCGGCTGCATGCGCAGAATCCAGAACATCGCCGTCACGATGACCATGAAGTTGATCTCTTCGTCGATGACGAGGTCCAGCGCCTCCTTGGGCTTGAACGTGGACATCACGACCGCGCTCGATCCCAGCAGGGTAAAGTTGACCAAGGTATGCAGCGTCGTGACATGGAAGAAGGGGGTGATCACCAATTGCCGCCATTCTTCCGGATGGGCGTGGTAAACGTTTTCGGCGACGCACAGGCCGTTCATGGCGTTATTGACGACCGCCCGGTGCAGGATGATCGTGCCCTTGGGTTTGCCCGTGGTGCCCGACGTGTAGATGATGCTGCAGACGTCTCTCTCGCTCACGTCGACCAGGATTTCCCGGGGGGCGCTCCGCGCCATCAGGTCCGAAAACGGCTTGGCCGTCCCGCATGCCTCGTTTCCGGTGACGAAGGCCTGCCGGATGCCGGGGGCGGATGCGATCACCGGTTGAATGCCCTCCCAGAGGTTGCTCTCGATGACGGCGGCCACGCAGCCGGAATCCACGAACTGGCGTTCGGCTTCTTCGGGAGCGAGCCGGGCGTTGATGATGACGGACACCGCCCCGATCTGGGACAGGGCCAGGTAGCTCACGAAGGCCTCGGGCACGTTGGTCATCATCAGGGCGACGCGATCCCCTTTCCGGAGCCCGTAGTCCTCGGTCAGTCCGTAGGCGACGTTGTTCACGACCTCGTTGAATGCGTTGAACGTCCAGCGGATGCCGAAATCCGGAAAATACCACATTTCCCGGTCGCCGTATTTCGCGACGCCGGCCTTCATCATCTCGGTCAGCGTTCCGTATCGGCACGCCCACGCGTCCTGGATCTCGCCCTCGTAATTCACCGTCACCACCCCCGTCCGGGGCCACTGCAGGGGGGGCTTGACCGTGTTGGATTGCTCTCGTGCGGACATTGTTTCCTCCTCCTTTTTCGTTATCGGTCACTTGGGTTTCGTCCCGGACGAACCTTCTTCCAGCGCCCGCCGGTATCCGGAATACTCGGGATTGTCGATCGACACCTGTCCCAGCGTGGTTTCGTAAAGATGGTGGATCAGATCGCCGTCGCGATAGTCCAGGCGCTTGTCCCGAAGGCGGCGGCAGAGTTCCCCGTTCAGTTCCGCGAGTCCGCCGTCGGTCCCGAGCAGTGCACGGAGACGCTCCTGTTCCCGAGCGGCGAGCGGGGGGCCCAATTGAAGCTCCCTCCTCACCAGCGCGAGCACGTTGACGGCGACGCGGGCATGGAAGGCCCGATGTGGATCGAGGACTTTGACAATCCGTTTTTCGAGGAACTCCTGAACGGCCTCAAGGAGTTCGCCAAGGGTCGGTCGCGGTGATGCCATGTCATTTACCCTCTTTAAGCAGGCGCAGCAGATCGATCTCCGTTTCCGAGGTTCGCCGGCCGATGGCGGCCAGCTCGACGGAGCGTTTCATTCCCATCAGATGGGTGAAGCCCTGCATGATGCAGGCGATCCCCCATTTCAAGGTGCCGTACACTTCCCAGAAATGAACGACCTCAGGATCGACGGGCGTTCCCCCCGCTGCCTCGTATCCCGCAAAGAGGTCTTCCCGGGTGCCGAAACCGCCGACGGGCAGATCGATATTGCCGAAGCGCCATGAATTGACACATATCCAGCCCAGGTCCTCCATCGGGTCGCCGAGATGGGCGAGTTCCCAGTCCAGAACGGCCCGAATGCCGTCGGGACCGACGATGAAATTTCCGTTCCTGAAATCGCCGTGGACCAGACGCAGCGCCCCCTGCTTCGGAAGGTGGTCCTGGAGCCAGCGCAGGGTCCATTCAAAGACCGGGTGTTTCTCCCCGAAAACGTCTAAAAACACATACATCTCCTGCACCGCCGCTTCCGTCGATTGTTGCTTGAGGGGCGGAAGCCGGGCGGCATCGACGGCATGTACGGCGGCGAGAATCGTTCCGCACTGCCGGGCCATGATGTCCCGTGCCCCGGCGTACGCTTCGTCGCGCAGGATCTTCCGTGCGAGTGTCTCGCCCGGGACGCGCCGCATGGCGTACCCGGGACCGATCCCATCCTCATCATCGAGGATGAAACGAATGGGGGGAACGGGCACCCCGCCTTGCTCGGCCGCCCTGAGGACCTGAGCCTCCCTGACGCGATCGAGGCGATAGGGGTCTTTTCCTCCTCCCGGCGGTGACAGCCTGAGAATGAGTTCGTGACGGGTATCCCCGCACAGAGCGACAAAAGACCACATCTCCGAGGATGCGCCGCCGGAGAGCGGTCGAAGGTCTTCAATGAACGCCGTTTGTCCCAGATGTCGCGAAGACGCGCCGGAAAGAATGCGTGCGAGCTCTTCCGTCTTCATGATCTATTCCCATGTCTTTCCAACCGGTTCGCCGTGGACGATCTGATCAAGATATTCCGACATACCGTATCCCACCCTGTCCCGGTACCGGTATTCGGTCATTCCCTCGGTGATCCGCGTCTCGAGCACGTCCCCGGCCCTGTTCTTTCTCCGGTTGCGAAGCGGGATGAGCGACAGAACTGTTCCGTCGATGATATGTTCCCCGTCATCATTTCTGGCTTTCAGCCGCAAGCGGGTCTGGTAGAAGTTTTCGTCCCAATCCGTTTCAAGTTTTACCTCCCTGAAAGAAACATACCGGTCCTTGTCGAGCATGATCCCCATCATCTGGTGATTCCCGTCTTTCTTGCCCATGATCATGAACATGAACCCCAGGTCGGGGCCGAAATTCATAGGCAGCCACCGGTACCAGTGAATGTTCTGCCAGTAACGGGGGCCCCAGGAGTGGTCCCGTAGGCCGAATCCGTTTATATTCCACACCCGATTCTGAACGCGGATGACGCCGGCGCCGCTCATGTGCTGCTCGTAATGCGCTCTCGCGAAGGCTTCCTCCGGACGCTCCACAAAGGACGTCCCGTCCTTGTTGACCATCACGCCGCCGAAGACCGGTCCGATTCCCTGGAAATCCAGTGCGACCGAGCATTCGACGATGGGATTTTCCGTAAAGGCCTTCGTCGGGTTTGCCATGTCGTGCGGGTTTTTCATGAGACAGACCTGGCCGTCGTAGGTGACCCGCAGTCGCTTCAGCGGCTCCACGATTTCGAATTTCAGGCCCGCCGCATCGAGGGCGTCATTCGATGAAATTTCAGGGCGGCTGAAGATAAACCCGACGCTTCCGTCGGGAAGATACAGGCAGCAGGAAACCTCGGCCTTTCCCTCGTTCGGCCGGTTTCCCACGCGAAACCAGCCGCCCATGACCTGCTTGAAGTCGAACAGGTTGATGTACATGCTCTCGTTGAAGTTCGTCGCATCATCCACGGGGTGATTGTATTCGTCTTCCGGTGAAATCCTGAATGACAGGGTGTCGAGCATATTTTTCATGAAGCCGCTCCCTCCTTTTCTTTCAGATATTCGTCTCGCAACATGAATCGCATGACCTTGCCGAGCTCAAACCGCCGCGGGAGTTGGTCGACATACCAGATGGCCGATGGCGCCTTGTAGCTTGCCAGCTGTTCCTTGCAGAAGGCGATGAGTTCATCCGGAGGGACCGTTTCCGCCGTCTTCCCCGGCGCCGGAACAACGGCCGCCACCACACGGCCCCCCCACACCGGATCGGGGACGCCGAAGACGGCCGATTCCGCTACTCCGGCATGCTGGTTGAGCCTGCGCTCGACCTCGACGGGGAAGATGTTCTCACCGCCGCGATTGATCATGTCCTTCGCCCGGTCGGCAAAATAAACATAGCCGTCTTCATCCATCCACCCGGCATCGCCGGTATGGAACCAGCCGTCCTTGTCAAAGGCCTTTTCCGTTGCCTCAGGATTCCGCCAGTACCCGGGGGTCACTTTCTCGCCCCGAGAAACGATCTCCCCCACCTCGCCGGGCGCCACTTTTTTGCCGAAGGGATCCAAGATGGTGCTCTCGATTCCGTAACGGAAGGGGCGGCCGATGCTCTTCAACCGGGCAACCTTCTTCTCGACCCCTTCTTTCGAACCCGTCAGATCATGGTCCGCGGGTAGCTTGGCGATGTTGATGCAGACTTCCGTCGAACCGAAGGCGTCCATATAGTTGATGCCGGGCGGAAATTTCTTCAGGACATCCAGGAGAAGGGCGGGGTCCATCGGCATGGCGCCGTAGGGGATGAAACGAAGGCTGCCGAGGTCGTATTTCCCGAACGAGGGATCGTGGACGATAAAGAAGAACATGATCGGCACCAGGTAACACAGGGTGACCTGCTCGCGCTCCACGGTCTGCATGAAGGCCTCGGGAGCAAAATCAGAGCAGACGATGATGGTTGAACCGTATTTCATGCCCGCATAGAGCGTCATGATCCCCGCGATGTGGTACACGGGAATGATCATCATGACAACGTGATAGCCCCACTTGGGGTGCATGGTGTTTTCGATGATGGTTCCCATTTCGCCATAGAAGTTTGTCATGATCTGACGGTGCGTGGCGATGGAGCCCTTGGGAAGTCCCGTGGTGCCGCTGGTGAAACAGACGGCCACGATATCGTCCAGGGTCAGAGCCGGCGCTTCAGGTTCCTCTTCGGATCCCTGGGAGAGCGCCGTCTCATAATCGACGGCCCATTCGGGACGGTCGCCGTCACCGCTGACGAGATAGTTTTTTACCCCCAGTTGATAGGAGCGGGTGGGTTCGAAGATCGGTATATACCGGTTTTCCAGTATCAGCGTTTTCGCCCCCGATTCGTTCAGGATGAACAGTGCCTCAGGGCTTTTCAAGCGAAAGTTCATGGGGACGCAAATCGCGCCGAGTTTGAGGATCGCCAGGTACTGTTCGAGGTATTGCCAGCAGTTATTCTGAAATATGGCGACACGATCACCCTTGTCCACGCCCAAACCGGCAAGGTAATTCGCCAGTCGATTCGATCGCCGGTCGATCTCTGCATAGGTTTTTCTGATGCTTCCGTCGGCGGTAACGACGGCCGTTCTGTCCGGGGATTCCGCAATGACCTCTTTGATGTGATCGAGGAGGTTATTCTTCTCGAATATGACGGGTACATACGACATATGGCTCCCTCCTTAGGAACGAATTTTCGTGTCGGTGCCGTATGACAGGCCATGTTTAATCACCGGCAAGAAACCGCCGGGGATTCCCGATCAGCAGGGTCATGATCCGGTCGTCGCCGACGGCCGCCTTCTTGAGTGCGGGAAGGATATCCTTGAATATGTGCGTGATATGATAGTTCGGCATGACGAGACCGATGATGTCCGAAACGTCCTGTCTGCCGAGCCAGTAATTGACGAAATCATGGGAAATCATGATCCTGTCGGCGTAGCCGAGGCCGAGAAGCCCGATCAGGCAGGCCAGCCTGCGGGAATCCGGTGGCGTTCCGCCCACGCCTTCGACACCGAAACGGTCAAAGCCGATATAAACGCCCTTTTCGAGGACCCGGAGCAGGTAGTCGATATCCGTCGATCCGCCGATGTGGCCGATCATGATCCGCTTCGGGTCGGCCCCTTCGGCGATCAGCAGATCGGCCTGCTCGGGACCGAGTTTCCCCTCCTGGGTATGAGTGATGATGGGAATCCCGTCCTCTTTTGAGACCCTTGCCGCCGCCTTGAAGAACATCCTTTCGTAATCGGTTATGACATCCCTGCCGGAGGCAACCTTCAAGACGGCGGGTTTGATGCCGGTTCCCTCGATGCCGTTCGTCACTTCCATCTTGAACATCTCGTAGATCTGCGCTGTCCCGTCGCCGAGCTGGCTCCGAAGCTTGAAATAGGGCGGCGCCCCTTCTCCCTCGAAATAGTACCCGCTGGAGCAGAGAATGGTGAGGCCGCTCTTTTCGGAAATCTCCCTGAGCAGTTCAACATCTCTGCCGCATTCGTTCGGCGTGGCATCGACAAGGGTCGTCACGCCCTGTTCCTTCACCGCATCGGCCATCTTCAGGCCGGCCTCAATACAGGCATGACGGTCAAAAGGGCCCAATGTCACGTCGCCCTGCCAGCCGGGGAATCCGAAGAGAAAATGCTCGTGTATCAGTGTCATGCCCAACTGCTCGGAAGGCACCGATCCCGAAACGGTATTGATATTCATGGACGACCCTCCTTAAACACATTTTTGTATGGTCTTCATGAGCGTATCCTGGGCGCAACATACGTGCCATGAATGTCTTCCGGCGCGTATTTCTATTAACATTCCGGTATCATTAGGAATAAGTGAAGTCAGCATTTCTGCGGTCTCTGCCGGTCTTGCCGGAATGTTGCACCCGAGAGAGACAGGCTGTCCCGTTGTGTCCGAGGGGAGTCCGGGGGTAAACGAAGGGGAGGCGTCTTGACGGGAGGAGGGGGGGAAGGTGTGTCCCGGGATGGCTCTATTCCCGCATTTCCGCATGAAAGAGCGGCAGTCCCAGCTGCTTGCGGCGGGTCTTGCCGAAGGGGCAGGTGTCCTCCCGGACCGTCGGGGCGCCCCGGCGTCCCTTGCCCCGGACCTCGATCAGATGGGAGCCGCCCAGATGGAGGGCGTGCTTGCCGTAGCGGCGGCTCACCGCGTCCACGGCGTCGTAGAGCTCGCGGATCTTTTCCGCCTTCAGGGGGTTTTCGAAGAGGGAGTACTGGATGTTCGCATCCGGGGCGAGGTCGAGGAGGACGACCCCGGTGGCGCGGTAGAGGTCCCGGCGCCGGTAGAGGTCGTTGAACAGGCCGCGGAGCAGGGGGGACAGCTCCAGGGGGTGGGCGCAGGGGCGGCTGAGGCGCGCCTCCCGCCCCGTTGTGTCGAAGTTCTGACGCTTCAGGAAGGCGGCCACCCGCCGCGGGGCGAGACCGTAGCGCCGGGCCTTGATGCAGGCGGATTCGAGGTTCCGGATCAGGTGAGCGAAGAGGTATTCCGGATCGGTGCTCGGCGGGGCGAAGGTCTTCGTCTTGCTGATGGAGGCGTAGGCGCTCTTCTCCTCCGGCGAGACGGGGTAGACGGATGTCCCCCGGAGCTCCTGCCAGGTCTCGACGCCGGGCTTCGTGAGGCGCTGACGGACCGTCCGCTCCGGGAGGCGGGCGAAGTCCAGGGCGGTCCGGACGCCCAGCTTGTCGAGATAGCTCGCGGTCGCGGGGCCGATGCCCCAGACCCCGCCCACGGGAAGCGACTCGAGCAGGAGGGGGATTGCCCGGCCGGGGACGACGGTGAAGCCGGAGGGCTTCCGGTGCCTGGAGGCTGCCTTGGCGAGGACCTTGGTCACGGAGAGGCCGACGGAGACGGTCAGGCCCAGTTCCCGCTCGATGGCCTCCTTCATCCGCAGGGCGATGGTCTCGTAGGAGGCCTTGAGCGGCCGCCTGAGGCCCGTGATATCGGCGAAGGCCTCGTCGATGGAGTATTCCTCGACTTGGGGGGTGAAGCGGCGCATGACGTTGAACATCCGCCGGGACAGGAGGCTGTAGGTCTCGTAGTCGGAGGGGAGGACGACGAGGTCCGGACAGAGCCGTTTCGCCTCCGGGAGGGAAACGGCCCGCCGGATGCCCAGGGCCTTGGCCGCGTAGCTCGCGCAGGCGACGATGCCCCGCTCGCCGCCGGTGACGATGGGCTTCCCGCGCAATTCCGGGTGGAGGGCCTCCTCGCAGGAGGTGAAAAAGGCGTCCCCGTCCACGTGCAGGATGGCCCGGGGCCAGCGGTGGAGCATCAAGATCGCGTCGTTCATCGTGTTGCCCGAAATCCTTGACCTTTGGGAAACGGATCGCCCTTTTCAGAGCTCTCCGGGGGGTTGACGGCCGGGAGAATTTTTTCTCTTGCCTCCGTGGATCCATTATGATAGAACGCACGTTCTATTGTCAAGGGGTTTTTTGCTCATTGACAGGGGGGGGAAAAGAGGATAACTGAGGGCGGAAAAATGAAGGCATTTTTGGCGGTTTACGTCCGGCGGATCCCGCCGTACAGGATGCCGGAAGAGGCGCCCTTGGGCGAGAGGTTTGTCAGGATCATCGCCACCGGTCTGGGGAGCGGGTATGCCCCCTTTGCCCCCGGAACGGCGGGGACGCTTGTCGCGATTCCCGTTTATCTCGTCCTTTTCCCCCTGTCCTGGCCGCTGTATCTCCTGACGGTGGTGGCACTGACGTTTCTGGCGATAAACGTCTCCGGGGCGGCGGAGGTGCTCTTTGGCCGGAAGGATGCCCCGCGGATCGTGATCGACGAGATTTGCGGGTTTCTGTTCGCCATGTTCTGCGTCACGCCGACCGTGGCGCATATCGCCGCCGGGTTTGCGTTTTTCCGGCTCTTCGATATTGTGAAGCCCTTTCCGGCCGGCCTCATTCAGCGGCGGCTTCCCGGCGGTTTCGGGGTGGTGCTGGACGACGTCGCGGCGGGGATCTACGCGAACCTCGTCCTGCAGGGCCTCGTGTGGGCGGGTATTCTGGGTTAAACGGGGGACATCTCGGCATGAACGTCGGCATTCTGACCATCGGCAACGAGCTGATCAGCGGACGCACGCAGGACACGAACGCCTCGCTGATCGCCCGGACCTGCCAGGTTCAGGGGTGGCCGGTGGTCGTCATCCTGTCCGTGGGGGACGACGAGGCGGCGATCCGGGTGGCCCTCGGGCTGATCCTGGCGCAGGCCGACGCCGCCATCGTGACCGGGGGACTGGGTCCCACGGCGGACGACATCACGACCGCCGCGATCGCCCGGATTTTCGCGCTGCCCCTCGTGACGGATGAGGCGGTCCTGGCCTACATCAAGTCCATCTTCGAGAAATACCGTCTGAACTGGACGGACAACAACGCCAAGCAGGCCGTTTTTCCGGCGGGCGCGGAGGTCATCCCCAACCCCGCGGGAACGGCGGCGGGGTTTGCCCTCCGGAAGGGCGCCCAGGTGGTGGCCGTGATTCCGGGCGTTCCCCGGGAAGTCGCACGGATGCTGCCCGAGGGGGTCGTCCCGCTCCTGAGGCGGGCGTTTCCCGAGGCGGCGGCCTGTGTGGCGACCCGGACGGTCAAGAGTTTCGGCCTGGGCGAGGCCGAGGTGGATCAGGCCCTGGCCGATGCCGACTGGACGGCAATGGGCGTCGAGATCGGCTTCTACCCCCACTTCCCGGAGAACCACATCGTCCTGACGGCGCGGGCGGCGACAGATGCGGAGGCCGAACGGCGGTTGCAGGCGGCGGAGGCGGCGGTGACGGGGCGCCTGGGGCGTCATGTCTTTTCCCGGAACGGGGACGCCCTCGAGGTCGTGGTGGGGCGCCTGCTCAGCGAACGGGGGCTCACCCTGGCCGTGGCCGAGTCCTGCACGGGCGGGCTCATCACGGATCGGCTGACGGATGTTCCCGGCAGTTCCGCCTACCTGGAACGGGGACTCGTGACCTACAGCAACGCCGCCAAGGTGGCGCTCCTCGGGGTGCCGGAGGCGGTCCTCGCGGCCCACGGCGCCGTCAGCGAAGAGACGGCCCGGTGGATGGCCGTGGGGGCGAGACGGCAGGCGGGGACGGATCTGGGTCTCGCCGCGACCGGCATCGCCGGGCCGGAGGGCGGATCGGCCGCGAAGCCCGTGGGGACGGTCTACATCGCCCTGGCGGACGCCGATGAGACGGTCTGCCGGAAGTTCGCCTTCCGCTGGGACCGCCGCCGGATCAAGATGATCGCCGCGCAGTCCGCCCTCATGATGGTGAAGCGTTATCTCGCGGGCGAGGTGCAGCAGGCGTGACGGAAAGGAGGGCCCTGGAGAAGCGATGAGCGAAGAAACGGCCCTGCGGGCCTTCCTGGCCGTCGAGCCTCCGTCGGCCGTGCGCGGAGAGATCGCCGGGATTCAGGAACGTCTGAAGAAAACCGTCCGGGGGGTGATCCGGTGGGTCCGTCCGGCGGGGATTCACCTGACCCTCAAGTTCTTCGGGAATATCCCGCCGCCGGCCGTGGACCGGATCTCGGAGGCGGTCGCGGCACGGACCGTCGGGGTCGCCCCGTTCGATCTGA
>Ga0116160_1002795_pt1 | contig 15984 bp, 13 predicted proteins | sample AD_JPNAS2_MetaG_FD_89879 | JGI IMG/M metagenome (GOLD analysis project Ga0116160, IMG submission 89879) | Active sludge microbial communities of municipal wastewater-treating anaerobic digesters from Japan - AD_JPNAS2_MetaG | ecosystem: Engineered > Bioreactor > Anaerobic > Digestate | place...
GGTTATAATGAACAAAGTAAATATAAAAGATAGTCAAAATTTTATTACTTCAAAATATCACATAGAAAAAATAATGAATTGCATAAGTTTAGATGAAAAAGATAACATCTTTGAAATAGGTGCAGGGAAAGGTCATTTTACTGCTGAATTGGTAAAGAGATGTAATTTTGTTACGGCGATAGAAATTGATTCTAAATTATGTGAGGTAACTCGTAATAAGCTCTTAAATTATCCTAACTATCAAATAGTAAATGATGATATACTGAAATTTACATTTCCTAGCCACAATCCATATAAAATATTTGGCAGCATACCTTACAACATAAGCACAAATATAATTCGAAAAATTGTTTTTGAAAGTTCAGCCACAATAAGTTATTTAATAGTGGAATATGGTTTTGCTAAAAGGTTATTAGATACAAACAGATCACTAGCATTGCTGTTAATGGCAGAGGTAGATATTTCTATATTAGCAAAAATTCCTAGGTATTATTTCCATCCAAAACCTAAAGTGGATAGCGCATTAATTGTATTAAAAAGAAAGCCAGCAAAAATGGCATTTAAAGAGAGAAAAAAATATGAAACTTTTGTAATGAAATGGGTTAACAAAGAGTATGAAAAACTGTTTACAAAAAATCAATTTAATAAAGCTTTAAAACATGCGAGAATATATGATATAAACAATATTAGTTTCGAACAATTTGTATCGCTATTTAATAGTTATAAAATATTTAACGGCTAAAAACAATAGGCCACATGCAACTGTAAATGTTTAGTTATAGGTAGGGTAGCATAAGTTAAAATGCTATTCTGCCTTTTAAAAGTATGGTATACATTCCAGAGAGAGATTGGATATGTTCCCGTATACCGATAGTGCCAAAAGCGAAGTGGATATGTTTCCGAGAACGGACGTACTCAAATGACATTCATTCTGTCCTCTCCAGCCAGCTCATGGAGGGAAACGACCATGAGTAAACTTCTCCCCTATGAAACAATCGTTAAAGCCCATGAGGGCGACCCGGACGCAATCGACACGGTTCTTTCCCACTACGCCGGATATATCCGCTACTTCTCCAAAATAAACGGACAGGTCAACTCCGAGGTGGAGGACTATGTGAAGCAGCGGCTCATTGCCGCGCTGTTCAAATTTCGCTTTGACCGTTGAGTTATATCCAATGTCAGACAAGAAAAAAATCAAGCTGATTTTCAAACCGTCTCATTGCATGGAATAATCTGCTCCACTATAATTAAGGCAGGAGGTGTTGAGAGATGGCGAATGAAGATAAAAAAGATTTTAATGCCATGCTACATGATAGCAAGGATATGCCTAAATTTCAGATTATTACCGACCAGAAAAGCATTGAGAAATATGGCGGAAGCAGAATGTATTTTGCCCCACCAATCGAATATGATAAAGTGATGAAACTAATTCCTTATGGCAAAGTAATCACTGTCGGAAAAATCCGTGAATATTTTGCTAAACTGAATGGAGCGGATTTCACAGAGCCTATTACAGCCGGGATTTTTGTATCTATTGCAGCATGGGCGAGTTACCAGCGTTCTGAAGATGAAACCCCGTATTGGCGAACCTTAAAGGCAAACGGGGAATTGAACGCAAAATATCCCGGCGGTGTAGAGGCACAAAAGGAAAAGTTGGAAGCGGAAGGCCACACAATTATTCAGAAAGGACGCACAAATATAAAGTATTTTGTAAAGGACTATGAAAGTATTCTTTTTGATTTGAGATGAGAAGTTTTTATTTGCTAAACGCGTTATCGTCATACCAGCCAGCCCTAAACTTTCAAAACTGAATACCAGCCGCCACCGGCGACCAGCGAAAGCAGTAAGTCTGAAAAAGATTTGCTGCTTTTTTTGTTGCCCGTTCTGGCTCCCGGCCATTTTGCCCCCTGCCGGTTGTAGTAGTAAATGAGGGGAGAAATTTTCCCGCCCGGATATTTGGCATTTTCAAAATCTCTCCGTTGTAGGAAGTGAAAGCAAAATTTTTCTGTCCCGCCGGTTGCCAAAATCCCCGTTCCCGGATTACTAAGGCAAAAGAAATTTTGAAAAATCTCTGTCCAGCGGGTAGCTGACGGCTTTTCAAATGTATCTTTAGCGGAAAAGAAAAATAGCGCAGCCAGCGGGTAGCAAAGCCCCTCTGCGGAGTAATATTGGCGAAAGAAAAAAGGCAGCGAACAGCGGGCTGAAAGCCCCGCCCTGTTCGCTCTATGTACGGAAAAGCCCGGACAGGGCCAGTCTGCGGCTTACTTAGAGCAAGTTTCTACCACGGTGCCAAAATCCGCAATTCTGCGGTTTTGCCCCTCGCGGGAAACTTGTTGGGGAGTGCCTTCCCCAAACCCTGCTATGCGGCTTGCGCCGCTTATCCCCGCCGCGCTCATGCGGCAAGAAAGGAGGTCACGACCATGCGAAAAAAATACAACACACCCCACCGCAGCCGCGTTGTGAAAACCCGGCTGACCGAAGATGAATACGCCGACTTCACAGCGCGGCTTGCGCCCTATGGTATCAGCCAGTCGGAATTTCTCCGGCAGGCGATCCGGCGTACCACCATACGCCCCGTACTCCATGTGTCGTCGGTCAATGACGAACTGCTCTCCGCTGTCGGGAAGCTCGCAGCCGAGTACGGCAGGATCGGCGGCAACCTCAACCAGATTGCCCGGTATCTGAACGAGTACGGCGCGCCCTATCATGCGTTGTCCGGCGAGGTACGCGCCGCCATAGCCGACCTTGCCGCCCTCAAGTATGAAGTCTTAAAGAAAGTAGGTGACGCGGTTGGCAACACTCAAACATATCAACTCTAAAAACGCCGACTACGGAGCCGCCGAACAATACCTGCTCTTTGAGCATGACGAATTTACCATGAAGCCCGTCCTTGATGAAACCGGCAGGCTTATCCCCCGCGAGGACTACCGGCTGTCTACGCTGAACTGCGGCGGGGAGGATTTTGCCGTTGCGTGTATGCGGGCCAATCTCCGCTATGAGAAAAACCAGCGGCGGGAAGATGTGAAAAGCCACCACTACATCATCAGCTTTGACCCGCGGGACGGGCCGGACAACGGCCTGACCGTAGACCGGGCGCAGGCGTTGGGGGAGCAATTCTGTAAAGAACATTTCCCCGGCCACCAAGCCCTTGTCTGCACCCACCCGGACGGGCATAACCACAGCGGCAACATTCATGTGCATATCGTCATAAACAGCCTGCGGATTGAGGAAGTGCCGTTCCTGCCCTACATGGACAGGCCAGCCGACACGAAAGCCGGCTGCAAGCACCGATGTACCGACGCTGCCCTGCGCTACTTCAAATCCGAAGTCATGGAGATGTGCCACCGGGAGGGGCTTTACCAAATCGACCTCTTGAACGGCAGCAAGAACCGCATCACCGACCGGGAGTATTGGGCGCAGAAAAAGGGACAAGCCGCGCTGGACAAGCAGAACGCCCCCATGATTGCCGATGGTATCACGCCCCGGCAGACCAAGTTTGAAACGAACAAGGAAAAGCTGCGGCAGACCATACGGAAAGCCCTTGCCACCGCCGCCAGCTTTGACGAGTTTTCCTCTCTGCTGCTGCGGGAGGGTGTGACCGTCAAGGAGAGCCGGGGGCGGCTGTCCTATCTCACGCCGGACAGGACAAAGCCCATCACCGCCCGGAAGCTGGGCGACGATTTTGACCGCACCGCCGTCCTTGCCGTTTTGGAGCAGAATGCCGCCAGAGCCATAGAAAAGGCCGCAGCCATACCTGAATACCCCTGGCAGGAGAAACGCGGCATACAGCCCGCAAAAGCCCCTCAAACCGCCCCCAAACAGGACGGAGTGCAGCGGCTTGTGGACATTGAGCAGAAAATGGCCGAGGGCAAAGGCCGGGGCTATGAACGCTGGGCGAAGATACACAATCTGAAGCAGGCCGCCAAAACGCTGTCCGTCTACCAGCAGTACGGCTTTACTTCCCCGGAGCAGTTAGAAGCCGCCGTTGATACCGCCTATGCGGAAATGCGCCAGACCAGCGGCGAACTGAAAGCACTGGAAACCAAGCTGCAAGGGAAAAAGGAGTTGCAGCGGCAGGTGTTGGCCTACGCCCAGACCAAGCCCGCCCGCGACGGGTTGAAAGCGCAGAAATCCGAGAAAGCCCGCGCCGCATACCGGCAGGCCCATGAGAGCGATTTTATCATAGCCGACGCAGCCCCCCGGTATTTCAAGGCGCATGGCATTACCAAGCTGCCCGCCCGGAAAGCGTTGCAGGCCGAGATCGAGCAGCTTATCTCCGAGAAAGACGGCCTGTATAACACCTATCACGAACAGAAGCAGCGGTTCAAGGAGTTGCAGACCGTCAAGCGGAATATCAACCAGATTTTGCGCCGGGACGAGCCGCACCGCAGAAAGGAGCAGAGCCATGAGCGATAACCTGCCCCGCATGGACTACCGCCAGCACCGGCGGGCGCGGCGGCTGGTACATGAGTGCTGTAACTACGACGAGGGGAACTGCCTGCTGTTAGACGACGGGGAGCCTTGCGTGTGCGTCCAGAGCATTTCCCTTTCCCTCATGTGCCGCTGGTTCCGTGTGGCTGTCCTGCCCCTTGACGGGGAGCTGTCCGCAGCCCTCTTATACCGGGGGAGCCGGAAACGGTGTGCCGTCTGCGGAGCGGCCTTTGTCCCCAAATCCAACCGGGGGAAATACTGCCCCGACTGCGCCGGGCGCATGAAGAAAATCCGCGCCGCCGAGAGAAAGCGGAAACAAAGGCAGAGATGTCACGCTTTAGAGCCTTTCAAACCCGCATAAATCAAGGCTTTTTTCGTGGGTGTCAAAGGGTACGCGATACATTTATCCTTTTCCCCCGGAAACGGCGTTCTAAATGCGTACAAACACCCCAAATCCACCCAAAGGAGGAACCATGTCAGACAACCGAAAATACTACTACCTCAAGCTGAAAGAGAATTACTTTGACGAGGACGCCATTGTGCTGCTGGAAAGTATGCAGGACGGTATCCTCTATTCCAACATCCTCTTGAAACTGTACCTGAAATCGCTGAAAAACGGCGGGAAGTTGCAGCTTGATGAAAATATCCCCTACACCGCGCAGATGATTGCCACCATTACCCGTCAGCAAGTCGGCACCGTAGAACGGGCCTTGCAGATTTTTATGAAGCTGGGGCTTGTGGAGCCGTTACAGAACGGCGCACTGTATATGAGCAACATTGAACTACTGATCGGCCAATCCTCTACCGAGGGGGAGCGAAAACGGCGGGCAAGGCTGGCTTTGCAGGAGCAGAAAGCCTTGCCAAAGGCCGGGGCGGACAAATGTCCACCATATCAAGCGGACATTTGTCCACCAGAGATAGAGATAGAGAAAGAGATAGAAAAAGAGAGAGAGCGAGAGTTAGATACGGGACAACCCGCCCGCGCCGCCTATGGCCGGTATGAAAATGTTTTTCTTTCGCAATCGGAACTGGACGGGCTGAAAGCAGACCTGCCCGGCAAATGGGACTATTACATTGACCGGCTATCCTGCCATATCGCGTCCAGCGGCAAGCGATACAAGAGCCATGCCGCCACCATCTACAAATGGGCGCAGGAGGACGCAACTAAGAAAGCCCCGAAAAAGGGCATACCAGACTACTCATGCAAGGAGGGCGAGAGTTTATGAAGAACGAAATCAACGCTGTTTTGGAGAATATGACGGCCACCACCCCGGAGCCGGAGGACTACACCGGCGAGGACGGTTTGCTGTACTGCGGCAAGTGCCGCAAGCCGAAAGAAGCCTATTTTGCGCCGGATAAGGCCGCTATCTTCGGGCGCGACCGCCACCCGGCAGAGTGCGACTGCCAGAAAACCGCCCGCGAGGAACGGGAAGCCGCCGAAAAGCGGCGCAGGCACCTTGACACCGTGGAAGAACTGAAACGCCGGGGCTTTACCGACCCCGCCATGCGGGACTGGACTTTCGAGAATGACAACGGCAGGAACCCGCAGGCCGGGCTTGCCCGCCGGTATGTGGAGCATTGGGAGGATATGCGGACAGACAATATCGGCTGCCTGTTCTGGGGCGGCGTAGGAACCGGGAAAAGCTACCTTGCGGGCTGTATCGCAAACGCCCTCATGGAGAAAGAAATCCCCGTCCACATGACGAACTTTGCCCTGATCCTCAATGACCTTGCCGCCAGCTTTGAGGGGCGCAACGAGTACATTTCCCGCCTTTGCCGCTATCCGCTGCTGATCCTTGACGACTTTGGCATGGAACGCGGCACCGACTACGGGCTGGAACAGGTTTTCAATGTGATTGACAGCCGTTACCGCAGCGGCAAGCCGCTGATCGTCACGACCAACCTCACGCTGGACGACCTGCGAAACCCGGAGGACACCGCCCATTCCCGGATTTATGACCGGCTGCTTTCCATGTGCGTCCCGGTACGCTTTACCGGCGACAACTTCCGGCAGGAAACCGCCAAGCGGAAAATGGAGAGCATGAAGAAACTGATTACCGACTGAAAGGAGTATTGCCTATGGCAGATAACAAGCAGCACGACACCCGCACCGCCCGCCGCCCCGACTGCGTGACGGAAATCCGCATGGGCAATTCCGTCCTTGTCGTGTCCGGCTATTTCAAGAAAGATACCACGACCACCGCCGCCGACAAAATGGCGCGGGTACTGGAAGCGGAAGCCGCTGCTACGCAAAAACCGGCAATTTGACCGACTGTAAAGAAGCAAATTTAACGCTTTTGCCGCTGTACAGCCCCCGCTGTTCCGTGGTACAATGAAACCACGGAATAGTGGGGCTGGCTGTCGGAAACGGAGGATTTTATGTTAAGACAAGCCACCCAAAACCTCATTACCGCCCTTTATCCGAGATTGTCCCATGAGGACGAGCTGCAAGGCGAGAGTAATTCCATATCGAACCAAAAAAGGATACTCGAAACCTACGCAAAACAGAACGGCTTTACCAATCTGCGCTGGTACACCGACGACGGTTATTCCGGCGCGAACTTCCAGCGGCCCGGATTTCAAGCCATGCTTGCGGACATTGAAGCCGGGAAAGTTGGTACGGTCATTGTCAAGGACATGAGCCGGTTAGGGCGAAACTACTTGCAGGTAGGGTTTTACACGGAAATGCTGTTCCCTCAAAAGGGCGTGCGTTTTATCGCTGTCAACGACAATGTGGACAGCGCAAACGGCGGCATGGACAATGATTTTACCCCTCTGCGAAATCTGTTCAACGAATGGCTGGTGAGAGATACGAGCAAGAAAATCAAGGCAGTTAAAAGAGCAAAAGGCATGAGCGGCAAGCCCGTTACCAGCAAGCCGGTGTATGGCTACCTCATGGACGAGGACGAGAACTATATCGTTGACGAGGAAACCGCGCCGGTTGTCCAGCAGATTTACCAGCTTTGCCTTGCGGGGAACGGCCCGACCAAGATTGCCCGTATGCTGACGGAACAGCAAATCCCCACGCCGGGGACGCTGGAATACCGCAGGACAGGCAGCACACGCCGCTACCACCCCGGCTATGAGTGTAAATGGGCGACGAACACCGTCGTTCATATCCTCGAAAACCGGGAGTACACCGGCTGTCTGGTAAACTTCAAGACGGAAAAGCCCTCTTACAAGACCAAGCACAGCGTAGAAAATCCCATTGAGAAGCAGGCCATTTTTGAGAACCACCATGAGCCGATTATTGACACGGAAACATGGGAGCGTGTGCAGGAGTTACGCAAGCAGCGCAAACGCCCGAACCGCTATGACGAAGTGGGGCTGTTCTCTGGTATGCTGTTCTGCGCCGACTGCGGCCATGTGATGTACCAGCAGCGGTATCAGAACAAGAACCGCAAGCAGGACTGTTACATCTGCGGCAGCTACAAGAAGCGCACCCGCGACTGTACGGCGCACTTTATCCGCACCGACCTGCTGACCGCCGGTGTCCTCTCCAATCTCCGGCAAGTGACGGAGTATGCTGCCAGGCACGAGAGCCGTTTTGTAAAGCTGCTGATCCAGCAGAACGAAATCGGCGGCAAGAGAAAGACCGCCGCAGCCACCAAGCAGCTTGAACAGGCGCAGGAGCGGATTGCCGAAGTGAGCCGCATTATCAAGCGGCTGTATGAGGACAATGTGAACGGCAAAATCAGCGACGAGCGTTTCATGGAACTGTCGGCAGACTATGAGCAGGAGCAGCGGGAACTGAAAGACCGCACCGCCGCATTGCAGGCGGAACTGGACAAGTCGCAGGCGGCCACCGTTAACGCCGAGAAATTCATGGGGATTGTCCGCAAGCACCTTGCCTTTGAGGAATTGACACCCACCCTCTTGCGGGAAATGATTGAGAAAATCGTCGTGCATGAGTGCAGCTATGACGAGAACGGCACCCGCAGGCAGGACATTGAGATTTATTACAGCTTTGTCGGCAAAATTGACTTGCCCGAAGCCTAACGCCCGACCTATCCGACACAATGGCCAAGTGCCGGATAGGAACGGCAAAATTTTTTACACTTCTATTACTTCTTTATCGCACATCAGCAAATGCCGGAGGAATATAGATAATGAATATTTCAATAATCGCAGTGGGAAAGCTTAAAGAAAAATATTTCAAGGAAGCCGTGGAGGAATACTCAACACGGCTTTCTAAGTATTGCAGGCTGGAAATTATAGAAGTGCCGGACGAAAAGGCTCCCGAAAACTTAAGCCCCGCCCAGGAGCTTATAGTCATCCAAAAAGAGGGACAAGGCATACTCAGATATGTGAAAGATGATACCTATACGATAGCCCTTGATATACAGGGCAAAAAGCTATCCTCAGAAGGCCTGGCGGATTTCATCAATGATCTGGGAATAAAGGGCAGAAGCAATATAGCATTTGCAATAGGCGGTTCCCTGGGCCTCAGCGAAGAGGTACTGAAGCGGGCAGATTTTAAGCTTTCATTTTCCCCTATGACCTTCCCCCACCAGCTGATGCGGCTGATACTGCTGGAGCAGATATATAGAGGGTTCAGAATTATTAAGGGTGAGCCTTATCATAAATAGGGGCATATGGTGCCCGGCACACGTTTTTTTGTCTTGTGAAATAATTGGCATTATTGTATTATATATTTGTATATCATCAGTGGAGATAAACCTCGCTGTCGATCCCATGCCGATGATATAGCCTCTAACTTGGGGCATACTTGAATATTAATAGCAATAGGGGGAGGAATAAAAGATGAATGAGACACCCTTACTTAGTCAAGTGGACAGCATAATAGAAAAATACGACGGATCGAAAGAAAGATTGATACAAATGCTTTTGGACTTACAGAAGGCGTCCGGACAAAACCATATACCGGGGGATTGCATTATAAAATTATCGGACAAACTCAATATGCCCGCAAGTGCAGTGTTTGAAGTGGCGACATTTTATTCAATGTTCAACATGGAGCCGAAAGGTAAATATATTATTGAAGTATGTAAGAGTGCGCCATGCCATGTAAGCGGCTCAAAGAACGTTTCGGAAATGTTTGAAGATGCGTTGAAAATTAAAATGGGAGAAACCACCCCGGATAATCTGTTTACTCTGCAGTATTCAAGCTGCTTCGGCGGCTGCGACGTTAGCCCGGCTGTGAAAATAGATGATACAGTTTATGGGAATCTGACAATGGAAAAGATCAATGAAATTATTGATATGTATCGGAGGAAATAGATAATGGCGAAGATTGTAAAATTAATTTCAAAGAATTTCGGTAATATAACACCCGGCTCTGTGGAGGATTATGTAAAAGCAGGGGGATATGCAGGCCTAAGAAAAGCAATGCAGATGGATCCCCAGAAAATAATTGAAGAAGTAAAAAAGTCAAATCTTATGGGAAGAGGCGGAGCCGGATATCCGACTGGAGTTAAATGGGAACAGGCATATGCCAATCCAAACAAACCCGAATACGTTGTATGTAACGGGGACGAAGGGGAACCCGGCACCTATAAGGACAGGTTTATACTGAGCAAGGATCCGCTGCGTCTTATTGAAGGAATGACTATTGCCGCATATGTGTTTAAAATCAAAGAAGGATATATATATGTCAGAGGAGAGTACCTGGGTCTTCAGGATATCATCAACGGTGCCATTAAAAATGCAGAAAAGGCAAATTACCTTGGGGACAACATTTTGGGCTCGGATTTCAGTTTTCACATCCAGGTTGTCTGGGGCGCAGGGGCTTATGTATGCGGAGAAAACACCGCTTTGCTTGAATCCATAGAGGGCAAATCCGGCAGACCCCGTAAAAAGCCGCCTTACCTTACCCATGTCGGACTGCATCAGGCGCCTACATTACTGCAGAATGTGGAAACATACAGTAATATTTCTTACATTGTTGAGCATGGCGGGGAAGAGTATGCAAGCTATGGCACAAAATACAGCGGCGGCACCAAATTGGTCTGCTTATCCGGAAATGTCGTAAACAGGGGAGTATATGAAATACCTTTTGGCACACCCATAAGGGAAATTCTATATGAAATAGGAGGAGGCATCCCTAATGGCAGAAAGCTCAAATTTGTTCAGTTAGGCGGTTCTTCCGGCGCATGCTTCAAAGACGATAAGCTTGATACGCCAATGTGCTATAAAGCACTTAGAGATAACAGGCTGAAACTTGGGTCAGGGGCATTGCTTGTGGTTGATGATTCCAACTGCGTAATAGATTTTCTAAAATGCATAACGGAATTTTTCATACACGAATCCTGCGGAAAGTGCACCCCTTGCCGTGAAGGTAATACTAGGATATATGAGACTATAGATAAATTTTCCAAAGGTGAAGCAAAATTAGAAGATTTAAGTACTTTGTCCCGATTGTCAGAAGTCATGAAGAACGCTTCATTCTGCGGATTGGGGCAAGCTGCCACAACAGCCCTTACTGATTGCATGAAATATATGAAGGATGAATTTCTGGAGCACATAGACGGACACTGCAGGGCGGGGATCTGCAGCATGTTTAGCGAAGAGGAATAACATAACGTGCCAGGTACAGCACATAAGAACTTATTATCTGAATAACAGATATAAGTTCTTATGCGCTGTACCTGGCATCATTTGGTGTGGTTCAAATGAAACAAAATTTCGATAATTTTATTAAAAAAATACCTGAGAAAATTCACTCTCGGACTAAAGTCTTTATGAGTGAGAACATTGCCATATTCAAGCCTGAAAAATACGTCACAGGTCAAAGCATGTGCATGGAGGATTATCATTTTATTATATTTCACTCTAAGCCTCCTAAAGCGATAGTAAACGGCAATATTTACAGTTTCAGAAAGGGCAGCCTTATTTCTCTTGAGCCGGGAGCATGTATTACCGTGCTGGTAAATGAAAAAAACAATACATGCAAATACATAGCAATAAGTGTAAAAAAAGAGTTTATAAATAGGCTTGGACTTGAGTCCTTCGGAATTGAAACGCTTAAGTTTTATAGATTTGAGAATAAATATTGCAACTATCTGCTGGATGCCATTAATAATTTTGAGAATGAGATACTGGTCTATGGCAATGGTCCTTCACTGATGCTTGAAAGCCTTGAAATCCAATTAGCAATTTTGTTAATCAGAAATTCTTTATCTGATAATATTTACCTCGATAAAAACAATGAACTCTACGATGACTACATTAAAGAATCCATTGTTTATATGCATAAATACTATAGCGGTAATATCACCATAGGGGATATATGCAGAGAGATATATTTAAGCTCAAGCCATTTTAAAAGAATATTTAAGAGCAAAACCGGTAAGACCCCTTATCGGTTCTTAACAGAGGTAAGAATAGAAAAAGCAAAGGAAATGTTAAAGGATAAAAAACGTCCCATACATGAGGTAGCAAGACTCTGCGGTTTTGTAAATCAAGGCAATATGTCTACGATTTTTAAAAAGCACATCGGAATTTCTCCTTCTGAGTTTAGAAAAAACCACATATAAAACAGGGTACAATGAGCACTTTTTGATAAGAATTATGATACTTCTAAGGATTAAATCCTTAGAAGTATTTGTTATTATTGGAGCAAGACAGAAAAATATAGGGGATGATAATAGTGCTTAGAAAGATATTAATCTATATTCTTTGTATAACAATAGTTATATCAAATGTTGCATATGCAGAAAACACTGCGGAAAGTATCCAGTCTGACAGCAGTGATATTGAACTAAAGGCCTCATTTAGAGAGATGTCAAATATCATAATCTCCGGAAAAACAACAGATATCCTGAATTTGGCAAAACATTATTATTCCATGTCATATCCCAAAATTGAAATTGCTGCAAAGAGCGAGTACAAACGCATAGTAAATTGGACTCCGAGCTTTAGCGGCACAAAAATCAATGTAAAGAAGGCTAAAGAAGCCTCTGCAGCTGTAGCCCTTGCAGTCAGTTATACCAATGCCGGGAACTTCTATTTATCTATTGCTTCTGCTGTATTTGCACTGGATCCAAAAAGTGCCGTCGGGGCAGGTAACTTTGCATCTGCAGTGGCATCCTACTGTGACGATCTGCTTCTTTGCGGTCAAACCGATAAAAATATGGGTAAATACTATGATGATGCTATAAAAATATATAATTACGGTCTTCAAATATCCATCAAGGATGGCAAATTCAGCAAAGACGCACTTTCTCTTTTGGTGAGCTTAGGGAATATTTACTTGGATACAGGGAAAAAAGACAAAGCCCATACCTGCTTTAGGATGGCAATGGCAATAGAAAAAGGCTATTGGCCGGCTCGTAAAGCAATGTACAATTACTATATGTCAGAGAAGAAATTTGATGAAGCTCTAAAGCTTATTATGGAAGAAAGCGAATATCCCATATTTGTAAAAGCTACTTCCAAAGTAAGCAAAGTTAAAGAAGAAGAGGAAAAGAAAAATCCAATACCGGAGGGAGAAGTATCAGATGAAGTGATGGAAAAATATTTAGATAATCTGGAAATAGTCAATGCTATATCCCAGGCGGATTTTATGGAGGAAATAGATAAAGAAGCGCATTCCAAACTTAAAGCCCTGTTAAAAGAAGTCCAAAGCAAGATGAAGTATACTGCCCCGGATATTGGGATGGTAGCTCAGTATTCGTCATTAAAAAACATATCTACTCCTGAAGGTCGAGTTACTTTGCAGGCTTTTGAAAGTGGCATAGAGAGCTATGGGTATAGGGCTGAGTATTTGGGTGTGAAAGCCTATGAGGACCCCATGGAAAATTTCGGGTATACAACAGATTTGGGCGGTTATAAAACACAGCAGGAATTTGAAGCAGCTATGGCAGGGAACCCGGATTTTCACCTGGATATTAATCTTGATTGGGCCGGTGATGTTGATGCTCAGTTTGAAGACTTTCTGGCAGAATTAGAGAAGAATATAGCGCAATATGAGCAGGACCCAAGTAAAGGGGAGGATTTATTTAAAACCATATCTAAAGTTCAGCCTGAAAAAGCTGTTTTTGCCTTGAACCCCTTTTTCTATAGCAATCCTTTGGATATTTATATACAAAAACTTAATATGGCAGATTTTGAAAAGAAATATATGCCCTATGAACAATACCTTACTAAGCTAACCCAAAAGAATACAAAAATGGTTGAAGATGCTCTCCGAGATGGAAATGAGAGAAAGAACAGATTGTTTGATAACATTATACGGATGGAACAGGAAATAGATGATGAGCAACAACGGCATAATATAGTGCATATGAAAATGGTGCCGGATTATAACAGGACAAATGAAGTGCTATGGAATCAGATTACTCAGCTTGCTTTAGATAATTATACAAAGAAGACAAAGAAATATGTGGAGAAGATGTACAACGACTGTATGAAGCATGTAATACTCATATCTGATGAAAAGATACAAAAAATGCTGGAAGAAAGAATAATAGCTCTGGCATTAAGAAGTATATCAACAGCCCTAAGGGATGTCCATAATGCATATAGTTTCGGTGATTATAGACCTCCTCAGGAATGCGGCTGTGATGAGAAGGCCATGGCGGCTGCAAGGGCTGCACGGGAAAAGGCAGAAAATGCTGCTGCCAATGAATTGATAAAAAAGAATATGGAAGCAAAGAAAAAATTTGAATCCGGTGAGCTGGATGAAAACTCAGCATATTATAAAAAGGTAATTAAGCCCTATGAAGTAAAGGTCACATCTCCATTTTTCGAAGGCATGGTCGGGCCTTATAAATCCGGATGGAAATTTAATATGCCGGGCTTGGATTTTGGCAAAATGCAGCAGCATATAAGAAATTCCACCACCTATGATGGGGGGATAGAAATAAAACTTGTAGGGACCGAAGCAGGAAACTTTGAGGGAGGACTGTCGGTATTTGGGAGGTTTAATGCAACTAAGGCAGAGGGCAAATCCCTTAGCATGGGTGATATTGATATAACAGGAGGGGCAAAAGCAGATTTGACCGCTCCCGGTCTCATATCAGCCACAGCAGGAGCCAGCGTATCTTCCGTAAGGGGCACCAAAGTATTTGGAAGCTTTGGCTTTACCGGAGACAATCTATTAAATGATGATCTTAAGACCTATTTGGGCAATTGGAAGCCTGACCTTACAATTAAAGAATGGAATGGGGAATATGAAGTAAAATAAACATTTTAAGGGGGATTTAAGATGGCAAAAAAATATTTAGCTTTTATCATGGTAATTACTTTGGTTTTATCCGGCATACTATATGTCTTTGCGGAAGGGACATTACCTACTTTTCTTGAAAAACCTCAGGATATTACGATAAGGAGCGAAGGCGCCTCCCAGTTCAACCTCAGATGGACAAACCCGGAAAGTATAATGAAGATTGTTAAGAACATAGAAGATGGGGAATATAAGGCAGACCTTACGTATTTGGTGGACTGGAAGAAAAATGACGGAAGCTGGAATGTCGCTATTCCCAGCAGCCACCCAAATTGGGACGGTAATATTCACGGATATTTTTCGGGAAATATGCCTAATGTTATGTTTGATGAGCGCAGCGCAGCAGAAACCATGATTATTACTTGGTATTTGGACCCTGCCTTGGGCCCCGACAGCACTTACGATCTTGTCAATAATACATATTATTTTAGAGTGAGGTACCTCCTTGAGCCTGATGATGATAAATCAGAGCCGGTATATTCCTCTTACTCAGAAGTGGCGGCCATAGGGAAAAATGCCATATCTGCTGCAATTACTAAGCTTGATGCACCACAAGATTTAAAAGTTGAAATAGAAAAGGATTCCGGTGGTAAGCCATATTTCCGGCTTGACTGGGTGATTCCGGAATCCGTAACCGACGCAAACAAGCAATTGCCCGTGTATCACTTCATTGATTTCAAGGTGGGCAATGGGAAGTGGCTGTCGGAAACGACAAAGTGGGATGCCATGCCCGGAGCTGTGGCCAATCTTTTGGCGTCCAGTGATACCCTTAATCCTGTGGAGAAAAATTTAGTTGATAAGGTTGTAATTGAAGAAAATATCTATTATTTCAGAGTTGCCTATGTATGCGAGCCTACAATGGACAATCCGGTTATTTCAGCTTATTCAAACACAGCTTCTACAAAAATCCAGGCTTACAGCGACGCTTCTGCTTGGGCTAAACCAGAGCTTGATGAAGCAGACAAAAACGGTCTTATACCTGATTCTATAAAGGGAGCGGATATGACAAAACCAATTACCAGAGAGGAATTTGCAGAGCTTGCGGTTAAGCTATATGAAAAAACTACAGGCAAAACAGCATTGGAAGCACTTCCGAATCCTTTCACCGATACAAAAAACCCTGAGATACTCAAGGCTTACAAGCTGGGCATAACCACAGGCACTTCCGCAACTACCTTTACACCTAATGAGAGAATAAATCGTGAGCAGGTTGCCTCGATGCTCAGCCGAGCCATTAGGATAATGGTCCCCGGAGCTGATTTTTCAACAGCCGGAGCTCCAACTTTCTCTGACCAGAAAAACATTTCTTCCTGGGCATTGGAGCATGTAAAGTACATGAGCAAGCTTGAGATAATAAAGGGCACAGA
>Ga0116160_1002809_pt1 | contig 15923 bp, 10 predicted proteins | sample AD_JPNAS2_MetaG_FD_89879 | JGI IMG/M metagenome (GOLD analysis project Ga0116160, IMG submission 89879) | Active sludge microbial communities of municipal wastewater-treating anaerobic digesters from Japan - AD_JPNAS2_MetaG | ecosystem: Engineered > Bioreactor > Anaerobic > Digestate | place...
ATAGATAAAGACGGAAACCCCTGCTTTGTTTTAAAAGATATTGTCCAAATAGGTTCCGACAAAATTTGGATTTCTATGGACGAATCACCCGGTGAAGAGGGTAAAAGTTGGTTTGCTAAACTTAGAACAGCCCCCAAAGGCACCAAAGATGAGGTACAATCCAAAACAATGGATGGACTCCACGCCGATTATATGATGCTTGCGGTTGATGAGGCCGACGGTGTTCCCGATGCAATTTTAAAATCCTTAGACACCACACTCACTTCTCCTGTAAACTTTATGCTGCTCATATTCAACCCAACCAAGAACTATGGATACGCATATAGAACCCAGTATGACAGAGAAGGAGATTATTTTATAAAGCTCCAATGGTCGGCACTTGATTCAGAGAACGTTACGGCAGACCAAATAGAGCGAATGAGACGTTCTTATCCCGAAGGTTCACCCGAATACAACGTAAACGTTTTAGGTATTCCGCCCGAACAGACCGAAGGTACCCTTATTCCCCAGCAATGGCTTGATGCTGCCGTTGACAGAGACATTACTCCTGATGATAAGACCCCAAGGATAATGGGTGTTGACCCGTCCCGCCAAGGTGGAGACCCCGCAGGTATAGTAATCAGAGACGGTGGCAAGATTTTAGATTTAATAGAATTTAGAAAGTTGGACACCAACGAACTTTCCGATGAGATTGTTCAAATTTTCTCTGAATGGGAATGTGATATGGTTTATATAGACTCCATCGGCAATGGCGCAGGGGTTTATGACGTGGTAAAACGAAGATTACCCGGACGAGTTAGAGCCGTAGACGTTTCCACCAAAGCACGTTCCCAGCGTTACAAAAGATTAAGAGATGAACTCTGGTGGCGTGTTCGTATGGGTTTTGAAAACAACACCATTTCAATACCCTCCAAGATAAGATTATACAGACAATTCTACAATGAGTTGCTGGTTATGAGACGTGAAACCGATGATGATACAAACGGCAAAATTAAGATTGAATCTAAAATAAAAATGAAGTCTCGAGGAGCTAAGAGTCCTAACCTAGCCGATGCTTTTATGGTTACTATGTATGCCAATGAGCTTGCATTTGATTGTGATACTAAAAAATGTAGAGCCAGAAAAGACCCGTATGATGACCTTGAAAATATGTCTAGGTTTGATGTACAATATAAAGAAAATACTTGGCTAGGAGTTTAAGGATTATGGCAGAACTTCATTTTACAACTAAATCAGGTAGCAAGCCACACACCCATATCATATACATTGATGCTGATACGGGCGATGCTGTTTGTTCCACGTGTCAGAATCATACTCACGAAGTATTTCCGACCGAAACCGTAATGGTTCTCTCTACTGACTTAGAGCATACCCATCAGGTTATACCTCTCCCTGTTCAGTCAGACGACATTAAACCGCCCACAGGCGATGATGAGGAAGTTGTCCGCGATGCTCTCACCCTTTTTAAATCTGCTTGTGAGTATGAAGCAAAGTCTAGGGAGATGGGCAAAGAGTCCTACGAATTTTTTAAAGGTAACCAGTGGGACAAAGGTCTTAAGTCTGAACTCAACTCTAAGAAAAGAGCCACCCAAGTTTATAATTATATCCAATCCAAGATTGATGTTCTATCAGGATTAGCTAGACAAAACAGAACAGACCCCAGAGCTTTCCCAGTTGAGGGTTCCGATGGAGGGGTAGCTGATATAGCCACAGCCGCATTAGTCCGAATATCCAAAAACAATGCTCTTGCCTCTGAAGAAATAAGAGTTTTTGAGGACGAAGTTATCACAGGCAGAGGACTTTTCCACGTTTATATTTCTCAAGACAAAGACCCACGTGGTGATATAGTTATAGAGCGTTTCCCTTGGTCAGATGGATACTTTGGTGCACACAGTAAATTTGATGCTTCCGATGCTACACACGCACACAAAGCCAAATGGATTTCAGCAGCAGAAGCTAAGAGCAGATACCCGGAACTCAAAGATGATATAGACGGCTTGATAGCTGACAGTAGGGAAGAAATAAGTACAACCAATTTAGTTCAAGACCCCGGAAGTAAAGGCTCGACAGTTGATTTTAAAACTCACCCCGAGATTATAGACCAACAGCACAGAAGAATTAGACTTATAGAACACGAAATAAAAGAATTTAAAATAGATTATAATATCGTATCTCCTGATGAAACGATTTTAATTAAGACCACGAGAGAAGTTTTCAACAAACTTAAAGAACTACCTTCAAACATAAAATTAGTTGGCATTAAAACTACCAGAGAAGTTATCCGAGTTGTAACGACTATTGGCGACAAACTCATTTCAAATGAGTACCCCTTTAGGCCGTACAACGGATTTTCACTTATACCATCTTATGCCTATAAATTCGATGACGGTACTTGGTTCGGAAAAGTTGAGGCGATGAAACACGCTCAAATGGAAATAAATAAGCGCGGTAGTCAGGGGATAGATATTGTAAATCGTATGCTGGGTCGTGGTTGGTTCATAGACGCAGAAACATTTAACTCCCCAAGCGATGAGAATAAATTTATTAAGAACTCGGGTTCTTCGGGCTGGGTACAGAAAGTTCAATCCGTTGATAGACCACCTAGACAAGCTGATTCTATGTCCTATCCCCCTGAACTGTTCAACCTCCACCAGTTAAATCTTTCCATTATGGAAGGCGTATCGAATATTACTTCGTCACTTTCAGGACAGCTACAAACAGGTTATGAATCAGGTTCCGCAATTTTGAGATTACAGCGTTCAGGACTTGTGGGTAATGAACGTGTATTCGACAACTTTATACTTTCCAAACAAACTATGTTTAGGAATGTATTCAGGCTTATGCAAGAATTTTATTCCCCCGCCAGAATAGCCCGCATAGTCCTTTCAGAGGCTTCTGACACACAACGTTCAGAGCCTTTAACCATAGGTGATAATGAAATAAGTCCTTTCAGGTCGCCCGAGGAAGATGAAATGATATACCAAGATATTCAAAATATGCTTGACACTACGGACTTATTAAAGTACGATATTCAAATAGGGGAGCAGATTTTTTCTGCTACAAATAAAGAAGCGCAGTTTACAATGTGGAGTGAAGCAGCTACTCACGGTTTACCGGTTCCTCTTGAAATGCTTATTGAACTTTCTAGCCTACCTAACAAGGGCAAATGGAGCAAGATAGTTAAAGAGCAAGAATCAATGAGGCAACAAATGGAACAGATGAAGTACACTGCCGAGCTTCAAAAAGCAGGTAGAATACCTGTCAACCCGACCAATGAGGAACCAAGATGACAAATTCAAACACAACAGAATCCATCACAGACGAATTATTGAGCAATCTTTCTGACGAAGAATTAGAAAACAGACTTTCCGACAAGGAAGATTCACCCGCACCCGAAACGGTACCAGCGGACAATGAACAAACCAAAGAGACCAAAGAACCTGAACAGACGAAACAACCCGAACAGCCTACCAATGAGGAACCTACGGAGCAACCAAAGCAAACCGAAGCTGACCACGTAAAGGCTCTTGAGGAATCCAAAGCAAAGTTAGAGAAACAACTTGCTAACTTACAACTGGTTTATGGCCGCCAGTCTAACGAACTCGGAGAGTTAAGGGCAAAACTTAAAGAATTAAAAAAGCCTACTCAAGAGGATTATGATGCTGACACCCCGAAGGCATTAGAAGAACAGAAAGAGTATGACAGGGTATCCCAAAGGGCACAAGAACTTGAGCAAGAACAAGTGAATCTTTCCATCGTGGAGCGTAACATTCACTTTGCCAAACAATTCTCGCCCGACTTAGAAGCTAACGCACCACATATATATAAAATTTTAACTGAACAGGACGGCTTTACACCTCAACAGGCTAATGAGTTTCTGGGGCAAATCTTTATACAGAATCCCCTGACAGTCTACCAGTTGAATAAAAGAGTCAAAGAAGTAAACGAAATTCAAAGACTCAAAGCTGAAATCAACAGGCTTAAGCAGGCTCCTGAACAAATGTTGAATAAAATATCCAAGGCAGCCAGCAATGGTTCTAATGTTGCGGGCACAGTTTCTACCCCCGCTTCAAGACCGGAGCTGGGTTTCTCCGATTATTCAAAACTTTCTGATAAAGAGTTGGACAACCTTATTGCTGAAAGTTTAAAAAACGAAAGGATTTAATATATGGCTAGTACAGCTATTACAACAAATGACCCTGTAACCAAGAAAGCGTGGGAAGAAAAAGCTTTCCGAGAAGTACGAAAAGAATCGTATGTTAGCAAGTTTATGGGCGGCACTTCTGATTCACTTATCTTTGAACAAACTAAACTCACAAAAGAGAAAGGTGATAAAATCACCTTTACAATATTCCCCCGTGCAGACTCACCAGTTATTTTAGGTTCTTCAGGACTTTCTCTTGAAGGTAAAGAAGGCGTTGTTGAACACTTCACAGACTCAATCAATCTTGAAGAATACAAAACAGGCTTCAGGTATGAAGAAGGTCTCACCGTTCAGAGAGCTTTCTTTTCTGTATCCGAAGAACACGCTAAGGCTCTCGACGTTAGAACTGCCGAAGTTATAGATAACCTGTGGTTTGATGCTATTCAGGCTTCACCCTCAAGAATTATCTATGGTGGGGGCCAAGCCAGCCTAACAACTTTAACATCTGCTCATAAACTTTCACCTGCACTTGTAAGAAGATGTGCCGCCCTTGCCCGAGCTGGCTTCGCCAATGGCTCTAATGCAAGAACTACCTATCCTTTCCAACCCGTTAAGATAGGCGGTAAGTCTTACTTTGTTCTCTTACTCCACCCTTATGCTTGTTATGACCTCAAAAATAACTCTGAATACCAAGGTTATCTTAGAGAAGCTGAAAAACGCGGTCCGGACAATCCTATCTTCACTGGCGCACTTGCTATTATTGATAACGTTGTTATCCACGAACACGAAAATATACAGATTAAGAAAACTGTAACCGATGGTAAAGATGTTTATTACTGCACAGGTGTATTCTTAGGTGCCGGTTCTTCTATCTGGGCTTGGGGTAAACGTCCCGTAACTGTAAATAAGGTATTTGGTTATGAAGAATCTACTGGTATCGGTAGAAAGTTTATTGCTGCTACAAAGAAGACACAGTTTAAATATTCTTCATCTGATGCTAACCCCAGCGATTACGGTTCTGCAGGTGTTTACGTTGCTATAACTAACGTCGCCAGTGCTGAATAAGGAGTAAATAAACAATGGCAACTATTGATTTAAGACCTAGTGTTCCCTTTATGACTATCGAGGGCAAAAGCATAATTGCCCAAACCACTGTAGACTTCTCAAAAACTCCTGCCGCTAACGGAGATGTTATAAAAGCCCTCCGACTCCCCAAGGGGGCTATCGTTGAGCAAGTTTCTTTGATTGTTCATACAACCGAAGCTACTGTAAAAGTATGCGCAGGTATAGAAACCGATACTGACGCTTTCTTAGCTTCGAAAACTCTCGCAAGTATTAAAGCGGACAACAACGCCGGAACAGCCGATGGTGCAGATATGACTGCCACACCTGTATTCATTCCTGCTAATGATTCTCTCTGCTTGGAATTAGATGCTGCTGGTGCCGCGGCTGCTGTTGTAAGCGTGGTATGTAAGTATCACGTTGTCGCAAAAACGTTTATGTCTTGATTTCCTTTCCTTCTTCTCCTTTCTTTGCCATAAGCCACAGCAAGTAATTGTTGTGGCTTTTAAACTATAAGGAACAAATATGGAATTTAACTTTACAAGAAACCAAATATTACAAAAAGCTTGCAGACTGGCGGGTGTAACTGATGAAGGCGAAATGCCCAATTCAGATTTACTGGCTTCAGCCGCCGATTCGTTAAACATAATCCTAAAAGATATGGAGGTGTTTAACTTTAGACTTTGGAGCGAGGACAGAATAACAATAAATATCAAACCTTCTGACAGGGTAAAAGTCTATAACCCAGATACTTCTAAATACGAAGGGTTCTACTGCATTAAAACGCATCGTTCCAATGATGATAATAAACCTTTAACCGGTAAGTTCGCCGATGAATATTGGTATTCGGATAATAAGGGTATTGATGCTACAACTTTTAATAACTGGTACGCCAATAAGAATTATACCAACGGCGGGGAAGCCGAGGTTCCTTCTGACATCTTGTCTATAGAGGGAGCGACAGTTAGAAAAGACAATGTGGATTACCCCGTAAAAATTATAAACAGGTTTTCCGAAGCTGACATTCAATCTAAATGGGAAGAGGGCACACCTGTCAGGTTAAAATATGATAAAGCTAATAAGATAGTTAGATTTTACTATTTACCTGACGACAATTATAATGTAACATTATTAGTGATAAAGTCACTTCCAAGTGTCGAACACAGTGGCGATGTACCAGATGTTCCCGGTACCTTCTTGTCTTATCTTATTTTGGAAACTGCCGCTTGGATTGCAGAGGAGTATTCAAATTTTGAAAAGGTGGACAGATTAAGGGCACTTGCACAGGCTAAGTTAGCATTAGCGAGTAGGCAACAGAAAGAGTTTGAATCAAGTTCTTTCGTTGAGCCTATATATTAAGGAGGTAATAAGATGGCTAGGCAAATAGACTTTCTTCTAGGTGGTATTATAAACCCCAAAAACGGCAGAGCCTTGAGTAATGGCAAAGTCTACATAACAGCAACAGGAACAAGTACTCCTTCACCTGTTTATAGAGATGCCTTAAAGACAGACTTATTACCTTACCCCATTATATTAGATGAGGCTGGTTCTGCCACAGCTTTTTCTGATGTTAACGGTATAGACATTCGTATCGTTGACGAACACGGGGGCTTTGTTAAAGAGCTTTTAGGATTAACCTATGGAGACATTTCACTTCCGACAAACCATATAGAGAACCCTGTCAAAGAGGATATAGACGCAGATGACCACACGATAACTAATCTTCCTAACCCCGTATCCTTGACAGATGCTGTAAACCTTCAGACTTTAGAGGATTATAAGTTATTTCGTAAAAATACATTTACTGACTTTCCTATTGGTGGTTCAGCCACAGCGGAGATAGACCTTACAGATTTATATCCATTGTTTATAACGGTATCTATAGGAGTGTCGCCTGTAGATAGGAGCGTATTTGTTATACCTCCCAGTAGTTCTACCACCTGTCGGCATAACGGGGTAGATTATGTTTTAAATACGCTTTCTGTTAATGGTGTGCTGACAATAACTTGTACCAATGGTACGAATATATTTGGTGCATCTGCAGTAGTATCTAAGAAAATGTTGGTTTGGTTATGACAGCTATAAATTTACTTGAACATATATCTTACGGGCTTAATGCGGCACAGTCTCAAGCAGGTGTGGTTGAGCTTACAAACCTATTTGTTGATGTCAGGGGCGGAGCACCCTCTCTTAGAAAGAGACCCGGCTTTTTACCTATAGGGGAGGCTTTTAACACAGAAAGTTATAGCCCTATTTCAGGAAACTATGTTCCCTATATTCATTCTTGGGATTCTGAATCACGTCTGATATGCTGCATCAAGGGTAGAATATTCCGTACAAGTCTTGTCGATTCCCATAGCCACCCCTTCTTCTACTGGGATGATATAACCCCAATAGATGGGGAAGACCGTTTCAATTATAACGCCAACATAATCTTTGCCTCTGACCCTAACGGCGTTTATATGACAGATGGTTACAAGATTCTTTGGCTTGGCAAAAATTCTACCAATGCTGTCAATCTTAGAACGTTTAGTTATGCGAAACCAGAAATAGTATCTTCTCCGCCATCTGAAATTCAGGATATGTGTTTTTTCAAAGGCTACATTCTAGCCATTGAAAAAGGAACACGAAACATTTTCTTTGCCATTCGCAACCCTGTGGACTCAACAATAGATGAACCTATGCCGTTCAACCCTATCCCAGTTACATTTACTGGAGGGGATAATGCTGTTGCTTTGGCAGCCGGTTGGGACGAACTTACAATTTTCTATGAGCGTTCTTCCGAGGTTCATTATGCTTCAGCTGACTTGAACAACCGCTTCCCTATTCTTGCAGGTGCCTCTAGTGAAAAAGGGGCTGTAAATAATAGAACAGTTAAAAAGTTAGCTAACTCGATATATTGGCTAACACCTGATAAGAAGGTTGTCAGAGTATCTGAAAGGCAGATTCAAGATGTTTCTATGCCAATAAACGCGGAGTTATCCAAGTTAAACAGACAGGAGCTTATGGATTCCTACGCTTCTATTATGTCTGATAGAATGTATTTACTTGAAATTCCTGCCCTAGAAACCACATTTGTTTTAGATACCCTAACAGGAGCTTGGTATAAATGGAACTCTGCTCTGACTAAGGGAAGTCTTAAAATAACATCTGTGGTTAACCTAGAAGGAATAGAGATTTTAGCTTCTGCTACCAATATCATTATGTATTCGGATATAAATTACGGTGCAGACAATGGATTACCCGTTGAGATTAAAGCAGTAACAGCATATAACGATGAAGGAACTTTCAACCGCAAGTTTGCCAGAGCTTTAAAACTTAGGGTTCAGGGATCCGAAGAAACGACCGGTGTTCAAAGAACATACGTACCTATGTTATTAGAGAACGTTTCACAAGAAACTTTCTCCACCACCCCCAGCATCGAAGATGATACTTATTCTTGGACTGCTTTCCAAAAATTTCACGATGATATACCTTTTAAAAGTGTTGAGTATAACGGGAAAATTTACTCGATAAGCAGTAAAAATGTTTATATCTCTGATTCCATAAACAGATTCGATATTAAACGTATAAATAAGTCTGAATTTAACGAGGATTTTTTAACGGCAGGTGTTGTTGTCAATGTTAACAGATTAACAGGGATAACAGTAACAGACTATGGTGTGTTCGTCTGTTCATTAAAACATATCTACAGAATAGTCAATGATAAATTGGTTGAATTTAGTCCCTCATACGTGCCACCGGGAGTTATAGATAATTACTTTGGTATAGCCTCTTTTGATGATACGATTGTAATCATTACAAAAGGCGGTTCTGTTGCTGTCTATATATCTTCGTTTAATGGTATCTATAAGGGACACGCACAAGCCAGCAAGAATGTTAATGATGCTGATAAGTATGCCCAAGGTAATGTTACTTATTATAATACAGTCTCACCCGATATTATAGTAATAAAGCACCCTCACGAAATACACGTCCCTCAAACCGAACATAATCTATGGAGCGTATATTGGGCAGTTCTACCAGCTGTCGGGGCCAAGGCTATAATATACCACCATCAATACAGAGAAAACTTTCCTATAGCCGTTAAAGATTATATGGAAACTCTCACTCCTACTGAATTAAGAGTGGGTTTTCAATATGGATTAGAAATAGGTAGGACAATTCGCCTAGGCCATAATCCACAAACTAATAGGGTTTATCTGTTAGACAAGGTTGTATCGGGAGGGGACATAGAGTTAAACATTATTTACTTTAATGGCCTGCTCCCCGAACCCAACAATACAGATTTCGTTGTGGAAACAATAACTATCCCCGAAGTAATAGGACACAACACCACTGTTATTTGGAATCCACAACTTGTTATGGGGCAACAAAGCAAATTGTTTGTTTACTTGCCTATTATAGAGCTACTCAAGGACTATGATATAACACAACCTTACCCAATGTTCACACATAGCAAGTCTAGGACAATGGTTTATGAGATAGATACTTATGCTGCTCGCCCTGTAACTCTTAGAACCATCTTACCAGAATTTGTATATTGGGTGGATAATGTATATAACAGAAAAGGTTTACTATATACAGTAGTACCAACAGCAATAGCATATGGCGGGGCTATGAGAGACCCTGATACTCTAGGTTATGATGGTGATTTTTATGTCATATTCCAAGGTATATTGAAGGTTAACAGGTTCGAGATACGCCCTGTGTTCGTTGACTCTAATAATGTTTTAATGATATACTGGAAGTCAGATGGGAAAAATGTTTCGCATACCCGAGAGATAGATTTAGGGTATAATAATTCGGCTGCCATTGTGAAAGTTATCCGTGGGCTAGGCTCATATCACACTAGGCAATGGATTTTCAAAGCTTCTAACACACATATACTTTCTATTACCGGTATAGATTTGGAGGTACAATCATAATGGACATTCAACCGCCTAGTGCAAATATGGGTGAAAAAGAAATGCTTCAATATATGCAAAGAGTATATGATGCTCTTGTTATACTCAACAACAGAGTTACGATACTCGAAGGAGGCGCATAATGGCTTGGTCATTTGGACAAAGTGTTATAGATGAACTACGTGGGAAAAATGCACAGAAAGATATTCAAAGAGCAACACAGGCCGCTAATATGGCTAATGCCGCTGCAGCCACACAAGCGGCTAATGCTAACTGGTTAGGTTTACAAGATTATCTTAGATATGGCCAAGAGGCTATGGGTGCCATAGATGCAGGCCAAGCCAATGCCGCAAATGCTTTAACGCAGGGTTACGGTGGAGCCAGCCAACAACTTATAGATAGATATAACCAGTCACAACAAGCATCACAGCCTTATATAAATTCAATACAACAACTACTCGGTACTTCTGGGGACTTGTTAAATGCTATGGGTGTGGGAGAAGGGACTTATAATGTTCAGGCTTCACCTATGTATCAATGGCAGAAACAAGCTATGGATAACGAGTTAGCAGCACAATTAGCGGCATCGGGATTATCCCCTGACTCCGCCCAAGCCGCTTATATAAGGTCACAGGGTATAGGTCGATTAGGCGCACAAGAATCAGAGAGACAGATGGCTAACCTTATGCAGGCGGCACAAATGGCATTGCCTTATGGACAATACTTAGGTCAGTCTGATAGGGAACTTGGCGGACTGCTTTACCAAGGTGGTCTACAACAAGGTGCCGGACTTTCTGATATTTATTCCCAAGCCGCAAGAGACAAAGCAAGTCTATACGGTGGAATGGGGGAACAATCGCTGGGTGTAAACCAAAACATAGGGCAGATTTATGGTGGTAGTTTAGCTCAAGAAGGCCAGAATTTATACAATTCAGGTATTGCACAATCGAACACTAGACTAGGTTTGGGTGATTTGCTTAATACTGCAGCTAATGTCTATGGCCTTTCCCAAGCTAACAAAAAGAGAAGTCCTGTTGTTACTCCCGCAGGTAGTTCCTCTAACATTAGGAGGTAATTAAATGGCAGCTATAACACCGATTAAATATGCTGAAACATCAACTGGCGGCGTAAGAAATCCTATGAGGGGTTTTGTCTCTAACCTACCCAATATCTATAATCAGTATCTTACTATACTTGATAGGAATAGACAGAGGGAATTACAAGATGCCCAATTTGCCGAAAGCAAAAGACAGTTTGACGAAGCACAGGCATTAGCTAAGGAACAGTTTGAAGCACAAAACCTTCAAAACTTAATGTCTAATACGCTTGGACAACTAAGACTACTGGCTAGTATACAAGCTAACGAGAATACAAGACGATATCAGCAGGACACATTGAATCTTAAAAAAGGTGAACTGGCCAGAAAAATCAATGAGTCAGGTGGTTCAGGTGGTTACAAAAGAGATTCAGGTTTAGATACTCATATTCAAAAAGAGATAGACTATTATTATTCTTTGGCAAAAGATATAGATTCACTTAGTTCATATATAGCCAGATTGAGAAATACATCAAATGATAGTGAGTTTAATGAATGGTTTGCCAAAATGCCAGAGGAAGAACAAAACAGCTTTTTAAGACTGTCTGCTTTTTCAGGTAAGAAACTTGGTGAGAAGATAGATTATGCTAAGTTAGCTGATAGTCTATCTACGCAACTTGATAAAAAACATTCTCAAGCTCAATCAGTATATCAAAATATGGCCAACTTTATTGACAATACTAACAAAGCATTAGGTTGGCCAGCGTATAATAAACCTGTAAATCTTTTCCCTGAAAAACATCCCGATGCTATAAGAGCAGAGTATGCCGCAAATGAGGCAGAAAGAGAAAAGAGAAAAGCCGCATTTGAGGCAGAACAAGAAAGGCTTAAGAAATTACGGGAACAAATAGAAAATTTGGCCTTTGGATTTAACAATAACTATAATTCATCAGGAAGTTCAACAGGCCAATTCGGTGCTCCCGTTAAGGCTGAAAATAGGGTTGAGACTGATGCCACTAAGATAGCGGATTATCTTCAGGGTCTACAAAGTACTGTCTATGATGCAAGGACATTGAGAAATAGGGGCACAAATCCTATTAGTTTAGGTATCGGTAATCCCGGAGACCCTTATTTTAATGGCGGTAATAATGTTTATGAACAGTACCTTAAAGCACTTAATGCAGGAAAAATCAGATAAGGATATTCAAATATGGCAGCTAGAGATAAACTAAGGAAATTACTAAGCATAGAAGGCTTAGATGATGAGTGGGCCAGCTTAGACGATAAGGAAAAAGAAAGTAAGCTGGACTATTACCAATCCAATCCACAGGAGATTGAGAAACTCTTATACAAGGTTTATCCTGACTATTATATTATAAATCAACAAGACCCGAATTATGTCAAGAACCTAGTTAATAACTTTGTTCCTGAATCTACTTTAGGTTCCGCTTATCAAGGCATTAAAGACGCTCCCCTTTCATTGGCTAAGGGCTTAGCAGGTGGTTTAACACTACTAGGAATAAATTCACCCTACGAAGCTTTAAAAGAATGGGAGCAAGAGACACAAGGTTATGTTAACCCTGAAAACCAAAGAGCTTATAGCGTTGGTAAATCTCTTACAAGCAGCCTAGGTTTTTCCATCCCTGCAGCTCTATCACCTGTGTCCGCTCCTGTTGCTCTAGGTATAAGCTTACTTCCAAACGCTTTGTCGGCTGGTGGTGAGGCAGCCGCAGAGCATATTGAAGAAGGTGGAGGTAGAATAGGTGCAGCTTTTAAAGGTATTGGATATGCATTGGCAGAGACTATACCTGAAATTATCCCATTTCTTAGTGTATTAAGAGCAACCAGAGGGATAGTTGGCGGAGAGACTATAAAAAGTGTTATTCCGCAGTTTTTAAAAGCCGGTGCCTCTGATATAGTCGGCGAACTTGTTACTACTGCTTCTGAAGATTCCATAAACAGAGTGTCGGGTACTGGGGATATGTCACCTCTAGGGGATAAGTTAAAAGAGACGGCTATTCAATCGGCTATCCAAATACCCATATCATCAAGCGTTATGGGTGCCACGGGTGCTGTTATGGGTAGGGTGAATAAACGCAATTATAATAAGGCTATGGAGTCATTAAAAGGAGCTGTTCAAAGTGGTCTGGATAATGGACAGATAAAAGTAACTAAGAATGGGCAGAACGTAGCTATGTCTACTGATGAGGTAACCAGTCTTTTGTTATCCGACACCGAGGATGACGGTGTTATCTTTAAGAGGGAAACCCAAGAGGAAGATATTTTTAAAAATGCTATCGTTGAAGAAAAAGAAATAGATGGCAAAGTTTTTAACTCTATCGACCTAGGCACATTGGACAATTTAAATTCTACTGGCCTTAGAGATATTGTTTTAACTCAAGGCCAATCCGTTAAAATTCCGGTAGTATTATCAAAAAAAGGTCGTGTTAGAAAGTCTGTTATGGAGAGTAAAGGAGATTTAGAAGATACAAAGTTATTCTTAGACGGTATTTTAAATGAGATTGATGAAGATAACAATTTAGGTTTAGTAGACTTGAGAACACCTGAACAAAGAGCAGAGGACGCACACTTAACAGAAGAAGAACTCAAATCTAAACAGACTGCTGAAGGAACGTTACAGTGGTTCTATATACCCGTTTTAAAGTATGGAGAGCTACACAGAATACGTGATTCGTCTTTAAAATTCGAAAACATAGGTCAACAAATACCTAGGGTTACACAGTTTATATTAGACGTTATAGAAGCATCGGAGAAAAATAGAGAGAAAGCTGGCCTACCCGCCGACCAGAACAAGATACTTAAAAATTTGAATATAGGCAAAGGTAATGCTTATGGCTTTATCAGATTTTTACCTGCAAATGGGGAAATGGTAGCTGTAGAAGTTGGATTAGATTGGCTGTTGTTACACAACAAACAAAAAGCGGCTAGGACAATAGCCCACGAATCAGGGCATATGTTATCGGGCTTGCTTAGAGAGTATCTATCCCCCACTGAAAAGTCAAGCTTCTTATTAGAAAACGAGAGGCTAAATAAGTTTGTGTCTGACTTTGCAGATTCTTATAATAAAGTTTTAAAAGAACCTATTCAAAATGCAGGTGCAGATTATACCGATATGATGAGCACTTTTAAAACTCTTCTAAAAACCCTCCCGCCTAGTGCTAATTACGTTGACGTAATGGACTTGTGGAATGGTGTCAAGAGGAAGAAAACCGTTGATAATATTTTAACTGGGAAGTATGACCCGGCTACATTTAAAGGCATATATGTATCAGACTTTGAAAAGGGTATGACAAAAGATGAAGTTAACAAACTAATCCAAGATAAAAAATTTCCCGACATAAACAAAGTCAAAAGCAAACTATTTACAGATGTATCAACCTTAGTTGATGAAATGCTATATCTAGGTATTCTTTCACGTGGATTATCTCCTAGGGCTGTGAAGGCTGACCCTGCCCTGTATGCCAGATTGCTTGGCAGTGAAGAGAATTTCGCTGACTTTTTCTCTGCCTATTTTAATGGAACCCAGTATAAGAGACCCGATGGTTCTTGGGGAAATATGGTAGATGAAATAGCTCCCACAGCTAAAAGGTTGTTTGAAGATTATATGGATAACCGGCCCGAAGTTAAAAAATTTATGCACGAATACTTTGTTGCCGAGGGCAGTCAGGATAACGTTGGGCGTATTATAAAGGCTGTAAAAGAGGCTAGAGAGAAATACCGCATAGAAAGAAGTAAGAAAGTAGAAACCGAGTCAGAAGTTTATAACAGGTTTATAGGTTCAGGTTTGTTTAACAAACTGGGTTATGGACTCATAAACCAAAACTTACCTTTGTTTAAACAATTAAAGGAAAGTGATTTAATACCCATTATTAACGAGATAGAAAAAATAGAGAATATGGCCTCACTTGCCGAAGCCCGTGTTATCGAGATAGGTAGAATATTTGAGAAGGGTATAAAAGATATTCAAAATAAGTACCCCGAAACTATAAATATGGGTGAGGACTTGTCAACTCTTTTAGATTCTTACCTTGGTTTAAAGAGGATTGCCTCCGGTGGTAGAACTAAAAATGTTCCTGTTGAAACCGAAGCTTACCGTAAAACCAAAGATGGCACCATCGAAGGAAAAACTTTCAGGACTATGCTGCCTGTGGATATTTTCACAGCTGAATTTACAATGTCACCCGAGGAGGCTAGAAAGAATCTTGAATCAGGACATTTCGAAAAATATAAAGATTTCTTTGAAGAAGTATCTAATAATTTTGATAACTATTGGAACAATGAAGTTTTGGAAGAAGCCTTGTATTCAGGTATAATATCTGATAGAGAATATAACCAACTTCAATCTGTAGATGGAAGTTATATACCTTTCTATATATGGCAAGAGGCTGAGAGAAGGCAAGACAGGGTATTTATGAGCGAAGCCTTTAAACCTATAAGAGAACAGCACGGAACGCTTGACACGCCTTCTGACCTCGTTGGTTCTTCGATACGTAAGGGGTTAGGTCTGCTTTACTATTCAAAGTATAATAATCTTATGCGTTCTATTGTTCAGGCTTTAAGTTCGGCTGATAATGGTGATGGCTCATTGGTAACTAAACCTGTTCGAGTATCCGAAAAATCGGATATAAGGAGTAGACAACTTTCAGCGAAACCTAAGCCCGGCTGGGCAGCTATTACTTACTTAGATGGCGGGAAAGAGTATATAGCATACGCACCCAAGATATTCACAGAGTCTTTTGAAAGGGGCAATACA
>Ga0116160_1002829_pt1 | contig 15862 bp, 11 predicted proteins | sample AD_JPNAS2_MetaG_FD_89879 | JGI IMG/M metagenome (GOLD analysis project Ga0116160, IMG submission 89879) | Active sludge microbial communities of municipal wastewater-treating anaerobic digesters from Japan - AD_JPNAS2_MetaG | ecosystem: Engineered > Bioreactor > Anaerobic > Digestate | place...
AAGTTCTGTTACACTGCATGTGGAGTTCCACAGGCAGCCCACAGAAAAGAATATCTAGCTTTTTACTATGCCTATGGCCTGTCAAAATCATAACCCGTGTGCGTCGATATACTATGTAATTCTCCTCAAGGGAATCAACAAACTTGAGGGCTATTATGTCGCATTATACTCCTATTATACAGCAATTCATTAACAGAACTCACCAAAAAAAAGAAAATATATGCGAACATATGTTTGCATATTCGGCAAAGTCTGGTATAATAATGGTATTAACTTCTATGGGAGTGTTTTTTATGAATCTTGCCGATAAGATCAAGATATTATCTGATTCTGCGAAATACGATGTATCCTGTTCCTCCAGCGGCAGCGACAGGAAAAACATTAAAGGCGGCATAGGGAATGCCGCACCTTCAGGTATTTGCCACAGCTGGGCGGCTGATGGCCGTTGTATCTCGCTTCTGAAAATACTGTTTACAAACTACTGCATATACGACTGCAAGTACTGTATCAACCGTTCCTCCAATGATATTCCGAGGGCTGCTTTCACCCCTGATGAATTAATCAACCTTACGATTAATTTCTACAGAAGAAATTATATCGAAGGGCTTTTTCTCAGCTCTGCCATATGCGTAAGTCCTGACCACACCATGGAGCTGCTCCTGAAAACCGTTAAAAGGCTTCGACAGGAGGTCAATTTTAACGGATATATTCACGTAAAGGCCATACCCGGGGCAAATAAGGCCTTGATAGAAGAAGCAGGAAAATTCGTAGACAGAATGAGTGTAAATATTGAACTCCCTTCCGGTGAAAGCCTCAAGCTCCTGGCACCTCAGAAGACCAAAGAATCAATAATAAAGCCCATGGGTTTCATTAAATCCGGAATTATACAGAATCGGGAAGAAAAGCTGAAATTCAAGAGCGCCCCCCAATTTGTCCCCGGGGGCCAATCCACCCAATTGATTATTGGAGCTACAAAAGACAATGATTTGGGGATTTTGAAGCTGTCTGAATCACTATATAACAGCTACAATCTTAAAAGGGTGTATTATTCGGCTTATATACCGGTATCAAATCATCCCAACCTTCCTGCATTAAGCGGGCCGCCATTGTTAAGAGAGCACCGGCTGTATCAGGCAGACTGGCTACTCAGATTTTACGGCTTCAGTTCCGGCGAGTTACTGGACGAAGAAAGCCCGAACTTTGATGAGTTATTGGATCCAAAGAGCAGCTGGGCTATCAGAAACCTTGATAAATTTCCCGTAGAAGTCAATAAAGCAGATTATTTTACACTGTTGAGGGTACCCGGGATTGGGGTAAAATCAGCGCAGCGCATCCTTCAGGGGAGGAAAGTTTCAAAACTTGACTTTGAAGATTTAAAAAAGCTTGGTATAGTATTGAAACGGGCAAAATACTTCATTACCTGCAAAGGCAGATATTTCCCCCAAAAAAGCATACCTACCAATCCGGTATCGGTAAAAAATCTCATGCTGCTGGAAGACAGAATCAAGATTCACGAAAACATTGAGCAGTTATCCTTCTTCTCGCTTTTTCCGGGTATTATGGCTGTCAGAGAAAATATCACAAGAATTTCAGGTGAATTATAATGCTGTATTATGTTTATGACGGTACCTTTGATGGGCTTTTGACAGCCATATACGATGCCTACCCCGAAAAAGATTCCCCAGAGAAGATAGTCCCCCTGAATGCTTTTACAGATAATTTTCTAATAAAGAAGTATTATATCGAAACTGATGTGGAAAAATCAAAGAAGGTTCATGACGCAATAATCGCAAAGATATCAGAATTTGCAATGAAAAATATCATGTATGCCTTCTTATCGGAGCATGAGAATGCCGGTACATATATATTGGACTATCTGCGCTTTGGCTTCAAGGCAGGAAAAGCCGCAGACTCGTATCTATCTGACGACAGAGTAAATAATATTCATAAATTGGCAGCGAAAGTCGGCAGGGAAAGGCACCTATTGTTAGGAATTATCAGGTTCAGACTTCTTCGAAACAACATTTACTACGCTCCTATAGAACCCCATTACAATACAATATGCCTCTTAGGAGATCATTTTGCCGACAGAATGTCTGACCAGATATTTGTTATACATGATATTAAAAGAGGTTATGGGATTTTTTATGACAAGGATAAATGGTTTATAAGTGACACAAAAATAAAAGAAGACATAGTCTTCCACGAAAATGAACCATTCTATCAGGAGCTCTGGAAACAGTATTTTGAAGGCATCGCAATAAAAACCAGAATAAATCCAAAGCTCCAGTCAAGTTTTTTGCCCAAAAGATATTGGAAATACTTAATCGAAATGAAGTAATCCTCCCTGCATGACTACCGGAAAACTCCCTGCTCCGAAAAACACGTCTGCTAAAGCTCTTTCCCGCAGCTTTTGCAAAACCGTGCATCCTCATCATTAAGGCTTCCGCAGCTTCTGCATTTTACTTTTATTACTTCCCTTGCCTCACAGGAATTGGTCATTTTATCAACGATATCAATGTTGCCGATAACATCGTTTATCATACCGCCCTTTGCTTCATTAAAGGGCTTCATATCTTCCCTTGCCTTTTTGGGATCAAGAAGCAGCCCTGAACCTGCCGTACCCTTGGCGCCGATATTCATAATAATGGAACCGACAATCATTAAAACCATTCCTATTACCGGACTCTCAAAGGATGGACCCATGCTGCTTCCGAAGGGATCATTCATAAAACTTGCAGCGGAAAAAAATACGGAAATAAAGAGTATAAATCCTATCCCCATCATCCCCATCCCAATATAATATGCAGTCTTTCTTTCTTGTGATATTTTTGCCATAATTATCACTCCAATCATGTTTTTTTATTTAACATCATGGCATACAATGCAATACTCTTCCTATACTCTGCTTTTTTTCTTTTTCAACAGTGCCGAAGTGTCCAGATTATCTGATACGACCTTCCCTTTTTCCTCTGTCTTTTCCTTTTTATCAGGCTTTTCTTCCGTTTCAGGCCATAGTTTGATCGTATCATCCGCCATATAAACAGGCCCTTTTGCCTTTATAGGCTTTTTGCTTTGGTGTTTCGGTTTTATTTTTAAAACCGAAAGTTTCTCCTCCAATGCTGCAAGAGGCAGGTTAAGCCTTCTTAAGGCTATATCAAGCATGAACAATATAAGTGCCGTAATTAGCAGAACCGGCGTCAAATTTACAACCCCGAATATATCCTTCATTTTTCCTCTGTAAACATCTTCGGGAGTGTCGATAAGCGTTCCTCCGGTTTCATTTATAAGCCTGTCAAGATATCCGCTTTGGGGCCTTATCCTGTACTCCGGCGAATATTGCACCGACATCCCTGTACTTGCTGCATTTACCGTCTCCCCGCCCTTCTGCTGCAGAGCTTTTATAATATACGCACCTGTTCCGGTTATTTCAAATTCACCCCTGTACTGTCCCGGCGCTATAGGATAAAGCGTAATCTCCCTGCTCTCCAAATCAGGTGACACGATGGCGGCCTTAGTCTCAAATTCACTCTTATCCAACCTGTTGCTGAGTGTTATGACCCCTTTTCCCCCTTGCACTTCAATTTCTACCGTAATATCGTCCTCCGGGTACTTTTCTATGGTCCAGTTGATAAGATTCTGCCATAATCTGATATTATTATCCCATCCCGTATAGTTTCTGCTCCACCTGCCGCTTATATCCGAATTCCATGCCGCCGTTTTTCCTAAACCGTACTGCCATACTGTAAGTATTGGGTCATCCTGATCACTTGCCAGCACCACCCTCGAGGTGCTTTTGGGGCTGGCCGCCACATATCCCAGAAGGGCTGGCAGCCCCATTTCCGCTACTCCCGCAAGGATTAAATGGTTATTGGTTATTACGGGTATAAATTCCCTGTTATTTATATATGCCCTTGCTGCCATAAAGGTTTCTTTTGTAAATATTCTCGGAATATTTGAATACTCATCTGTATAGTAAAAGCGTCCATCGGCTCCCTTTGCTATATCCTCAAGCAGCCGGGCATCCGAGCCCTGACCGACTGCAACAGTGGAAACAGTGATATTGTCCTTTTTCAGTTTTTCCACCAGTTCTGTATAACCGGACCTCTCAGCCTGGCCATCTGTAAGAAGTATTATATGCTTTATCTTAGTATTGGTGTTTCGTATTGATTCGTAGCCCTCCTGCAAAGCCGGGATTATGCTGGTGCCTCCTCCGGACCTTATAGTGCCTATATCATCTCTTATTTTCTCTGCCTCATCCGCCTTTCTGGTCGGGACTACCCAGTAATTGGTATCGTCAAAGGCAAGCACTCCTATCATATCATTAGGTCTTAAAGAGTCCAAGGTTCTTGCCGCAGCCTCCTTGGCCAGGTCCAGCTTCATTATTCCGCCCCTGCCCTCGGTCATGCTTCCGGATTTATCTATGATAAGCACAATGGACATGTCAGGTATTTCTTTCTTGCCCTTAAGCTCCATCTGTACCGGCAGCACCTTCTCCAGAGAGGTCCTGTAATAGCCTCCTAAAGCAAAGGAGTTTTCCCCGCCGGTTGCAATAAAGCCTCCCCCCATATCCTTGACATAAGAATCCAAAGAATTCAGGAAACCGTCACTTAAGTTCTCGGCTGATATATTACAGGTGATTATTGATTTATATGCGGATAAACCCTCTAATGTTCCAGGCACATTCTGGGCATTGACCCTGATATAGTCCATTCCTGAAGCTTTAAGCATACTAATAACCTCATCAGCTTCCCCATCCATGTCTTCTACAACTAATATTTTAGGCTTGTCGATTATATTTGTGAAGGTCGAGGCTTCATTGTTCCTGCTCTCGGTGTCGACATCCGGTTCCAGAAGTGCTTTGTAGCTCTTGAAACCTCCGGTATCCGCCCTGTCACGGAATACGAATCTATTGCTCCCCTTCTGCAGTACTACTCTCTCTTCCGCAGCCCTATCCTTTCCGCTGATCAGCGTAAGTTTAGCCCCTGTCTGTACAGTACTTTCGATGGTCACCACTATGTTGAATTCCTCTCCCAGCCTAAGTCTTTTGGGTATGGTGATTCCTTCTGCCGCAACCTCATTACCAATTTTACGTTCTATCCTGTATACCTTGAAATCTATATTTTGGCTTATCATACTGGAGGCAAGTCTGGAGCATTCCCCTTCGTTCTCCTCACCATCGGTTACAAGTACAATCCTTTTCCTGCTGTTTTGCGGAAACAGCGACATGGATGTGGTCAAGGCATTCTCTATGTTTGTATAGATACCTATTGGTTCGGTGTTAATTTTATTAAAAACCGGATCCTTTGACACAAAACTTTCAATTAAAGAGTTATCCCCAAAAGCCACAACCGCTGCCTGATCCTTAAAGGTCTTCTGTCTAAGCGCCTCTACTACAAAATCCTCAGCGGCTGTCCTATGCCCACTCATGCTGTCCGAGGCGTCTACCACGAATATTGTGGTGGTTGTATCCACAATCCATTTAATATTTACTCCCGAAACGGCAAGTATAAGAAGAGCAAATACACTATTCCTCAGAAAAAGTATGAGCCTTCTCCTGAGCTTGTACATTTTTCCTAACTTGCGGGCAGTATAAAGTATAAAAAGAATTGCCGGAGGAATAAGTAAAAGCAGTAAAGGCCTTTCAACATCAATAACCACGTATATACACCACCCATTCTACGGCTGCAAAGAGCAGCAAGAGAAATATGAGCCATTCTCGAAGTCTTATGCCTCCCAAAACGCTTCCGGCTTCGGAAGTCTTTTGATCCTCTGAAGTAAACTCCCGGATATTCACTGACTCGCTTTCTACGGGAAAATTTACAGCAAAGCTCGAAACCCTTTCCGATTCCTCTGTACTTTGTGTCAGTCGATATACACCATACTGTGCTGTCTTGTCAAAGAGCTGCATCGGATATGTAAGTTTCAGCTTATGAACCACACCCTCCGGATCTGTAACCAAAGCCTCCCTGACCTCAGGGTCCGGAATCAAATCTATAGGATCTCCGCATATGTATGAGGTCCTTCCCCCTGTGTCCATACCTGCAAGATAGGCAGTAAGGTTATATACGAATATAGGATATTCAGCAGTCAGGGCAAAATCGCTGTTGTGAAGGTCAAACCCTATCACCGCTGTTTTCCTCCCATTATATTCCCCGGAAAGAACAGCCGAATTTCCATTGACACCTATTAGCACATCCGACCAAAAAGGCGCTTTCATACTCTTAAGCTTTGACACCGTGAAATTTGCATTATCCATATATTTTGTAATAGAATGCATCAGGATATCGGCAATTCCCCCTTCAACCTCCTCCCCCACCTCAATTATCCCATTACCTTCAGGGGGGTTAAGGAGCAATATACTGCCCGATTTTGGCAGTATGGAAGGCAATGCCGAATCAAATATATAAAGATCATAGCCTTCGTCTAAGTCTTCACCGGGGTTTGTTTTGTACAACTCCAGTCCGTTTATGTTAGACAGTGCCTTTTCCATAAACACATTGCCTTCTGACATCAACAGAACTTTCCTCAGCTTTGCTGGTTTCACTACGCTATATACCTGATTATCCTCCTCCAGATCGTCCTTTTCGGTAAGTTCCGCCCATATATAAGGAACATCGGCGGGCATTTCTTTAAAATACACGGTCACCGTCTCCCTCGCAGGCAGCCGGACATCTTTTATGCCCAATATTCTGTCGCCCCCATAAAAAGATATCTCTCTGTCGAAGGGCTCGTCCGACCTGTTGGTTGCACGGACTAATGCCGTCAGCTTCTCATTGTCTATGGAATATGAAATATAATCCAGGCTAACATTTGTAAGCTCTGATGCCAGTGATACCACCTCTGCGTTCAGATCTTCCGTATCTACCTGGCTGTCGGTATAGAATACAGCCTTATAACTGCTGCTTTCTTCATACTGCTTTACCATAGCCCTGACCAGGGAAACTGAATCGTTGATATTCCCCGAGGAATTGCCCGGTTTTATGGCTATGAGTCTGCTTTCTGCCTCTCCCTTATCCGTGGTTTTTCCTATTTCAACCCTTGGACTCCGTTCCACAGTCAAAAGAGAAATATTCGCATTTGCTCCTGAACGGTTTATCATTTCTCCGGCCAGCTGCTTAGCCTTCGCAAGCCTTGTGCTGCCCTGGTATTTTGCATTCATGCTTCCGGTATTGTCAATGACAATCACCAGATTGGAATACATGCCCCCGCCTGTAAAAATATAGGGATCGGAAAGTGCGAAAACCAGAAGAAGAATACAAAGAAGCTGCAGCAAAAGAAGCAGGTTTTTCTTAAGCTTCTGCCATGGGGTATTAACCTCAATATCCTTAAGAACCTGCTGCCATAGGTAAATACTCCCGATCTGCTGTTCCTCGAATTTCTGCTTCAATATATACATTAGCACTACAAGAGGCATAAATGATAAAAACCACAATGCCCAGGGTGAAAACAGCTTCATAAAATCACATCCTAAGAATTATGCGCACTAACGTGCGCGGGTAAAGGGTTACGAGGTTTCGGGGTTCGGGGAGAACGGGTAACACTGAAAACACTGAAACCCAATGAATTCAAGGCGGGGGACAATAATACCCAACCGTGTGATTCCGTGGTAAATCCGTGTGTTCCGTGTTATTCGTTACTTTACCCCCAAGAAATACCCAGGCTTTCTCGCATCTCGCATCTCGCATCTCGCATCTGGTATCTAATACACAATTCCAGCTTTTGCAAACTCCTCAAATATTGTCTTCTCTATAGGATCTGCCGAGGAAATCTGTATATAAGCCGCCCCCACTTTGCTGCAAAACTCCCTTATGCTATTCGTAAATGTGTTCAGCTCCTTATCGTACTGCGAAAGCATCGCCGGTGTAACGGAGACATCCCTTGCCTCTCCGGTTTCGCTGTCTATCAGCCTTATCTGCCCTGCTATTTCCGGTGAAAGCTCCTCCGGTGCCAAAATATGTACCAGAACAACCTCCTGCTTTTGGTATATCAGGTATTTCACCGCATCTTCGATTCCACCTGCAGTGAAGAAGTCGGAAAAAATTATTGAAGTTCCGTTTCCTCTAAACTCTTTTTTCTTAATACAGGAATTCAAGTCGGTAGTACCTTCAAACTGAATACTTTCCAGAAAATCAGCACAACGCTGAAACATCCCATGGCTGTTCAAAACTGCAGACTGCCTGACAAGTGTCTCTGAAACACTGTTAAGGCATACCCTGTCAAGGTTATTCAATGCAAGGTATGCAAATACCCCCGAAAGCCTTATTGCTGCGAGGGATTTTTTTGGCTCTCCGAAATACATGGAGCGGCTGCTGTCAATAAATATATTTATTATTGCTTCCCGTTCCTCCATGAAAAGCTTGACGAAAAGCCTGTCAAACCTGCCGTAAGCATTCCAGTCTATTCGTCGGAAGTCATCACCCGGCGAATATTCCCTGAAGTCGGAGAACTCCACGGAGCTGCCCTTGCTCCTTGACTTTCTGTTGCCCCCCGAACCTGTATTCATTGCCATTCTTACGTTTATAATTATGGTATCGAGTTTTTTTAAGAACTCTGCATCAAAAATTCTTTCACCCAATCGAAACACCTGCTATCCCTTAGAAATCATCTCAAGCAGTTCTGCAATCAGCCCATCCGTTGTCACGCCGTCAGCCAAAGCATCAAAGTTCAGGAAGAACCTGTGGCGGAGTGAAGGATATGCCACATACTTAATATCTTCAAAGGATACATTGTATCTGCCTTTCATCAATGCCCTTGCCTTTGAAGCGGTTATTATTGCCTGAGCAGCCCTGGGGCTTGCTCCGAACCTTATATACTTCTTTGTGCTTTCCGGTGCCTCATCATTTTCAGGGTGCGTGCCCATAACCACCTTGAGGGCATATTCCTGGACAGGCCTAGCTATAGGAACCTCTTTAATAATCTTCCTTATATCCAGTATGGAAGCCCCGTCTATAACCCTTTCGAGCTCTATCGTTTTGTTAGCAGTTGTAATATCAACGATATCCCACAACTCATCAAAGCTGGGAAACAGAACATTCAATTTGAACAAGAACCTGTCCATCTGCGCTTCAGGCAGCGGGTAAGTGCCTTCCATCTCGATAGGGTTCTGTGTTGCCAGGACCAGGAAGGGCTGGGGAAGGCTGTAGGTAGTCTTTCCCACGGTCACAGTCTGCTCCTGCATAGCCTCCAGAAGTGCAGACTGAGTCTTGGGGGTTGCTCTGTTTATTTCGTCAGCCAGCACAATATTGGCGAATACCGGGCCTTTCTGAAACTCAAAACGACTGTTCCCGCTTTCGTCCCTGACAATTATATTTGTTCCCATTACATCTGCAGGCATAAGGTCGGGAGTAAACTGTATCCTGGAAAATGACAGATCCATTACTTTTGCCAAGGTCTTTACCAGCTGGGTTTTCCCAAGCCCCGGAACGCCCTCAAGGAGTACATTGCCTCCTGCCAGAACCGAAATCAAAACCTGTCTTATGATATCCTTCTGACCAACTATTGCTTTCCCTATCTCCGCTTCAACCCTGTTAATGGTATCGATTATGTCCCTTATCTGCTCTTCATTTATTTCCATAGCTTCCTCCCCTTTTGACACATAGTTTGTACATCGGAATGGCAATCCCATTCCCTGCATCAGGCGAACATTGTCTGCTCCTGCCTTCGCAATCTCATGCCTTCGTTATTCTTCCAGCGATGTAAAGTATTCCTTTATCATATCCTTCATTCCCGGGGGTATGTCCGAGGTGCTCATACCTTCCATTGCCCTGTCCTTGTACTGTCCCACAACCTGATTATATGGAACTGAGTTTCCTTTAACCGTCGGGCTTTTATCTGTAATAATCTGCTCCACAGTTCCTCCTGTACCTTTCTTTCCGCTCAGGTTTGAGGTCTCCCCCTCCCCGCCAAGGGTGTCCGGGGTAAATATTTTTTCATACTCCCCGTCTTTTTTTGCAGAACCTTCCTTCTTGCTGATTCCTGAGCCGCTGGAAGGTATAGGAGTCTGGTTTTCACTTCCCATATCGGTACCGCTTCCGGCTCCGCCCCCTTGGCCCCCGTTTTGACCGTTTTCCCCCTGTCGGCTTCCCTGTCCCTGTTTTCCGCTGCCCCCCGGAGTATTGCCCTGTCCTTGATGACCGCTTCCGTCCTGCCCCTGCTGTCCTTGCTGCCCTTGCTGCCCTGCATTCTGGCTGATACTTGTTTTATTCAGTTCCTTTACAAGCCCGGATATCGCGTTCCTTACACTCTCATTTTCCATAAGCTCAGATATGCTTCGGTCCAATTCACTAAGCTCGCCGGAAATATCACCAAGCTCGCCGGAGGCCAGTTTTTGTGCCAATTCCGAAAAAGCTCTGCCTAATTCAGGATTGTTCTTTATCTCCCGGGCTAGATTGGAAAGCTGCTCCGCGAGTTTCTGCTTTTCTTCGAAGGAAAGCTTCTTCAGCGTCTCAGCCATTTTTTTTATGTTTTCTTTAAAAACCTTTTCGTCACCTTTTTTTATCATATCTGCAAGGGCCTTTGTCATTTCATTTCTTGAAAAGGTATCGGTTATTTTGTCCAGATCCCCATCGGAAGTATATTTGTCCCCAATATATTCTAATTTTTTTTCTGCTCTGCCCAACGCTTTGTTGATTTCCTTCTCGTCTTTGGCCGCATTAAGCTCCTTCTTAAGTTCTGAAAGCTTATCCTCAAGTTCTTTTTTCTGTTCCCCTGAAAGGCTTGGATTGCTCCTAACCTTCTCCGCCAGCCTGTCGACCTTCTTCTGATGGTCGGCTATTTTGGCTTTTGTTTTATGCTGCTCCTCAGCTCTTACTGCCATAGGATTTGGAATAAAACCGGAAAGGGCAAGAATCGCTGCCAATACAAGACATATTGTTAAATATCTTCTGTTCGGTCTGAGAGGTATTCTCTTTTTAAATTCCAATCCCTTAAGATGCTCCAGGGTATCGTTTTTTTCAAGTATCGCAAAGGCAGACTGGTTGCCTGCAAGCTCAAGGGCTGTCACTGTTCTTTCCTCCATTCCGAAGGAATCCGCTATCAGAGCAGCATAAGCATCTTTTGGGGTCATGAAGGCAGAATACATGAATGCAGCCAATACAGCCATACCTATTATCCTAAGTATTATAATATATACATTGTACATGGGAATAAACCTTGCTGCTATGGCCAGGCAAATCCCAAGGCAAAGTGCTGCCGCCGCCCCAAGAATCATACCGTTTATGATTGAGACAGCATGCACCCTGTCCCTTATGCGTCTTACTATTTTTAACAGCTCTTTATCAATATAATTCATAAATTTCACAACTCCCGCAGGCAAGTGATGAGAGACATGCAGCAATTAAGCTTTCTTTGCCCTTTTTCTCAGAGTGAAGAAGCTAAATATGCCTCTCCTTACAGGGTTTATTCTTATGGCTGACAATACCAGCAGCACCGCAGAAAACACTATGTCGAATATTACATTTCCGAGCCACGGATCAATTGATTTCGCAGTATTGCCTGACAGGAAAAGGCCCGGTAAAATGCCCATCCCTCCCCTGTAATATCCGAATTGTCCGGCAAGCAGAGAACTGAAACCCACTATTGGATTTGCATAGAATATGGGTAAAAAATCCTTATAATTCGCCTTGTATAAAATATCTACATAGAATACCCCTATGAATATAGTCCCAAAAGCAAGGAACGCCACTGTACCATATGTTAAAACCGTTGCAGCAGTTGTTCTCCTGAGACAGGCAGAATAGAATATCCCTATACACCCTACGGCCACAGCCGTCACAATATAAAAGCCAAAAAGCTGTAATATTTCTTTAATCGATATTCCCCCAAACATAAAAACCATTGAGAAAAGCGGAAGTGAAGCAATAATAAGCAATAGAGTCTGGCTGGTAGAGGCAAAAAGCTTCCCCGTAATTATGGATATAGGCCTTAACCTTGTACAAAGCACCAGATCAAGAGTCTGCTTCTCCCTCTCCCCCGATATTGCACCTGCCGTAAGTGCCGGAACGATGAACATAATAAGTATGAACTGTATTATTGCCAATCCGGTATATGCGCCTATTGAAACCTGAGGATCGATAGTTGAACTGTAAGGGTTCATAAATGCATTGTACATTATGAAAAGTGCTACAAGAGAAAGTATAAGGAGATATGCTGCAATTATTCCTGCAGCTTTCCAGCCCCTCATTCTTACCTTCAATTCCTTCAAGAGTACAGGGTTAATATTCATTGTCTGTCATCCCCCTTTGTCACCTTCATAAATACATCCTCCAGATTGCCGTTTAGCTGTGCGAAGGAAACTACAGGTATTCCACCGTTTACTAAGGCAGAGAGCACCCTGCTCATTTCCTCGTCGCCCCCGTCGAAACTGGCCTTAATGTTATTGTCATCAGAAACTAACTTTTCAATAAAAGGATACTCCTTTAGAATCAAAACCGCATCATCAAGTCTGTCCCTGACCTTAAGTTTTATAACTTTCTTACTGTAAACCCGCTGCATTATTTCATCCACACTGCCGCTGGCCACCATCCTGCCCTTATCAATAATACCTATGCCGGTACAAAGCTCGGAAAGTTCAGGCAGTATATGGGAGCTTATTATTATAGTCTTTCCCATATCCTTCAGGTTTCTCAGTATTTCTTTCATCTCGATCCTTGCCCTGGGATCCATCCCCGAAGCAGGCTCATCAAGTACAAGAAGTCTGGGATTGTGCACCAGGCTTCGTGCAAGGCACAGCCTCTGCTTCATTCCTCTTGACAGACTGTCTACATAAGTCTCTCTCTTACCGCTTAAGTCCACCAGCTCCAAAAGATCATCGGTTATTTTCTTTCTGTCCGGACCCTTTATATTATAGATCGATGCATAGAATTCAAGGTATTCGCTAACCTTTAAATCATCATATACTCCGAAGAAGTCAGGCATATAACCTATTTTCTCTTTTATCTCCTTACTGTGCTTTATTACATCCACCCCATCCAGTGAAATTTCTCCGGAAGTAGCCTTGAGCAATCCGCACATAATCTTCATTGTTGTGGTTTTCCCGGCTCCGTTGGGACCGACAAAACCAAATATTTCCCCTTCGGCTATTTCAAGGTTCAAATCGGAAACTGCCTGAAATCGCCCATATTTCTTATTTAAACCCTTTATCGAAAGCATTATTTCACACTTCCCTTCACGGCAATCTGAGGAAGCTGAACATTATCATCCTCAATTTCGATTTTGAGCTTCAGCACATTGTTGCTGTCGACATATTTCTCAATAAGGCCGGTATTTATATCAAAGCTTCTATAGTCACCGGGAACCCAAGCTTTCTTCTCGTTATCCCAGATGTATTGCTTTACACGCTGTATATCTCCAACCGTAAACTGTGTTTTGATGCTTTCAAGCTTAATACTACTGTCTATTTGGAAATGGATTTCAAAGGAACCCCTGCCAAAAAACATACTGCTGTAGTCATCAAATTTTCCTTCATTTGAACTATTCACTATAGCAGGCTTAATAAAGCCAAACGGATATTCCACATTGTTCCCATCCCTGAAGCTCAGATTCACTTTGGAGGTTATCAGGCTCTTTTCATACTTTTTTGTGTTCCTCCCATTAATTAGCAGGTCCTTTGATATCGGCGTGCTGCTCCAGGCTATCAGCCTTGCTTCGAACCCCTCATAAGCTTCATTCATAAGACTATACTCAAGCACCTGCCGTTTTTGATTGTTCCGCCTCAATTTTGCCATCTCTTCTGCAGTGAGCTTATTGTTTTGGTTAGGTGCCCGGGGGCCGGTATATGGATCTTTATATATTGCATTGATAAGTTCATATCTTTGTCCGAAGTAGCTGCTGGGCTTAATGTCTATTTGCTTCGTCTCCCCATTTTTTATAGGACCTGCATCTGCGTATTGGTTAGGAGTTATTATATAGCATTCATCAAGATCGAAGCCTGAGGTGTTCTTAATAGTTCCAACAAGAGAGCCCTTTGAGTAATTAAGGCTGCTCTCTAATTTTCCTGTTAAAAAGTCATCGGTTTCCACAGCCAATGTCTTCATGCTCCAAACACCGCTTTTATAGAATTCCAAAATTGTCTTGGGAGAAACTATTACTTTGGATTCTATTCTTTTTGGTGTATTTTCATCAGCCATTGATCCCATATAATAGCCTTCGTTTATTCTGAGGGGACTGATATCAAAATCACCTGCCGCTTCTATCCTGATGCTGTCCTTATTGGGAGTAAACACCCCGGCATAAGTTTTGGAGGCAATAACCCCGCTATTGTCAATATCAATCACGGATATAACATTTATAACAGGCTCGGTCAGCCTTGTTCCGGCTCCGGAAACGTAAACGGCTCCGGAAAAGATTATTGAAAGTGCAGGTACGGTAAGCCACATCAGTTCCCTTTTATCCAAGCGCTTCAGCACGATATAGCTTATTGGAGCAGTCAGCAATATATATGCGGCATATATGAATATAATATAAGGAGTCTTTGGCATAGGAAGCTCAGGTATATTCCTCAATGCATTATCAATTGCATATAAATTCTCACGATACATCATTCCCTTCTGATACATATCGGGATAATAGGCGGGCATAAGGGATGCAATAATTTTGTCAGCAAAAGCGCTGTTACCTATCCATGTGGAAAGGGGTTCCATTCCAAAATCAAAGGAGGCTACTCCGATTACGCCCTTGCCCTTCTCATTTTTTTGCAATAGTATAAAATCCCCTTCTTTAATTATCGGGAGGCTGTTTTTTATACTTATATCCAATACACCGATATTGAAAGTTTCAATGCTTTGAACCATTTCGTGCAGACTGGAGGTTTTGATAATTCTTACCTCTCCTATCTCTCCCGTAATGAAATCGTCCTTGAAAACTGCCAGGGTTTTATTTTGGGAAGGCCCTGTCCCTATAATCAATACCCCGCCGTTAATAACCCATTTTTTCAAAGTCTCATACTGCAGCCTGCCAAGTTTTGATGTGTCAAAATTATTTATAACTATGACGTTAAAAGTCTTTAGCACATCAATATCTTCCGGAAAACTGTTTTCGTCCAGCCTTACATTTTGTGTGCCGAAATTGCCCGAATTCGCAATAGTAACTCTATTTATGTATTTTACACTATCAAAATCATCGCTTAATATGCCTATGACGTACGTCTCCATATTGGAGCCGGGGTCTACCCTGAAGGTTTTTGTGCTAATAATATTCTTGCCTTCCGCAATATTAACTTTAAGCTTGGTGTTGAAAATATTCATAGGCACATTCATTATGAATTTTTTGGTTGAATCCCTGGGAAGGCTTACATTCATTGCATATATTACAATGCTGTCGGATTGATTGGGTATTTCTATCTGCAGCTCCCCGTTTATATCCCTTAGCTTGTTTTCAATCTCAAAATGAACCGGTGTTGAACATCCGATCTTATAAAACTTATCAAAGCCTACCCTAATATCTATTTTTATATCATCTGCAGCCTGTGCTTCAAATTTTTCTATCCCTATAATTATCACAATCACTATGATGAAGACTGCTGCAATTCCTAGTGCTTTTTTCAATTCTTAAACCCCCAAATCAAGCCGGGTTTTCCCACGGTCTTATTTATTCTTATGTTAATATTTCAGACGTTATATATATTATAAAAGTTTCAAAAGGAGAAGAATGCGAAGCATTCTTCAGATACGAGACACGAGATGCGAGATACGAGAAAGCCTGGGTATTCCTTGAGGGTCAAAGATTCTTCACTGCGTTCAGGATGACATACTACCTCAACAATCTGAGCATTTTGTACAAGTGTGGCCTGATATACTATACAATTCCCCGTGGAGTATAAGCACACATGGGCAAAGCCCTTGTATATCAGCGATCACTTAGA
>Ga0116160_1002839_pt1 | contig 15826 bp, 19 predicted proteins | sample AD_JPNAS2_MetaG_FD_89879 | JGI IMG/M metagenome (GOLD analysis project Ga0116160, IMG submission 89879) | Active sludge microbial communities of municipal wastewater-treating anaerobic digesters from Japan - AD_JPNAS2_MetaG | ecosystem: Engineered > Bioreactor > Anaerobic > Digestate | place...
ATTCGCGAGCGCGTCACCGCGGCGCTCAACGCGTGCAGCCTCTACCCCATGCGCAACTGGCCGGTCGACACGGTCAGTTACGGGCAGAAAAAGCGCGTGACCGTCGCCTCGATCCTTGTGCTCACGCCCGATGTGCTCATCCTTGACGAGCCTTCCGCCGGGCAGGATTACCGCAGCTACATGGAAATCATGAAGTTCATCGACCGGCTCAACCGCGAGCTTGGCATCGCCATCCTTTTTATCACACACGACATGCACCTCGCGCTCGAAAATACGGACCGCGCCGTCGTCTTCGCGGACGGCCGCCTCGTCGCGGACGACCGCGTGTTCAACGTGCTCGCAGACGACGAAACCATCAGGGAGGCGAGCCTCAAGCAGACCTCGCTCTACACGCTCGCGGTGCGCCTCGGCCTGCCGCCGGAGCGGGTCATCCGTCGCTTCATCGAGCACGAAAGGCAGGTGAAGGCGCGTGAATAACAGGCTGGTCATCAACTTCATCCCCGGGCCCACCACGCTGCACAAAATGACGGGCGGCACAAAAGTATTGCTGTTCGTGCTCTACACCATAGCCGTCATCGCCACGTTCGACATCCGCGTGCTGCTGCCGCTCATGGTGCTGCCGCTCGCCGCCATCGTTTCGATGAAACCCAACTACAAGCCGCTCGTTTTCCTGTTCGGCTTCACGTTTTTGACGGTGGGCGTCATCGGTTCGGTCATGCTCATCGCGGTGTCGCCGGATGTCGGCATGGTGCACGTCGGCTCCCACACGCTCGTCATGCAGATCACGGAGTCGATCTACGTCACCAAGGAAACGCTCTGGTATATACTCGTCACCTTCGTCAAGCGCACGGCTTCGTTCCTGGTCGTCATCGCCTTCGCGCTGATGACGACGCCCTCGGAATTCGCCTCGGGGCTGAATTTCCTTCGCGTGCCCTATAAAATCTGCATCATCGTGTCGCTTGCCTACCGCACGATTCCGGATATCGCGCACCGTTTCATCGACATCCGCAACTCCATGATGATGCGCGGCGTCGAGCTGGATTCCCGGCGCGCCTCCCTCGGCAAGCGGCTCAAATATACGGGCGCCATGCTCGCCCCGCTGATCATCTCCTCGTTCGGCCGGGTGGAGAGCATCGCCAACGCCATGGACCTGCGCGGCTTCGGAAGGCACAGGAAGCGCACCTGGTACGCAGAGCACGAGTTGACGCGCGCGGACAGGATCATGCGCGCGTTCGCGGCGGCGCTCGCCGCGGCGACGCTGTTCTACATCGCGTACTTCAAGATCATCAACCCCTATCCGGTCACCATGTGGTGCCCGTTCGTAAGCCCGGAGAACATCACGAAGACCAACGTGTTCGACACGCTGTTCTTCCTTAAATGGTTCGATTAAAGGAGCGAAAGCTCAGTATATACAGCGAAAGGAACGACCCATAGATTATGAAACGCGCGATCGTCATGCAGACGGATTTCGGTGTGGACAACCTCTCCGTTTCAACCATGAAAGGCGTCTGCCGCCAGGTGTGCGGCGAACTGGACCTGTTCGACAGCACGCACGCCATACGCCCGTTCGACGTGCTCGCGGCTTCCGACGCGCTCGTCTACGCCATGCCGTACTGGCCCGAGGGCACGGTGTTCGTGTCCGTGGTGGACCCCGGCGTGGGCACGGCGCGCAGGAGCTGCGTCGCGAAGCTCAACAACGGCAGCTTCGTCGTGACGCCGGATAACGGCGCTTTGACCTATGTGAAGGAACGGCTCGGCATACAGGCCGTGCGCGAGATCGACGAGCGCGTCAACCGCTATCCCGCCACGCGCGACATCCACATCTTCCACGGGCGCGACGTGTACGCCTACTGCGCGGCAAGGCTCGCCGCGGGCGTCATCGACTTTGCGGGCGTCGGCCCGGAGTATCCCGTGGAGGAGATCGTCATGGCCCCGTACCTGCGCCCGGGCAAAGAGGGCGGCGCGGTATTCGGCATGATCTGCGAGGCGACGGAGCATTTCGGCCTCGTGGGGACGAATATCCCGTTCAAATGGCTTTCGCAGAACGGCATGGAGTACGGCTCCAAAGTCCGCGTCGCGATCTTCCATGGGGACGAGGCCGTGTACGACGCGGTCGTCCCGCTCGAGAAGAGCTTCGGCTACGTCGAAAAAGGCGCGGCGTTCGCCTTCAGTTCCGAGACCGGCGCCGTGATGGTCGCGAAAAACCAGGGGAACCTCGTGCTGGACTGCGGTCTTGGCGCGGGGCCCGACTGGAAGCTTGCCGTGAGCAAGGCGTAAGGCGCCCCGATGCAGAAGCGTCTGATCGCCATCGAAACGGATTACGGCACGGCCGACGGGCGCGCCGCAAAGCTCGTGGGCGCCGTCAAGCGCGTCGACGCGTCGCTCGAGGTGTGCTTCGCCAACCACGCCTGCCCGCGCGGGAACATCCTGTTCGCGGGGACGATGCTCTACAATTCCCTCGCCTTTTTCCCGAGGGATACGGTCTACGCCTGCATCGTCGAGCGCGCGGACGGGGAGAATCCCCCCTGCGCGGCGAAAACCCATGACGGCAAGCTCATACTCGCGCCGGACAACGGCAGCCTGACCATCTGGCTCGAGAACTTCGGCATCGCCGCGCTCCGGCGGCTCGACGCCGCGCAAGCGCCCGCCGATATGAACCCTTACGCCTGGTTCGCGGCGCGCCTCGCGAACGGGACGCTCGCGTTCGACGGCCTCGGCCCCGAATATCCCGTTGAAAGCGCGCAGCGCTTCCCGATGCGCGGGGCGGCGGTGGGGGAGGGCTATGCGGAGTGCGGCGTGCTGAGCGTGATGGAGAACTTCGGCAACCTGAACCTTTCCGTTTCGATCGAGCGCTTCGAGCAAACGGGCATCCGTTTCGGGGACACCGTGCGCGTGACGCTGTGCTGCGGCGAGGAAATCCGCTTCGACGCGGATGTGCGCTACGACCGCTCGTTCGGCTTTACGGCGCCCGGCGCGCCCATACTCTTCAACGGCAGCAGCGGCTATGTCGGCCTCGGCCTGAACCAGGCGAGCTTTTCGGATCAATATATGAAGGATCGGCGCGAGCTGCCGGACGGGGTCGGCGCGTATGCCCTCGTCATCCGCAAGGCCGCCGCCGGAAAGGAAGCCTCATGAAACCCAGCATCGTTCTGCAGACCGACTTCGGCCTGACCACGGGCTTCGTGTGCGCCATGGTCGGCGTCATCAAAACGGTCGATCAGGAGCTCGCGGTCTACGACCTCAACCATGAGATCCGCCCGTTCGACATGCGGCAGGCCTCGTTCCTGCTCGCGGACACCATACCATACTGGAGGCCCGGCACGATATTCGTGTCCGTGGTGGACCCGGGCGTGGGCACACCCCGGCGCGGCTGCGTCGCGCGGCTTAAAAACGGCAGCTATGTCGTCACGCCGGACAACGGCACCCTGACCGCCGTGCTCGGCGAAATCGCCGAGGTGCGCGAGATCGACGAAACCGTCAACCGCCTCAAGGGCAGCGAGAAATCCGGCACCTTCCACGGACGGGACGTGTTCGCCTACTGCGCGGCGAAGCTCGCCTCCGGCGTCATCGATTACGCGGGCGTGGGCCCCGCCTATCCCGTATCGGAAATCGCAACCTTCCCCGTGACGCGAGGCAGTGTGGGCGAGGGCGTTGCCGAGGGGGAGATCGCCGGATGCCTCAGGCATTTCGGCGGCGCGTCCACGAACATACATGTGGACGACTTCGAAAAAACCGGCATACGCCTCGGGGATATGACGCGCGTGACGATCGTCAAAAACGGCGAAACGCTCTTCGACCGGGACGTGCTTTTCCACCGCTCCTTCGGCTATGTGCCCGAGGGCGAGCCCATACTCTACAACGGCGGCACGAGCCCGTACGTCGCGCTGAGCCTCAACAAAAGGAGCTTCGCCGCGAAATACCTGCCGGATATCTTCAATCCCGGCGAGAATTTCGCCGACTATAAGGTTCATATCGCAAAGGTGAAAAAGGAGGGCTGAGCATATGGGCAAACCCTGCATCGCCATGCAGACGGACTTCGGCGTGTCGAGCGGCGCGATGTTCGGCGTGTGCAAATCCGTCGATCCCGGGCTCGAGGTGTTCGACGTCGCGTACAACATCCCCAAGTTCAACATCGAGCGCGCGTCCTCGCATTTGCGAAGCGTGGTCCCGTTCTGGCCGAAGGGGACGATCTTCGTTTCCGTCGTCGACCCGGGCGTGGGCACGGCGCGCCGCGCCTGCGTCGCCAAAACAGCGAACGGGTACTACATCGTGACGCCGGACAACGGCAGCCTGACGGGCGTCCTCAACGAGTTCGGCATCGCCGGGGTGCGCGAGATCGATGAAACCGTCAACCGCCTCAGGGGCACGGAGAAGACGAGCATCTTCCATGGGCGCGATCTGTTCGCCTACTGCGCGGCCAGGCTTGCCGCGGGCGTCATCGACTTCGCGGGCGTCGGGCCGGAGTATCCGGTCGCCGAGATCGTGACGTTGACGATACCCCCGGTTTCCATCGCGGCGCGCGCGGCGCGCGGCTGCGTGACGGAGCTCATGGAGCCCTTCGGCAACCTTGAAACGAACATCCGCATCGAGGATTTCGAAAAAACCGGCATAACGCAGGGCGAATACGTGCGCGTCGCCGTGCGTCATAAGGAAACGACCGTGTTCGACAAGACCATACTCTACCACCGCTCCTTCGGCTACGCGCCTCCGGACGGGGAGATCCTCTACAACAGCTCGAGCGGCTTCATGGGCGTCGCCATGAACCGGCGGGATTTCGCGCGCACCTACGGCGTCGAGGGCGGCTCGGAGTGGCGGATCCTCATCGCGAAGGAGGATTGACATGGCCATGCCCTGCGTCGTTCTGCTCACCGACTTCGGGGACGGAAACGGCTCCGGCGCGATGCTCGGCGTGTGCAAGCGCGTGGAGCCTTCGCTTTCGGTCTACGAGCTCACCAACGACGTCCCGCGCTTCGACGTGGCCGCGGCCTCGCGCCTAGTTGCGGACCAGATCCCCGCGTGGCCGCGCGGCACGGTGTTCGTTTGCGCGGTGGACCCCGCTTCCGGCGCGGGGGAGCGCGTGCTCGCGTGCCGCACGCCCGAGGGTTCCATCGTCGTCGGCCCGGACAACGGCTGCTTCGCCGATGCGGCGGCGCGGCTCGGCGTTGCCGGGGCGCGCGCGCTCGCCTCGCTCAACGCGCGATACCTTCTCATGGAGCCCAACGCCCCCAGCCACGGCAGGAATCTCGCGTACTGCGCGGCATGCCTCGCCGCCGGGAAGCCCGGCTTCGACGATGCCGGGGAGGTTGTCGAGCCGGCGGAATTGAGTAAGGTTCCGTAACCTCGTTTCACTCCTTTCCCGGTTCTGCAGCATGCTCAGGCACGCCTCGAACTCCGGAATCGAAGCAACATAAGCGTGAAGACGAAATTCCCGCAGCCGCTCCTTCGCCCGCATGGAGTCCCCGCTCTTCATAAATTTGTAGAACACTTCCTTGAGCAGATACGCTTCCCTCAGGTCGCGCGACACGAGCGGCATGCGCTCGAGCGCGGCCTTGTTTTCATCCGGGAGCCGGGACATATGCGCCGGAAGAAGCTTTCTGCTATGCTTGAAGTAGATACGCTCCTCTTTGGGCAGAGCCTTCTGCGCCATCTTTCTCACGTTTTCCGGTGCCCAGGTGCAGTAGCGCACCACATGGAAGCGGGGCGGCGGAAACGTGTTTATGGCGCCGGTGGATATTTGTCTTCCCAACAGTCAAATTATGCTGAGGATGAATGTTAGGTTGACCTTAGGCGACGGAAACCGGCCAAATCAGCTTTTGGGTACCGCTCCCGACGTTGAGCTGCAGCCCTCCGCCTACCCGACAGAGAACCCCGAAAGCCTTGAAGCGGATGATCTGTTGACGGACCCATGGATAAAGTGGGTAATCAATGATTCATATGACCCGGTTCTGTTGGAACAGGCGGTAAATGGGCCGTAAGCAATCTTTTTGATTGCCTGATATCAGCCGTTGGAAGGATGCCGGCCGCGTTAAGAGCGTTGTATCGATATCGAATGAAACAAATAGACAGATGTTGAAACATGAATACGGGATGAGGCCGATTGCGCAGTTGTTCCCGACTGTCGCATGGCGCGCGCCTGACGCTTGCGCGAATCCATCGTCAGGGATTCACATACTTCTCCGCCACGCGGAAGAACGTTTCGATTTCCTCTTGCGTACAGCCGACGCATAGCAGGTCGTTCATGGTTGCGGACACCATCTCCGCGTCTCGGAGCCGGTGCGCCCAGAGAAGCCGCACGCCTTGTTTGGTGGGGTAGAGCAGAACGGTCTTCGCGTTGCCCTCCTGCCTGCACCGCACGACGCAGCCCTTGCGCTCGAGTTTGGCCACGGTCTGCGAGACGGCGCCCTTGGTGCGGTTCCAGAATGCGGCGAGCTCGCTCACGTTGATGCCGGGGTTGCGCTCGATGGCGCCGAGCGTGTGCGCCTCGACCGTGCTCATCGGCTCGTTCGCGCGCGCGTTCGCCTGCGCCGAGCGGTCGCCGTACAGCAGAAAGAATTCGTAGAGAACATCGGCCTTTTTACACAGGCGCTCATAGCGATCCCCCCCGGGTTCCAATCTTGCCGTTTCTTCCACAGCAGCCGCTCCTTCAATTTATTTTACATTAAAAGACATATGTTATAATGATGATAACACAAACCGCGAAACATGTAAATCAGTCAACATGATATCCCCGGCATATTCATACGCCGCAAATTTGGAAGATTCGGGCGTTCCGGCGCTTCCGGCGCGGCTCGTTCGCGCAAGATGCGCGGCTTTCCCCGGGGGATATCAAAAAGCGCATTCCGCGTATCCGCAAGGCAAAAATGTGCTATAATCCGGTTATGAAGCTAAAATCCCAACCGCTCATCCATCCCTTCGAGCCCGTGTATGACGCGCGTTCGCGCGCGCTGGTGCTGGGCACGTTCCCCTCCGTCAAATCGCGCGCGCAGGGGTTCTACTACGGGCACCCGCAGAACAGGTTCTGGCGCGTGCTTGCCGGGGTTTACGGGGAAAGCGTTCCGGAATCGATCTGCGAAAAGCGCGCGCTGCTGCTCGCGCACGGCGTCGCGCTCTGGGATGTGCTCGCGAGCTGCGAGATCCAGGGCTCCGCGGACGCGTCCATCCGTAACGCCGTGCCGAACGACGTCGCGGGCCTGCTGCGAAAAACCGGAATATCCCGCGTGCTCGTCAACGGGAGGACCGCCCATGCGCTCTACATGAAATACGTGTATCCCGAAACGGGCGTCCCCGCGCTGCCCCTGCCCTCGACGAGCCCGGCGAACGCCGCGCGGACGCCTGCGGAGCTGACGGAGATCTGGCGCGCGGCGCTCACGGGGGAGCAGGCATAATCGCGCGGACGGGCTCGCGGCTGTTCGAAACGGGCGCCGCCGGCCGAACGGAATCCAAAAAGGAGGTATCCTTATGAAATACGAATGCAAAAAGGATGTGTCGGCGCTTCTTAACGCGAAGCAGGCCCCCGCCGTCGTGAGCATTCCGAGCTGGAATTTCATCGCCGTCGAAGGAGCGGGCGACCCGAACGGGGAGGATTTCTCGCAGCGCGTCAACGCGCTGTATACGCTCTCGTACACGCTGAAATTCGCGTATAAGGCTGCGTGCGCGAAGGACGCGAAACTGCTTGAGCGAAACGGCTATGACGACTTCTCCGTGTTCCCGCTCGAGGGCGTGTGGGACACCGCCAACCCGGGCGATCTTCGCGACAAGGCAAGCTTTCGCTACACCATCATGATCCGGCAGCCGGATTTCATCGGCGGCGACATGTTCGAGGCGGCGCGCGTTGAGGCCGCGCGCAAAAGGCCGCATCCGCTGCTCGGCGAGGCTGCTTTCGTAAGCATGGAGGAAGGCCTGTGCGCACAGATGCTCCACGTCGGCCCCTACGACGACGAGCCTGCGACTTTCGAGAAGATGGACGGCTTCATTGCGAAGCAGGGCTGCGCGCGCGACGGCCATGTCCATCGGGAGATCTACCTCGGCGATCCGCGCAGAACCGCGCCGGAAAAGCTCAGGACGATATTGCGCTATCGGATCAAACCTCTGTAAACAAAGGAAAACGGCCTGCGCGACTGAAAGCGAAGGCCGTCTATTATTCACACGATTGTCAATTGTCAATTTCCCCTCGTCCCTCACCCCTTATTGGGGATATACGGGATGATCTGCTTGGCGAGCTGGGCGATGGTCATGCTCTGCAGCGAGACTTTGCCGGGGCCTGTGACGACGGTGTCGACCAGACCTTCGCCGCCGAAGAGCACGTTCTTGAAGCCTTTGACCATCTGAACGTCCATCGTGCAGGTCATGTCCATCAGCGCGACCACGCCCGTGTCGCAGACGATCTGCTCGCCGGGCTGCAGGTTGTAGTCCACGCAATGCCCGTCGAGCTCGAGGAACACGATGCCGGGGCCTGTGACGCGCTGCATGATGAAGCCTTCGCCGCCGAAGAAGCCGGCGCCGACTTTCTTGTTGAACTGCACCGCGAGCTGTATGCCGTATGTGCCGCAGAGGAACGCCTTCTTCTGGCACACGACGCTCTCGCCCGGGGCGAGCTCGCGCGCGACGATGCGCCCGGGGAAGCTCGAGGCGAACGCGATTTCCGCGGGGCCCTGCGCGGTGTACTTGCTCAAAAACAGGCTTTCGCCCATGAACATGCGGCCGAGCGCCTTGCCCGCGCCGCCCTCGCTGGTGGCCTCGGTCATTACGGCGCCGCGCGACCATGTGCGCCCGCCGGCCTCGCTGATTAAGGCCTCGCCGGGGTTGAGCTGGATGATCACGACGGGCAGCGCTCCGCCTTCGATCGAGTAACGCATAGTGAATACCCCCTGTCGTATTTCGGACGCCGCGCGGGGCGGCTTTCCGTTACCATTATTATACAGGCCGGGCCTGCGCGGAACAAGTGGTTTGACACCTGAAACATCCGATGTTACTATATGCGTAACAAACGCGGACGAGGTAGCTTATGTTTCAGGAGAGGACCGGCGCGAAGGACGACCCGAGGCAGGATCTGTTTTATGTCGCCCTCATATTGGCGTTCATCATTTTCGCGAAGAATATTTTCGCCATCCTTTCCTCCCTGCCCGCGCCCTGGGATGCCGCGGCGAAAATCGCTTCCATAGCCGGCCTCGCGCTGGCGGTCTGGCTGTTCTACAGGATAAGGATCGTGGACTACCGCTATTCCGTCGCCTGCCGCCGGGACGGGGGAGAGGACGGGGAGCAGGAGGAACAGGCGCCTGCCTATGCCGAGGGGACCGTGCTCTTCGAGCGCATGACCGCCAACAGGGGCAGGCTCGTCGAGCGGGTGGAGCCGCGGGAGCTCGTCGCGCTCATAGCGCCCGGCGGGGCGCTTCCCGAAGGGCTCGCTTCCAGGGACATCATGCGCTGCTCGGCGCTTGAGGCAAAAAAATCGCACCTGCTCGTATACCGCAGGGAGGATCGGCTTCGCGCGGTGCGCTTCTCGCCCACGCAGGCTTTGGCCGAGCGCGTGCGGGAAGCAATCGCTGCGATCGCGGCGCGCTGAGCGCCGTTCTTGCGCGATGGAAAGGCTTGGGGTATAATACTGAATCATCAACATAATCTGGAACAGGGAAGCTCCCTGAAGTATACGACGGTTTTCTTCGACCTCGACGGAACGCTCATCGAATCCGGCCCCGGCATATTCGCTCTGGTGCGCGCGGTGCTCCGCGATATGGGGCTGCCCGACCGGCCGGATGCCGATATGCCCGCAATGATCGGTCCGCCCCTCTACGACGGCTTCCGCGACGTGCTTAAGATTCCGGACGAGCGCATGGACGAGGCGCTCACGCTGTACCGCGAGAAGTCGCGCACCGTGGGCGTCGGGCTCATCAAGCCGTACCCGGGCGTGCCGGAGCTGCTGCGGGCGCTGCGGGAGGAGGGTGTGTTCACGGGAGTTGTGACCTCCAAGATCACGCCTGCCGCCAGGGAGCATCTCGGGCGATTGGGCCTCGCGCCGCACCTCGACTACGTGCGCGGCGGTGTGCCGGGCGGCAGCGCGGAGAAGCTGACGATCCTTCGCGGCGCGCTCGAGGATGTACGCCCGGACTTCGCGCGCACGGTCATGGTCGGGGACCGCCACTTCGACCTGCTCGCCGCGCGCGAGGCGGGGATCGCCTCCATAGGCGTGACGTATGGCTACGGCAGCGCGGCCGAGATCGCCTCATGCGCGCCGACCCACACGGTCGCGGGCGTGGCGGAGCTCGGGGAGTTGCTGCTTGGATCTATTTTTCCTATCCTGAAGCGAAAGGAGTGAACGGGATGAAGCTGATTTTCGCAATCGTGCAGAACGACGATTCCAAGAGGCTCATCAAGGCGCTGGTGCAGAACAACATCAGCGTGACGCGCATTTCGAGCACCGGCGGGTTCCTGCACGGGGGGAACACCACGCTCATGATCGGCGTCGAAAAGGACAAGGTGCCCGAAACCCTGGACATCATCAAATCCAAATCCAGCACGCGCAAGGAGTTCATGGTGATCCCCTCGACGCTGCCGGGCTATGCCGACAGCTCGCCCACGCCTGTGCAGGTAACGCTGGGCGGCGCCACGGTGTTCATCGTGGACGTGGGGGAATTCCATAAGTTTTGAGTACGGCGGCGAACATCATCCGCGACAGGCTCGCCTGCGCCTTTTCGGCGGGGCGGGTTTGCCATGCCTTTTTCATATCGGGGCAGGACGACGCGCTGCTCTCGGAACTCGCGGGCGACGCCGCGCGCCGCGTGCTTTCGTGCGGCGCGCAGGACGCGAAGCTTGCGCAGAACCCGGATTATTTCGAGCTCGACGGTTCCGCCCATACTAAAATTGAGGATTTCCGCGCGCTGCTCTCGGAATTCATCCGAAGGCCGCGCGGATTTTTCGGCCGCGTTTTTTTCATACGCAACGCGCATATGCTCTCGGCGCAGGCGCAGAACGCGCTTTTGAAAACCCTCGAGGAGCCGCCCGGGAACGCGGTGTTCCTGCTCACGGGCAATGCCGAGGGCGTTTTGCCCACCGTCGCCTCGCGCTGCTGCGTGCTGCGCGCGGGGCTCGCGGGCAAGGACGAGGTCTGCGCCCGTCTGGTCGAGCGCGGCGCTTCGCGGGAGGAAGCCCGCCTGTTCGCCGCGCAGAGCTGCGGCAGCGCCAGCCGGGGCGAGCGGCTCTTTTCACAGGAGTCGTATCGCGCGCTGCGTCGGGATTCTCTCGACGCGTTCGCGCTGCTGCTCTCGGGCGGCTTGCCCGGCGCGTCGAAACAGCTTGCGGCGGACGCCTCGGGCGCGCTCTCGTTCATGCTCTCGTATCTTTCCGACCTGCTTTGGCTCAAGCTCGGCGGGGAAGTTTCGGACAATCCGGACAGGGAGGCGGAGCTTCGCGGCTTCGCCGGAAGCTTTACAATCGGAAAAATCGCGTGTATGATAGAATTACTGTCCGGGACAAGCGCCTGTCTCGCGCGCGCCGGCGGCGGCGCGTATTTCGCCGCACCCGCGCTCAACAGGCTGTTTCTGGACGTTTCGGAGGTTGTAAATCAATGAAAACCGTAATCGGCGTCAGGTTTCGCGAGGGCGGGAAGACGTATTTTTTCAGCCCGGGCGAGCTTGAGATAAAGGAAGGGGACGGCGTCATCGTCGAAACCGCCCGCGGCACGGAGTTTGGGGACGTGGTCAACGCCCCGCAGGAGGTGGAGGACGACAAGGTCGTGCTGCCCCTCAAGGATGTGCAGCGCGTCGCCTCGGCCCACGACAGGGAGCAGCGCGACAAGAACCGCGCCAGGGAGAAGGAAGCCTTCGGCGTCTGCCTCAAAAAGATCGCCGACCACAAGCTCGACATGAAGCTCGTGGACGTCGAGTATTCCTACAACGGCTCGAAGGTGGTGTTCTACTTCACGGCGGACGGCAGGGTGGACTTCCGCGAGCTCGTCAAGGACCTTGCATCCGTGTTCAAAACGAGGATAGAGCTTCGCCAGATCGGCGTGCGCGACGAGGCCAAGATGCTCGGCGGCCTCGGCTCCTGCGGGAGGCCCGTGTGCTGCAAGACCTTCCTCGCGGATTTCACGCCCGTGTCGATCAAAATGGCCAAGGAGCAGAACCTTTCGCTCTCGCCCACAAAGATCTCGGGCATCTGCGGCAGGCTTATGTGCTGCCTCAAATACGAGCAGGACTGCTACGAGAGCATGCGCCGCCAGATGCCGCGCGTCAGCCGCGAGGTCATGACGCCGGACGGGGTGGGCACCGTGCTTGAGAACAACGTCATCACCGAAAGGACGCGCGCGCGCGTGGCGCTCGCGGACGGCACCTTCGATGTGCGTGAGTATCCCTTCCGCGAGCTCAGGCCCAAGGGCGGCGGCAGGCCGGAAACGGAGAACGCCGCCGAACCCGCGAAGGGCAAAGCCGCGGACGGCGAAGCCGGGGATGCTGCGGACGCGCCCCTTGATTTTTCGGAATGAGTGCGTTAAAATAACCTGTGAAACTATGAATGGAGGATGAAGTCATGGCTTATAAGATCAGCGACGCCTGCATCAGCTGCGGCGCTTGCGAACCCGAATGTCCGGTCGGCGCGATCTCCCAGGGTGACACCATCTATGTGATCAACCCCGATCTTTGCATCGATTGCGGCGCGTGCGAGGGAGTCTGCCCCGTCGGCGCACCCCAGCAGCAGGACTGAACAAAGATAAACGGCGCATCAGGGCGGGTCGTGTGCCCGCCCTTTTGTTTCATAAAAGAGGCTCCGCCTATTTTGGAATGCGCCGATGCCGGAATCGCGGGGACGGGTCCCGACGGTCGCAGCCCGGTGCCCGAAGGCGTCTCCCGCCTGAGGACCATATCCGTCCGGGAACCCGGATCGCGGCCCCTTGACGGTTTCCTAAGGATTTTTTGATGCCGGGAGGCGCCCGATGCGAAAGAACAAGCCCTATATCGGCATGCTGATGATGCTCGCCTGCGCGTTGCTCTGGAGCCTCAACGGGCTTTCCATCAAGCTCGTGCCGTGGGGCGCCATGGCGCTGGCGGGCTGGCGCGGGCTCGCTGCGGCGCTTGCGCTGTTCGCCGCGATGCGGCTGTTGAAATACCCCGTTCGCTTGAAACCGCGCACGCTGCTCATCGGCCTGTGCGTGTGCGCGACGGGCCTGATGTACATCGTCGCCAACCGCCTGACTACCGCGGCCAACGCCATCGTGCTCCAATATACCTCGCCCGTGTGGATGATGGCGCTCGGCATGGTGTTTTTCGGCCGGAGATACCGCCCGCTCGATTACGGCGCGGTGGTCTTTACCGTCGCGGGCATCGCGCTCTTCTTTTTCGGCGAGCTGACGCCGGGCGGCATAACCGGCAACATACTCGCCATCGCCGACGGCTGCACGCTCGCGCTCGTATACCTGCTCGTGGGCGAGTCGGACGAGCCGCACCGGCTCTCGGGCATACTTTTGGGCCTTGTTTTGACGGCGCTCGTGGGCATCCTGCTGAGCCTTGCCGATCCGCCGTCCGTCACGCCCGCTTCGGCCGCCCTCGTGGCGGCGATGGGCGTCTTTCAGCTCGGACTGCCGTACGCGCTCTACAGCGTGGCGATCAATTATTGTCCTCCGCTTGGCTGCGTGCTCATCGGCTCGGCGGAGATCGTGCTCAACCCGGTCTGGGTATGGCTCGCTGTGGGCGAAGCGCCGGATGTTTTCGCGCTCGCCGGGGGCGCGGTGATACTCGCGACCGTTACACTCTGGTGTGCGCTCGGCGGCGCGAAGCTGAAGGAGGGGCTCCCGCTGAGCTGACGGGTATCCCGCTTATCCGTCGTTTTTCTTATGAATACGAATTTTCGTCCCAACGCGCGTACCTTTTTCCGTTTCGCCATACCCTCGGTCGCGTCCATGCTCATGTATTCGCTCTATACCATCATCGACGGCATATTCCTTGCGCACGCCGTCGGCGAATACGCGCTCGCGGCCATCAACCTCGTCATGCCTTACGTAAACGCCGTGTTCGCGCTGGCCGTGTTCTTCTCGATGGGAACCTCGACGCTCGTCGCCTTCGCGCTCGGCCGGGGAGACCGTGAGGAGGCGGACCGCGTGTTTACGCAGAACACCTATGTTCTTTTCGCGCTCTCCTTCGCGCTCGCCGCGCTCGTGGAAATCTTCACCGAGCCGCTCGCGCGCTTCCTCGGCGCGAGCGGCAATACGGCGGCTTACGTCGTGACGTATCTTCGCATCGTCGCGCCCTTCACGTTCTTCTTCATGGTGGGATACAGCTTCGAGGTGCTCGTCAAGACGGGCGGCCACCCGGCCATGTCGTTCGTGAGCATGTTAAGCTGTTTCGTCGCGAACGTCGCGCTGCACCTCGTTCTGGTCGTATGGCTGGATTTGGGCATCGCGGGCGGCGCCGTGGCCACGGTCGTCGCGCAGGGAATCGGCTTCTTCATCTTCGTCGTCCATTTTCTTAGGAAAAAATCCAGCCTGCGCTTTGTGCGGCTCAAAAAGCTCTTCCTCGGCGTATACGGGAAGATACTTTCCCTCGGCCTCTCGGAGTTCGCCGGGGAAGCGTCTCTTGCGCTCACCGTGTTCCTTTTCAACCGCGCCGCGTATCGCCTCCTCGGGGACGACGGCGTGATCAGCTACGCGGTGCTCGCCTACGTCAACAACATCGTGCTCATGGTCATGTCCGGCGTGGCGCAGGGCATGCAGCCGCTCGTGGGGCTTTCCCACGGCGCGGGCGACGCGAAAAGCTGCGCGCGCTTCTACGGCTACGCGCTCAAAACCGCCGCCGTCGCCGCGCTCGCGTGTTTCCTCGCCTGTCAGTTCTTTGCCGAGGGGATCACGCGGCTTTTGCTCGAGCCCTCGAGCGCGATGTTCGGCTACACCGCGGGCGCGCTCAGGATTTTCTCATATTCGTTCCTGCTCGTGGGCTTCAACCTGTGCTCGGCGGGCTTTTTCAACGCCATGGAGCGTCCCGGGAGGGCGCTCGTCATCTCGGTCGGCCGCGGCATCGTCGTCATCGCCGCTTCGGTGTATTTGATGAGCGCCCTTTTGGGCGCGCGCGGGCTGTGGCTCGCGACATCCGCGAGCGAGGCGCTCGTGTTCGCCGTGAACGCCGCGCTCGTGCTGACGCTTTTTCTCAGGGATAAAACGCTGCGGTTCAACGAAAAGAGCCTTCGCCCGTAACGCGAAGGCCCTGTGAAAAGCGGAGCCTGATTCCCTTACATCGCGCGCGCGCCGCCGAGCTTCGCGCGCGCCTGCTCGTAATCCTTTTCGATGGGCAAAAAGTACGCGCTGACGATCATGATCACGGAAAGGACTGCGGGCGCCCAGCCGAGCATGAAGTTGATGACGCCGATCGCCGCGGGCGGCTGCGTCGCGAGGTTCGCGTCGTAGCCCGCTCTGGAAAGGAATATGGTGACCAGCTGCGTCGCCCCGGCGACGGCCAGCTTGCTGGCCAGGTTGTCGGCAGAGGCGATCATGCTGTCGATGCGCCGCCCCGTATCCGCCTCTATGATGTCCACGATGTTGTTGCGGTTCGTGTTGAACAGCACGAACGCAAACGTCACCGCGCAGCCGACGGTGACGGCGTTCAGGTAGATCGAGCCGGGCGCGGCGGGGGCGATGAGGAACCACACCTTGCCCAGTATCGCGATGAGCGCGCCCAGCATCATGGTTTTGCGCCGGCCGAGCTTTTTGTCCACGGTCCCTACGATGAACGAGGTCAGCAGGTAAGCCGCGAGGTATGCGGCCTGAATCGGCGTCGCCGCCGCGGTGCTGCCCAGCACGTAGGTGGCGTAATAGGTCAGGCAGGTCATGAGCAGCATGTTGATGACAAGG
>Ga0116160_1002845_pt1 | contig 15805 bp, 11 predicted proteins | sample AD_JPNAS2_MetaG_FD_89879 | JGI IMG/M metagenome (GOLD analysis project Ga0116160, IMG submission 89879) | Active sludge microbial communities of municipal wastewater-treating anaerobic digesters from Japan - AD_JPNAS2_MetaG | ecosystem: Engineered > Bioreactor > Anaerobic > Digestate | place...
GGAAGGCTTCTCCGCGCGGATCTGGTCGAACAGCGCCCTGTCCTCGACGATTTTTCCCGCGTGCGCGCCCGAGGCGATCAGTATGGGAGCGTTCGCCGCCTTCAGGCGCTCGAACCTGTCCCCGTCGAACGTGACCGAGCCGATGTGCGTGCAAAAGGCGTTGTAAGGGTATGTGTCGTAATCGAGCAGCGGATTTTCCTCATTCGCCCTGTTGATGAGCCGAAGCGCCTCCTCCATCTGCCCCATCGCGGCGCAGGAGGAGAGATGTGAAATCTGGAAGCGCGCGCCCGTGGCTTTGGCGATGCGGATCATCTCCTCGACGGAGGCTATGGCGGCCTCTCCCTCGTCCCGATAGTGCATCGAGGCGAACACGCCCGGCCGCTGCGCGGCGATGACGCGTATGATCTCCTCCTCCTCAATGCCGGGATCGTACTCCACGCCGAACGAGATGCCCGACGCGCCCCCCTCGATTTCGGACGCAAGGTGCGCCGCGCACAGGTCGATCTGAGCCTCGCTCGCGCGCTCATGCTCGCCGAGGCCCGCGAGCAGCCGCCGCGCGCGATTGTAGCCCGCGAGCAGCAGATAGTTGCACGGTGCGCCGCCGAGCCGCTCTATGCAATTGCGGAATTCCGCCACGCTCTGGCTCTGGCCGCCGCAGTTGCCCGCCACGGCGGTGGTCACGCCCATGCGCAGCATCCGAAGCGCGATGTCGTACCGATCCCCCTCGCGGGCGAAATTCTCCTCGTGCATGTGTATGTCCACGAAGCCGGTCGTGACGATCTTCCCCGCCGCGTCCACGACGCGCCTCGCATCTTCGGCGACACTGCCGACGACGGCGATTGTGCCGTCCCGCACGCCGACATCACCGTAGACGAGCGCGCCGCGGTCAAAGTCCGCGTATCGCCCGTTTTTTATTAGAATATCCAGCATAAAAAGCCTCCGCAGATGTGCTGTTAAAAGTATATCAGAAAAGGCAAACCCCGGCAATCAGGAAATATTATCGCCGCGCGCACTATGAAAAAGCGTGGATTATGCTATACTATATCCGTTGGATTATGCAAATTTCCAAGTCAGGAGGTCTGTTCATGCAGTATTCGCGTGAGGTTGAAGAAATGTTTTGCGTCTATAAGGGCGCGAGGCACGACCCCGCCCCCATACCGGAGGAGGGAAAATGGATCAAGGCCAGGGAGATCAAAGACATCTCCGGCCTGACGCACGGCGTGGGCTGGTGCGCGCCCCAGCAGGGCGGCTGCAAGCTGACGCTCAACGTCAAGGAGGGCGTCATACAGGAGGCGCTTATAGAAACCGTCGGCTGTTCGGGCATGACGCATTCCGCGGCGATGGCGGCCGAAATTTTACCGGGCAAGACCATACTCGAGGCGCTCAACTCCGACCTCGTGTGCGACGCCATCAACACCGCCATGCGCGAGCTCTTTTTGCAGATCGTCTACGGCCGCACCCAGAGCGCGTTCTCCGAGGACGGACTGCCCGTCGGCGCGGGCCTCGAGGATCTCGGCAAGGGCATGAGGAGCCAGTTGGGCACCATGTACGGCACGCTCGAGAAGGGCCCCCGTTACCTCGAAATGGCCGAAGGCTACGTCATAAACATCGGCCTCGACGAGAGAGGCGAGATCATAGGCTACCGGTTCGTCAACCTCGGCAAGATGATGGAGGCGATCAAGAAGGGCGTCGATCCCAAGGAAGCCTACGAGAAGAACATCGGCACCTACGGCCGTTTCGCCCAGGCCGTCAAGGTCATCGACCCGCGGCACGAGTGAGAGGAGGGACGAACGTGGTTAGATTTGAAGGCTATGAAAGAAGAATCGACAAGATCAAGGCCGTGATGGCAGGCTACGGCATCGCGGATTTCGAGGAGGCGGACGCGCTCCTGAAGGCAAAGGGCATAGACGCGCGCGCCATCGTACAGGGCATACAGACCATCGCCTTTGAAAACGCCGTGTGGGCGTATACGCTGGGCGCGGCCATCGCCCTGAAGAAGGGCACGCACACCGCCGCCGAAGCCGCGCAGGCCATCGGCGAAGGCTTGCAGGCGTTCTGCATCCCCGGCTCCGTCGCGGACCAGCGCAAGGTCGGCCTCGGGCACGGCAACCTCGGCGCCATGCTGCTGCGCGAGGAAACCAACTGTTTCGCCTTCCTCGCGGGGCACGAGAGTTTCGCCGCGGCGGAGGGCGCCATAGGCATTGCCCGCACGGCCAACAAAGTGCGCACGAAGCCCCTGCAGGTCATACTCAACGGCCTTGGCAAGGACGCGGGCTACATCATCAGCCGCATCAACGGCTTCACCTGGGTGGAAACCGATTACGACCAGTATACCGACACGCTGAACGTCACGAACACCATCGCCTTCAGCGACGGCGAGCGCGCGAAGGTGCGCTGCTACGGCGCGGACGACGTCAACGAGGGCGTGGCCATCATGCGCCACGAGAGCGTGGATGTTTCCATCACCGGCAACTCCACGAACCCCACGCGTTTCCAGCACCCGGTCGCGGGCACCTACAAGAAATGGTGCAACGAAAACTGCAAGAAGTATTTCTCCGTCGCCTCCGGCGGCGGCACGGGCCGCACGCTGCATCCGGACAACATGGCCGCCGGCCCCGCCAGCTACGGCATGACCGATACCATGGGCCGCATGCACAGCGACGCGCAGTTCGCGGGCTCCTCCTCCGTGCCGGCGCACGTCGAGATGATGGGCCTCATCGGCATGGGCAACAACCCCATGGTCGGCGCGACGGTCGCGATGGCTGTGGCGGTAGCACAGAGCAATTGACAATTGACAATTGACAATGGACAATTGACAATCGCCTGAATTCAAATGCCCTTCGCTTTAACGGCGAGGGGCATTTTTTGATGGCATCGGATCGGCTGACGAACCGGAGCCGACGGGATTTTCCCGATCGTTTCCTGCCGTAGCCGGCGTTCTTTGATTGTCAATTGTCCATTGTCAATTGTCAATTATCTTTGATCCCTTCCGGCGGCGACCTCGGCCTTCATCTGTTTGAGCAAGTCCGGCTCGAGCCAGATGTCGATGGCAATGCGCGCGGCGGCGTTCACGAACCGGTGCAGGGCGGCGCAGGCGGCTTCGGAATCCGCCATGGGAAGCGTCGCCTCCTCGTGCGCGGAAAAGCCGACGCCGTTTTCGCTGATCTCCGCGCCCATGAGCAGGCAGGGGCAGATATAGCTGACGTTGCCCACGTCCGACGAGCCGGAGGCGCGCTCCGCGTCCTGCCAAATCGGGATGTCGAGCGCGTCGAGATGCTTTTTCGCGAGCTTCGTCATCGCGGGCGCTTCGAGGAAGTTGTCGAACGGAAGATCGGGCGAGGTTGTTTCCAGCCGCGCGCCGGCCATCTTCGCCGCGGCTTGGGCTATGGCGTTGACCTTTTCGCAGACCTCGTCGAGATACGCGCGGCGCCGCGCGCGCACAAAGAAATAGCAGCTCGCGCGGTCGGGTATGATGTTGGGCGCCTGCCCGCCCTCGGTGACGATGCCGTGTATGCGCGCATCCGGCCTGAGATGCTGCCTGAGCGCGTTGATGCCCACGAACGTCCCGATCACGGCGTCGAGCGCATTGACGCCGTCCCACGGGTGCGCGGCCGCGTGCGCCGCCTTGCCGTGGAAGGTAAACTTGTAGGAGTTGATCGCGAGCATGTTGTTCATCAGGCTCGTGCGATCCGACGGGTGGAACTGTATGGCCGCGTCCACATCGTCGTAGAAGCCCTCGCGCGCCGCGATAACCTTGCCGCCGTAGGTTTCCTCCGCGGGCGCGCCGACAACGCACACGCGGCAGTTGAGCTCGTCGGCGAGCTCCTTTAACACGAGCGCCGTGCCGCAGCAGTGCGCGGCGATCCAATTGTGGCCGCAGGCGTGGCCGGGCTTCTTCTCGGGGCCGTAGCCGGGCAGCGCGTCGTACTCCGCGAGGAAACATACGAGCGGGCCGCTCCCCTGCCCGTAGTCCGCGCGGAAAGCCGTGTCCTGCGTGCCGAGCGGATACCGTACCTGAAAACCGTGCTTCTCCATGAGCCGCGCGAGGTATTTCGAGGACTCATACTCCTTCCCGCCAAGCTCCGCGTGCGCGTACACATAATGGCAGATCTCCTCGATTTCCCGGGCAATATCGGCTTCCTTCGCGGCCGCCCGCGCGTATAAGTTTTCTCTGCTCATGTTCCCATCCTTCTCCGTCGATTGAATTCTATGCGTTCATTATTCATAATCATACGCCCGCTCCGGCACGCGGGCAAGCGGAATAATCAAAAAGGCCGGACGAGCCGGCCTTTCAGGCGCGCAAACGGCGCTCAGGAGAACCATATTTTTGAGCAAAAGAGCAGGAACAGCCCGAAAAGCAATCCAAAGCCGACGAGCACCGCGATGAAGGCGAGGCTGACCCCGCCGGAAATCGCGCGTTTCTCCTCGCGCGTGAGCCTGACCGGCTCGGGCTTGAGTGCGACTTCGCCGAACTCGTCGAACTTCTTACGCTTGCTCCGCCGGTAGAAAACATCGGGCATCCCCTCGACGTTCATGTTGGCGATGACGCGGCCGTCGTCCACCCACTCTTCTTTTTTGCGCTTGGCGGCCATCAGTCCTGCGGATACAGGTGGCAGGCCACCCTGTGGCCGGGCTCGTATTCCTTGAAGACGGGCGTGACCTTAGCGCAGATGTCCATGGCCTCGGCGCAGCGCGTGCGGAACTTGCAGCCCGAGGGCGGGTTGGCGGGGCTCGGGATGTCCCCCTTGAGTATGATGCGGTTCATCTGGTACGAAGGGTCGGGCATGGGCACGGCCGAAAGGAGCGCGCGCGTATACGGGTGCATGGGGTTGGCGAATATCTTTTCCTTATCCCCCATCTCCACCATGGAGCCGAGGTACATGACGCCTATGGTCTTGGAGATGTGCTCCACGACCGAGAGATCGTGCGAAATGAACAGATACGTGTAATGGAAGCGCTTTTGCAGATCCATCATCAGGTTGATGATCTGCGCCTGTATGGATACGTCCAGCGCGCTCACGGGCTCGTCGCAGATGATGAGCTCGGGGTTGAGCGCCACCGCGCGCGCGATGCAGATCCTCTGGCGCTGGCCGCCGGAGAACTCGTGCGGGTAACGGTAAAAATACTGGGGCTGGAGGCCGCAGTCGCGCATGACTTTGGCGATGTAGGCGCGATACTGCGACTTGGGCACGATGTTGTGCTCCTTGACCGCCTCGCCTATGATCTCGCCCACGGGCATGCGCGGGGAAAGGCTCGAATACGGGTCCTGGAAGATCATCTGCATCCTGGGGCGGAGCTTGCGCAGCTCGCGCGGCCCGATGCCGGAGAGGTCCTGCCCGCCGAACTTGACCTGGCCCGCCGTCACGTCGTGCAGGCGCAGTATCGTGCGGCCGACGGTGGTCTTGCCGCAGCCGGACTCGCCCACGAGGCCCATGGTCGTGCCGCGTTCGATGGTGAAGGAAACGTCGTCCACGGCCCTGACATAATCCCTGGTCTTGCGGAAGATGCCCGTGCCGACCGGATAGTATTTCTTGAGGTGGCTGACTTCGAGTATGTTCTCCATGGCCATTGCCCTCACTCCTTTCTCTCGTCGCTCAACGCAGCGAACACATCGGCGTTGACGTCATCCTCATAGAGATAGCAGGCGGCGTAATGCGTGTCCGAAAAGCGGATCATCTTCGGGTACGCGCCGTCGCAGCGCGCGAGGCATTTCTCGCAGCGGTTGAGGAAGTAGCAGTGGTCGGGCATATTGATGGGGTTCGGCACCTGGCCGGGTATGCTGTAGAGCCGTTCGACCTTTTTGTTCATGCTGGGTTTGCTGCGCATCAGGCCCACGGTGTAGGGGTGCTTGGGCTCGAAGAAGATCTCGCGCACGGTGCCCTTTTCCACGATGCGCCCCGCGTACATGACCACGACGTAGTCCGCCATCTCCGCGATGACGCCCAGGTCGTGCGTGATGAGCATGATGCTGCCGTCCATCCTGGTCTTGATATCGCGAAGAAGATCGAGTATCTGCGCCTGTATGGTCACGTCGAGCGCGGTGGTCGGCTCGTCCGCAATAACCAGGCGCGGGTTGCACGAAAGCGCCATGGCGATCATCACCCTCTGGCGCATGCCGCCCGAGAGCTCGTGCGGATAACTGTCGTACACCTTGTCGATCATCGCGATGCCCACGAGCTTGAGCATCTCGAGCGAGCGCTTTTTGGCGGATTCCGCCGTCGCGCCCTCCATATGCATGAGCACCACCTCGTCGAGCTGCTCGCCCACGGTAAACACGGGGTTTAGGCTCGTCATGGGCTCCTGGAAGATCATTGAAATTTCCTGCCCGCGGATGCGCAGCATCTGGTCGCGCGGCATCTTGGCGATGTCGTAACACTTGCCGTCCGAACAGGCGTAGCGGATCTCGCCCTTCACGACCTGCCCCTGCGGCGCCTGCACGAGCTGCATCAGCGACAGGGATGTGACCGATTTGCCGCAGCCGGATTCGCCCACGACGCCTACGGTCTTCCCCTTGGGCACGTCGAACGACACGCCGTTGACCGCCTTGACCGTGCCGATGTCCGTGTAGAAGAAGGTGTGCACGTCGTCGAACTCGACCACGTTGTCCGGATTGCGCATGGTGGTCAGGTATTCCTGCTCCGGCACGTTTTTACGGTTCATCCTGCGCTCGAAGTCGCGCATGACCCTGGCGTTGTCGCGCTCGATGCGGCGTTCCTCGCGTATGGTCAGGTAGGCGACATCGTCCACGCCCTTGATCTGCTTGCGTTTGAACAAGTTCTTGATTGCCATAGCCTTACCTCTTCATTCTCGGGTCGAAGGCGTCGCGCAGCCCGTCGCCGATAAAACTGAAGCCCAGCACCGTGATGATGATCAGTACGCCCGCCGGCACCCACATGTTGGGGTAATTCGCGAGTATCTCCTGCCCCTTCGAGGGGTCCGCGAGCGCGATCATAGAGCCCCACGCCGCGCGCGGGAAGGGCACGCCCAGGCCGAGGTAGGAAAGCGTGGATTCGTAGAGGATCACGCCGCCCAGGCCGAGCGTCGCGCCGACGATGAGCTGCGGCATGACGTTGGGGATCAGGTGCTTGAATATCTTCTTTCTGGCGGGCATGCCCGTGGTTTCCGCGGCCATCATGTATTCCTGCTCGCGCAGCATCAGTATCTGGCCGCGCACCATGCGCGCCGTGCCGGACCAGCCCAGGAGCGTCATGAAGCCCATCAGATAGTAGATGCGATGCTCGGACGGGATCGTCTTGATCGACACGATCGTGGCCGAGAGGATCAATAGGATCGGCAGCGTGGGCAGGCAGAAGAAGATGTCGACGATCCTCATGACGAGCTGATCGACCCATTTGCCGAAGTAGCCCGCGACGCCGCCGAGTATGATGCCGATGAACATCTCGATGAAGATGACGAGGAAGGATATGATCAGCGAGATGCGCCCGCCGTACATGAGCCGAACGAACACGTCGAAGCCCGAAGTGTCCGTGCCGAGCCAGTGTATGCCGGAGGGCGGCGCCTTGAATGTGATGACGCTCTGCGACTGGTCGTAATAGTCGTAGACCTTGCCGTCCGGCGCCTTGAAGTTCGCGGTCGAAACAAGCGTGGATACGCGCTCGATGTTGAACACTTCAATTTCACCGTATCCCCATGTCATATCCACGATGACGGGGCCCAGGAACGAGAACAGGAACACGAACACGATCATCCCGAGCCCGATCAGGGAGAGCTTGCTGCGGAAGAAACGCTTGGCGACCATGCGCCCGGGCGACATGACGCGGAAGTTCTCCTCCACGGTGATCTCGATGCCCGAAACGTCCGTATACGCGGAGGCGGCTTCTTGATTCTCGTGCGCGCGCTGCGCGCCGTTTTTTTTCAGTTCTTCATCCATATCGCTCGCCTCCTTACTTGAGCTTCACGCGCGGGTCGACCACCATGTACATGAGGTCGGATATGAGCATGCCCACGACCGTCAATATCGCGAGGAACATATTGTAGCCCATGATGAAGGGGATGTCGCCCTGCTGCGTCGCACGCAGCGCCATATAGCCGATTCCGGGCACCGCGAACACGGTTTCCGTGATCATCGCGCCGCCGAACAGGCCCGGCAGCGTGCCCGAAAGCGTCGTCACGAGCGGTATGAAGGTGTTGCGGAAAGCGTGCTTATAGACGACGGTGTGCTCGCTCAGGCCCTTCGCGCGGGCGGTGCGGATATAGTCCGAATTCATGACCTCGAGCATATTGGTGCGCGTGAAGCGCATCAGCCCGCCCACGTTGAGGAGCACCAGCACCGTGATGGGTAAAACGAGGTGCCACGCCTTGTCGAGCAGGATTTCCATGTGCGCGTCCGGCGCGAAGATCCTGGTCGCCGTCGTGAGTCCCTGCAAGGGGAACCACTTGAGATTTATGCTAAAAACGTTCATCAAAAGCGCGGCGAGGAAGAAGGACGGCAGCGCCGTGCCGATCATCGCGAGTACGGACACGGTGTAGTCGTACCCCCCGTATTGGTTGACCGCCGCTTTGATCCCCATCGGGATCGCGATTGAGACTTGAAGTATCATCGAAATCAGCGCGAGGGTAAACGAGGTCCACATATAGTTGTTGATGACCGTTGACACGGGCTGTCCGTACAGGAACGAGAAGCCGAGGTCCCCGGTTATCGCGCTTGTGAACCACATGACGTAGCTCTTGAGTATGCCGGGCAGGCTCTTATCCGCCAGCCCGTAGAGTTCCTTGAGGCGCTGGACATCGTCCAGCGTCATCGATCCGTTCGACAGCGCCGCGGCGGTCTGGTTATCGATATAGTCCGCGGGCATAAGCATGCTGAGCATGTAGATCAATACCGATACGCCGAGCAGTATGACCACGGCCAGCAGCAGCCTTTTTTGAATATACTTCCACATGTGCTTTCTCCCAGCCCCGTTCGTAGTATTAGGAGACGCAAGGCCCGGCGGCATACGCCAAGCCTTGCGTCACAGCCATTACATTGTCATTTCACGGAGAGCCACGGAGCTTAGCCGTTGAGCTCGACGTTCCAGATGTAAGCGAGCGGGCTCTGGAACGGGGTCACATCGTCCCCGCTGAAGAGGGTTTCCGCGTTGATGACGTCCTTGTTGAAGACGAACATGTTCTTCCTCTGGTAGGTCGGAATCTCGGTGGTGAGGCTGGTGGAAAGCTCGAGAGCGCGCGCGTAGATGGCCTTGCGCTCCTCGACGTCGAGCGTGGAGCGGCCGGCGATGATGAGCTCGTTGAGCTCCTGGAGCGCGGCCTTCTCCTCGTCGCTGCCGTTGGCGAACATCCAGTAGAGGCCCTTCGCGGTCGGCGAGGTGGACTGGTTCACAGCGGGATCGGAGTACCAGATCTGGAACATATCCGGATCGACGCCGCCGCTGCCCCAGGCCGCGGCCCAGATCTGGATGCCGGACTCATAGGCGGTGGAGAGCTTGTTGAGCACCTTGTCGTCAACCTCGATGTCGAACTTGACGCCGATGGAGGCGAGCACGGTCTGCATGTCGATGAAGATGGAGCCCGCCGGGTGGTCCTTGGCTTCCATCGGGAGGGTGGCCTTGAAGGTGACCTGCTGGCCCGCCAGAGACACGCCGTCCCTCGTGAAGGTCTCGGGATAGTACATGATGTTGGCGGCCTCGTCGTAGATGTAGCCTTCCTCGAGGAAGAGCGCCTTCGCGGTCGCGCCGGTGCCGTCATACGGATACATGTTCTCGGGATTCTCGGGATAAGCCCACTGCACCTTGGTCATGGTGCGGTAGTTGAGCGTCGCGAGCTCGCCGTAGGTGTTGTCGATGCACAGCTGGAGGTTCATGGTGCTGGCGAGGGCGCGGCGGACGTTCCACTCGGGCACGAACTGCGCGTTGACGCCGATGTAGCCGTAGCCATCGTTGTCGACGAGTATGTAGGCCAGCTTGGCGTAATCGCCCTGACCCCCGGTGACGTCGTTGATGATGTCGGTCTTCGCGGAGGGATTGCTGTAGTACACGGTGCCGGTCTTGACGGCATCGAGCTCAGCGCCGCTGTCGATGACCTGGTAGCGGACGTACTGGATCTTCGGGGAACCGAGCATGAAGGCGTCGTTGGCGGTGTAGTACACGACGTTGTCCTTGAACTCCTCGAAGATGTACGGGCCGGCGCCCACGGGCTTGACGTTCTTGTCCTTGAGGCACTGGATGAAATCAGCATCGCTGAGCGACACGCCGAACTCGTTGAGCTCGCCCGCGAAGCCCTGGGTGTAATACTGCCACGGAGCGACGGCCACGCCAAGCTTGAAGATGGCGGTCGGATCGACGCCGTTCATGACGACCTGGATATACTCGCGCTCCACGCCGTCCTCGCAGACTTCGACGCCGGAGGTGATGCCGCTGATGCTGGGCACGCCGCCCTCGACGGAACCCGCGCTCGCGATGAACGCGCTGCGGAGGCTCTCGATCAGGATGGTGCTCCCGGCCGCCTCAACCTGCGCGCCGCTGTCGGTGACGTCGAAGTTGTAAGCGGTGACGATCGCCTTCCAAAGATCGGCGGCGGTGAGCTCGGCGGTTTTGAGGTCATAGACGGTGCCGATCGCATCCGTGAAGACCAGTTCGTCGTCGAGGCTGCCGAGGTTCCACATGGACATGCCGAACGCGGCGCGGGTGGAATCGGAAGCGTTGAGCTGCTCCCAGGAGAGGTTTTCGCTGACGTACTTTTTCACATATTCATCGGTGCCGTAACTGGCTACGACATAATCGATGATCTCTTGCGTGAACTGGGCGCCGATCTCGGGCAGAGGAGCCCAGAAAGTGGCCTGCTGCTCAGCGGTCACGCCGCTGGCGGACGGGAATACCATTGCGCCGGTCTCGTCGATCGTGAAGCCGGCCGCGATGATCGCTTCCATGAGCTCCAGCACGTCGGAGCTGGTCTGGAGACGATACTCGCTCAGGCCCTGTATGGCCATGGTGTAGAATGTGCTCGCGCCGTCGTAAAGCGGATCGCAGTACACATACATCGAGAAGAGCACGTCCTTGGCGGTGACGGGCGTGCCGTCGCTGAAGGTGATGCCGTTCTTGAGAATGAACTTGTAGGTCGAGGTCGACTTGTCGTCGCTGACTTCCTGCGAGTAGGCCCAGGCGTAGCTGGGATACTCGACGCCGGCCTGCGGAGCGCCGTCCTTGTCGTAGTGGAGCAGACCGATCTGGGTCAGGGCCTGCACATCGTTATCGTAGGCGGACGTGTAGAAGAACGGGCTGAACTTGCCATCAAGCGTATAGGTGCTGATAACCAGCGGCATGGTGGCGTTGTTGCCGGTCCTCGGGCTGGCGACGGCGTCGTAACGGTCCGCCGGTACATCGGGCAGGATGACCTTCGGCGTTTCGACGGCCTCCGTCGGCGCCACGGTGGGCGCCGGGGTTGCCTCGCTGCCGGTATTGTCGCAGCCGACGATGGCAAACATCATCAGCGCGCAAAGCAGCATGGCAACGATTTTTGCGATGTTGTTTTTCATTGTTTTACCTCCACATTATTTATTAAAGCCGGCGCGGCTTACGCCATGCCGGATTTAACCTTCTTCAATGCGCCCTCGCTTCAGGGCGCGGGGGTTTCTTCCGGAGCCGGGGACGGAACGGGAAGCTCGAACAGGGCGAGCGCGAGCCCCTCGGGATCGGCGACGCTGAGGGCGAGGCCCTCGGCCGTGCAGCCGTTGAACGCGCAGTTTTCGAAGGAGCCGAACAGGTCGCCGAGCGTATACGCGGCGGAGCCGTCGTCGCCCCTGCCGCTCGCGATCGAAAGGCCTATGAAATGGCAGTTGTTGAGCGTCACGTTTTTCGCGTTCGCCGCGAGCAGGCCGCCCGTTACCTTAATGCCCTTCATGACCTCGATGCTCAGGGCCGCGTTCTCAATGGTCAGGTCGTTGATGGTTGCGCCGTCCATGAGCGCCGTGAGGCCGACGATCTTTTCCTTGTCCGCATCGATCTTCTTGCCGCTTATGGCGACTTTGAGGTTCATGAGCTTGTGGCCGTTGCCGTTGATGACGCCGGAAAAGCTCTCGCTCGTGACGAACGTGACGCCCGCGAGATCGATATCGGCGTTGATGATGTATCCGTCGATGGGATTGCCCTTCGCGTCCTCGGAGAAGAAGCCGTACTTCGTGCCCATCTTGAGGTCGCCCGCATCGTTCACGACGATGTAGTTGCCTTGCGTGAACTTCATGTATACGACGCGGTTGGCGGTGTTGACCAGATACGCCTCGACGGCCTCCTCGATGATCTGATCCTTGGCCGCGCGAAGCTCCGCGCGGGCGGCTTCGTCGGTCGTCGTCAGGTTATAGCCGAGCTTGTTGAGGAAAAGCCAGGACGTGTCCGCGTTGGGATCGACCTCGTCCTCCTCGGGGGCGACATAATCGATCTTCTCGAGATACTGCGGGAACATTTCATACAGCTTCGCGTAGAGCTGGGCTTCGGTGGGCGTGGGGTCCACATGAACGTAGGCGGCGAAATCGTATTCCTTCGTGCAGGCGGCGTCCTCATAATAACCCTCGAAGGTCGCGCCGCCCGGCGCGTTGAGCTCGACCACGCTGCCCGAAAGCGGCTGGATGGGCGAGTCGGTCGTGATGTTCTTGCTGAAGATGACCGCGCCGGTCGCGGCATCGATATAATTCACCTTCGCGCGGGGAATCCAGCGGGCGTAGAGGGTCATGTCGCCCTGCACGCGGTCGAGCTGGAAATCCCACCGGTCGGCGGCGAGGAAGGCATAATCCTCCGCGCTGCCCGCGGCGCGATCCGACTTGGCGGTATACCAGCCGGCGAGTATATACCCGTCGCGCGTGGGCTCGATGAGCATGTTGCTCGAGCCGGAGGGTTTAAACACATATGAGTTGGGCAAATAGTATGTCGTCCTGACCTCGCGGGCGTTCACGAGGCCGCCGAGCGCGTTGTACGTCACGACGCAGTCGTAGCCCCACTGCCCGGGGTCTGCGGCGCCGCCGTGCCTGCCGCATGCAGAGGCGAGCACGCAGAATAAGCATATCGTGAGGATTAATGCGCGTTTGATTTTGCTTTCTGCCATTCTCCAACCATCCTTATGATAGTAAGCGGTTGAATACAACATTACTTTCGTAACGTCCTGATACAATCCGGGTCTACGTTTCATATTACATCATAATAGAATGGCTGTCAACCACGCGCGCGCGCCGCAACCCGCGCGCGGAACGCGCAAAAGGCTCCTAAATGTATGGGTTTTTTGGGAATAGCAGCCTGTATTACGCCGCGGTTTATGCAGGCCCCGGCAGGCGCGCGCAACCGTGGAAAACGCTGGAAAAGTTGCGCAACCGCGCGCAAAAAATGCATTTTCCGGCGAAAATCCGCGTACATGGCGTGCGTTTATGCACATGGCTTGACGGCCGGGGAGCGCTCCGGGGCGACCGCCGCCCCTGCCGCCGCGCGCGGGCGTCCGCGGGGTATAGCGAATAATAATACATCCATGCGCGTTCATTATATCTTATATATAATCGCGCCGCACGAATTAACAATTGATTCAATTGAGGGCATAACTTCCATATGCTATAATGAAAACGCAATGAAAGCCCGATACCGCAGAAGAAGGAATTACCGCAGAAGAAGGAGCCTGAGCGCCAGCAACTGGGGACCCGTACTGGCTTTTTTGGCTACGGTGCTCGGCGTGGCCGGCGCCGTGGCGCTCCTGATTTTCGTCGGGCTTCCGAAGCTCCTGCCGCTCGTGGGCATCGACTTCAGGGCGCCCTTCGCGCCCACGCCCACCGCCGCGCCCACGCCGCGGCCCACGGCCACGCCCAACCCGATGGACGGCTTCGACGCCGCGGAGGCGGAAACGGAGGTCGTGTTCGACGCGTCCTCGAACTACCGCTGGTTCGGCGACCCGTACATGTTCGGGGGCAGGATGGTCTTCTCCGCGGGCAAGCTCGTGGATTCGAAGGCGGAGCTGATCGATTTGTATTTCTATGAGCCGGGCGCGCGCGCGGCGACGAAGGCGGACATCGCGCTCCAGCACGCGCACTTCATGTACCCCAAATTCAACGCGCGCTGGCTCGTCTACCTCGACGCGGAGCTGAACGGCGGCGGGGCGCTCATGGCGCTCGACCTCGCGGACCCGGCCGCGGAGCCTGTTTTAATAAAGGAAGTTTATACCGGCCAGCCCGAGCCTATGCTCGACGGCGATTGCGTCGCCTGGACCGAGCGCACGGGCACGCGCATGGACAAGCTCTTCGTGTGCGACCTCAACTCGCTCGAAACGACCGTGGTGCACATGTTCAGCAACAACTCCTACGGGCAGAGCCTGCCGTGCTTTTACGGCGGCACGCTCATCTGGGCGGACGTGGATTCCTCCGGCTCCGGCGACGCGGAGGATACGAGCGTGATCTACTCGATGACCATGGGCTCGCCGTCCATTTCCACCTACAGCGCGGGCGTCTATGTGCACGATCCCGAAACCAACGGGGTCTACACCGCGTGGCTCGACGCGCATCACGCCCCCGAAACCGGCCTCTATTACAGCAAGGCCGGCGGCAGGCCCGTGAAGATCGCCAGCGGCGTGGTCGAGTTCGGCATGGCGGACAGCTTCATCGCCTATTGCAGGGACGAGGCCATATACGCCTACCGCTTCGACAACGGCCAGACCTACAGGATCAGCGCGGAATACGAAAAGACGCAGTTCCTAGGCGTATCCGACTCGTGCGTGATCTGGATGGACGTGACTTCGCGCGAGCGCGACATCATCAAGTTCTCGCGCCTGCCCTGAGGAGGAAACATGGCCAAAACGCAAAAGACCGCGTTCGTCTGCGGCGAATGCGGGTATGAGAGCGGAAAATGGCTCGGGCGGTGCCCAAACTGCGAAAGCTGGAATACCTTCGTCGAAGCCGCGCCCGCGACGGCGCAGCAGCGCGCCGGGAACGCGCCTTCCCGCGCCGTCCCTCTCGCGCAGGTCAGGGCGGACGCGGCCAGGCGCGTTTCCTCCGGCATGGGCGAATTGGACCGCGTGCTCGGCGGCGGCATCGTCGGCGGTTCCACTGTGCTGCTCGGCGGCGACCCCGGCATAGGCAAATCCACGCTTTTGATGCAGACGGCCGACAGGCTCGCCTCCCTCGGCGCGGTGCTCTACGTTTCGGGCGAGGAGAGCGCGGCGCAGCTTAAATTGCGCGCGCAAAGGCTGAACCTGGTCTCGGACATACTCATACTCGCCGAAACGGACATTTCCACAGTCGAGGCCGAGGCGCTGCGCGTGAAGCCTTCCTTCCTCATCATCGACTCCATACAGACCATGTACTGCGGGGAACTGACCAGCGCGCCGGGCAGCGTGAGCCAGGTGCGCGAATCGACCGCGCTGCTCACGCGCATCGCCAAAACATCGGGCTGCGCGGTGTTCCTCGTCGGCCACGTCACCAAGGAGGGCGCCATCGCGGGCCCGCGCGTGCTCGAGCACATGGTCGACACCGTGCTCTACTTCGAGGGCGACAGGCACGATTCCTTCCGGCTGCTGCGCGCGGTCAAGAACCGCTTCGGCTCCACAGACGAGATCGGCGTGTTCGAGATGCGGGATTGCGGCATGGCGGAGATCCCCGATCCTTCCGCGCTGTTCCTCTCGGGCGCGAACGCGCCGGGCTGCGCCGTCACCTGCACCATGGAGGGCACGCGCCCCATGCTCGCGGAGGTGCAGTCCCTGATTTCGGCCTCTCCCTTCTCGAACCCGCGCCGCATGGCGGCGGGCCTCGACCTCAACCGGCTGATCCTGCTGCTCGCGGTGCTCGAGAAAAAGGCGTTCCTTTCATTATCCGATAAGGACGTTTACA
>Ga0116160_1002855_pt1 | contig 15761 bp, 15 predicted proteins | sample AD_JPNAS2_MetaG_FD_89879 | JGI IMG/M metagenome (GOLD analysis project Ga0116160, IMG submission 89879) | Active sludge microbial communities of municipal wastewater-treating anaerobic digesters from Japan - AD_JPNAS2_MetaG | ecosystem: Engineered > Bioreactor > Anaerobic > Digestate | place...
CGTGGTTTGACGGGCGTTCGAATCGCGTTTGACGTCGGACTTGACATCACCAGCCCGATCCTACTACATTTCCACCATGAAAGCGCTCATTCAGACCGGTTCCAGCGGGCGGGTGCCCGTGCCCCTGAAAAGCGATTTCTTATCAATCGGCGGCTTGACCAGCTCGCCATCGAAGACCTGCTGCCGGCGGGCTGGGAGATCGAGAATCCGAACCTGGCGACGTCGCAGCAGTTCGGCTGGCTGCGCGAGAAGAACGAAGGCGACCGGCACCGCGAAGCGCGCGACGACCGGATGCTGATTTTCACCGGGCCGATCTTGGGCGAAGCGGCGTTCCACTACGCGGTGCGGGCGACGACGCCGGGCACCTATGCGCTGCCGCCGCCGACGGTGTCGGGCATGTACGAGCCGGAAATCCGCGGCGTGGGCGTTGGCGGGCAGGTGCGCGTCGTGCCGTGAGAAAACGGCTTCCAGCCTGGGCGAAACGGATGGCGCTGGCGGCCGCGTTGGGCATCGCCGCGTTCGCCGCGGCGGTGCGCTGGGCGCCGTTTCCGGAAGGCAAGCTGGCGCGGCTGGATTCGGCGGCGGTGCTGGCGGACCGCCACGGCGAACCGCTGCGCGTAAAACTGGCCGCGGGCGGCTTCGATTGCCGGCCCGGCTACGTGCCGGCGCCAAACGCCTGGATCGCGCAGGCGCTGGTGGCGGCGGAAGATCGCCGCTTCTGGGAACACCCGGGCATGGACGTGCGGGCGCTGGCGCGAGCCGTCGCGCAGAACGTGGCCGGCGGGCGGCGCGTCTCGGGCGCGTCGACGATCACCACGCAGGTGATCCGGCTGGCGGAACCGCGGCGGCGCACGCTGGCGACGAAAGCCATCGAAGCCTTCCGCGCGCTGCAGCTCGAGCGGCGGCTGGACAAGCGCGCGATCCTGGCGCAGTACCTCGACCGCGCGCCGTTCGGCGGCAACCTGGTGGGGATCGAGGCCGCGGCCCGGCGCTATTTCGGCAAAGGCGCGGCGGACCTGAGCCTGGCGGAAGCGGCCTTGCTGGCGGGTGTGCCGCAGGCGCCGTCGCGCCTGCGGCCCGACCGCCATCCGGACGCGGCCAAGAAGCGGCAGGCCTACGTGCTGGAGCGGATGGAAGCCTGCGGGTTCATCACGGCCCAGCAGCGCGCCGAGGCCTGGGCCCAGCCGCTGGCCGCGCGGCCCGGGAAATATCCGTTCCGCGCGCCGCACTTCTGCGATCTCGTCGGCGTGCCGGCGCAACTCGCGCCGGACGCGACGGTGCGCACGACGCTCGACGGCGACCTGCAGCGGCGGGCGGAAGACGTCCTGCGGCGGCATCTCGCGGACGGCCCGGCGGCGGGCGGTGCGGTGGTGGTGCTGGAAGTGAAGACCGGCGCGGTGCGCGCGCTGGCAGGTTCGCCGGACTACTTCGCCGAACGGCGGGCCGGCCAGGTCAACGGCGCCGTCGCGCGGCGCGCGGCAGGCTCGACCCTCAAGCCCTTTGCCTACGCCCTGGCGCTCGACCGCGGGCTGGCCGTGCCCGCGACGGTAATCCCCGACGTGCCGTTGCGGTTCCGCGATCTCGATCCGCGCAATTTCTCCGAGGACTGCCGCGGACTGGTCAGCGTGCGCGACGCCCTCGTGGCGTCGCTGAATCTGCCCGCGATCGAGATCGAGCGACGCGTCGGCCAGGAGCGGTTTTGGAGCACCTTGCGCGCGCTGGGGCTGGCGACGATCGATCGGCCGGCGGCGCACTACGGTCTTGGTCTCGTGCTGGGCAACGCGGAGGTGCGCCTGCTGGACTTGGCGAACGCCTACGCCTGCCTCGCGCGTGGCGGCACTTGGCTACCGGCGCGGTTCGTGGAAACGGACCGTGCGCCGGCGGCGAAACCGATCTTCTCGCCCGAGGCTTGCTGGCTGATCAGCGACATGCTTTCCGGCGACGAGCGCGCAATGGATGCGACGGGACACGCGGCCGACGTGCGCCTGCCGCCGCTGGCGTGGAAGACGGGCACGTCGGCGGGGTTGCGCGATGCGTGGACGGTGGCCTGGAATCCGGAATACGCGATCGGCATCTGGGTGGGCAATCCCGACGGTTCGCCGGCGGAGGGGTTGGTCGGGCGCGAAGCCGCCGTGCCCATCGCGTGGGATTTGTTCCGGCAGCTTTATCCGGACAACGCGGGGCCGCGGTTCGCGCGGCCGGCGGGGGTGGAACGGCGCACGTTGTGCGCCGTCAGCGGCTGCGCGCCGGGCCCGCATTGCGCGCACCGGAGCGAGGATTGGGCCATCGCGAAAGTGTCGCGGCGCGAGCTCTGCCCGGTGCACCGCGCGGGGCCGGCGGACGCCTGGCCGGCGGCGGTGGCGTCGTTCCTGGCGCGGCGCGCGGCGCCCGCGCCGGAAGAACCGGCCTCGGCCGTGCGCATTCTCGCGCCGGCGCGCGGGAGCGTCTACCGCTGGCTGCCGGGGCTCAAGGCGGATGCCCAGCGGCTGGCGCTGGAAGCGGCCAGCGACCGCGCGGGCGAGACGATCCATTGGTTCGTGGACGACCGGCCCGTCGGCCGGACCCGCCCGGGCGAAAAGCTTTTCTGGCCTCTGGCGCGGGGCGAACACCGGATCGCCTGCGGCACGGCGCGAGGCCTCGGCGACCGCGTCCAGATCGCCGTGGAATGAGCCGCTCTTTCCGGTGCCGTCGGGCTATCGTCCCACGTCTCAAGTCCCTAGTCTCATGTCAGTATTCTTTGCACCGCAGTCTCCGGTCCAAGCCGCCCAACTTCATTGACTTTCCGCAGGGGGTTTGGGAAGGTTTGGCCCCATGTCGACGCAGGCGCAATCGAAGATCACGGTCTATACGCCGGATTCGTCGCTGGCCAATCCGTTCACGATGGTGAAAGCCATGATGGGGGACATGTGGGAGGGGCGCGAGTTGGCTTGGCGGCTGACGGTGCGCGACATCAGCGCGCAGTACCGCCGGTCTTTTCTCGGCATCCTGTGGGCATTGATTCTCCCGCTGGCCAATACGGCGGTTTGGCTTTATCTCAACACCACGGGAATCGTGGTGCTTCAGCAAACCGACATCCCGTTTCCGGTGTATGTCTTTGCCGGAACCATGCTTTGGGCGATTTTCATGGACGCCATCAATGCGCCGATGGGGCAGACCGGAGCCGCCATCGGCATGCTGACCAAACTGAACTTTCCGCGGGAAGCGCTCTTGCTGGCCGGGGTGTACAAGACCCTGTTCAACGCCGGCATCAAGATCGGCCTGTTGCTGTGCATTTTGCCGTTCTTCAAGGTGAATCCGGGCTGGGGGCTGGCGCTGTTTCCCGTGGGGGTGCTGTCGCTCGTCTTGGTCGGCACGGCGATCGGGCTGTTCATCACGCCGGTGGGGATGCTGTATTCCGACGTGGGGCGCGCCCTGCCGCTGGTGATGCAGTTCCTGATGTATGTCACCCCGGTGGTATTTGCGATGCCCGAGTCCGGCCTGGTCGCCAAGCTTTTTGCGATCAATCCGCTGACCCCCCTCATCTTGACCGCGCGCGACTGGCTGACGGGCGGATCCCCGGATTTCCTGCTGTCGTTCCTGGTCGTCAACGCCATAGCGGTGGTCGTTCTGCTGGCCTCGTGGATCGGCTATCGGCTGGCGATGCCCATCCTGATCGAGCGGATGTCGGCGTGAGGACCGAAAGGCCAGACTGGAGACGCGAGACTTGAGCCCCGAGACTTGAGACTCCGGATTTACATCGACAATTCAAACAAGTTACACCATGTCTCCACTCACCACTCACCAGTCACCAGTCTCGGACGACGAACCTTTGGTTCGCGTCCAGGGCGCGTCGAAGAAATTCTGCCTGAGCCTGAAGAAATCGCTATGGTACGGGCTGAAGGACATGGGGAACGAGCTGGTCGGGCGGCGGCACGGGGGGCATGGCGGATTACGGCCCAAGGAATTCTGGGCCGTTCACGACGTCAGCTTCGAACTGAAGCGGGGGGAGTGCCTAGGGCTGATCGGGCGCAACGGGGCCGGGAAAACCACGCTCCTCAAGATGCTCAATGGCCTGATCAAGCCGGATGCGGGGCGGATCGAGATGCGGGGGCGGATCGGGGCGTTGATTTCCCTCGGGGCCGGCTTCAATCCCATCCTGACCGGGCGGGAAAACATCTATACCAACGCCTCGGTTCTTGGGCTGTCCAAGAAGGAGATCGACGCCAAGTTGGACGAGATCATTGATTTCGCCGAGATCGGAGAATTCATCGACACTCCGGTGCAGAACTACAGTTCCGGCATGGCGGTCCGGTTGGGATTTGCGGTCGCAAGCTCTCTGGAGCCGGATATTCTCCTCATAGATGAGGTGCTGGCCGTAGGCGACTTAGGTTTCAAGTACAAGTGTTTCCGGAGGATTAGCAGCGTGATGGAGCGGGCCGCCGTGATCTTTGTCAGCCACGACATGGGAAGCGTTGCCAGCACCTCCAGCAAGGCGATGCTGATGGATCGTGGACGGGTAATGGCGTTAAGCGACGATTGTCCATCTGTAATCCAATCGTATAACGGCATGTTTAAAGCCGGGGGACAATTTCAGGAAGGCACGGGGGACGTAGATATTTCCGGCATTCGAGTAATTCCTGCGTCTGCGAGCGGGGATGGGAAAACCTTGCGGCATGGGGCGGACATGGCCGTGGAGTTCACTGCGGTTTTCCGAAGCAAGGAAAAGGCGGCCGAAGTGGTTGTGAATTTTCTGGACCAATCGAACACGGCCGTGGCGCAGTGCATGAGTTCCCGGCAGAATTTTTTAATATACAACACGGGGAAGCCCCAGCGGATTCGGATGACGTTTTCCCGATTGCCGTTCAACCCGGGAACATACAGCACATGGATTATCGTGAGCCGGCCCCGGCCGGCTTCAAAAGTGTTCTCGGTCCATTATGGCGTTTGTCCGTTTAAGGTGGAAGGGTCTCAGGTTGGGTATATACCCATACAACCGATGGTCGATTGGAGCGCTGAATGAAGGTCGGCGTTCAACGCATTCGGAATGGATTGAGGTGGAGGGCAGACGTATTCCGGGGTGTTATTTCGGCATTATGGATAAAGATTCGGGTTGCGCTTGTGGGCGCTTGTCGGTGTTCCGTATGCGGGCAGCCGGTGTTGAGGTTTAATCCATTGCCGCCATTCTACTTGGAAGAGCAGAAGAAACATGGGCGGACCCATTTGGAAAATCATGGAGAAACATGCAATTCCCGGGCTTATTCATGTCCGCATTGCGGAGCGTCTGATCGCGACCGGCTCTATGCCTTGTATTTGGCTTCATGGATGTTGGCGCGCGCGCAGGATGCGGAGACCATATTGGTGGATTTTGCTCCTGCCAAGCCTCTATCGAATTTCATTCGGAATTATATCCGCCAGAATCGGGTAAATATCCGCTATATCACGTCCGATTTATCCATGGCCGGGGTAGATATCATAGCGGATATTTGCGACATGCCGGTTTTTCAGACGGGTTTCGCCGATTTTTTCATTTGCTCGCATGTCCTGGAGCACGTGGCGGACGACAAAAAGGCAATGGCCGAGCTATATCGCATTCTCAAGCCTGGCGGGCAAGGCATTCTGATGGTGCCCATCAACCTGAAAGCGGTTGAAATCGATGAGGATCCTGCCGTGACGGATATTGGCGAACGCTGGCGGAGGTTTGGGCAGGATGACCATGTGCGGGAATACAGCAAGACCGGTTTTCTGGCCCGACTGCGCGAAACTGGATTTGTCGTGCATTCATATGGGGCGGACTCCTTTGGGAGGTTTGCATTCTGGCGCCATGGCATCAGCCTAAAAAGCGTCCTGTACCTGGTCGAGAAACAGAATTGACGGTTCTCGCCGCAAACGACAACATGGTTGCTTGAATCAAGCAGATATGAATAAGATTTCCACCCCGTTCGATTTGGCGAGCAACGGCGATCCTGCTGCCTTCGCCGAACCCCTCCACGTGGGCCGGCCCAACGTCGGCGACCGGCGCAAGTTGATGGCGCGCATCGAAGGCATCTTGGATCGCAACTGGCTGAGCAACCACGGGCCGCTGGTACAGGAATTCGAAGCCAAACTGGCGGCCTATCTGGGGGTCAAGCACTGCATCCCGATCTGCAACGGGACGGTGGCGCTGGAACTGGCCATTCGGGCATTGGACCTGAAAGGCGAGGTGATCCTGCCGGCGTTCACCTTCGTGGCCACGGCGCATTCCCTTCAATGGCAGGGTATTACGCCGATATTTGCCGACATCGATCCGGCCACCCACAATCTGGATCCGGCGGCGGTGGAACGAATGATCACGCCGCGCACCACCGGGATCATCGGCGTGCACGTTTGGGGGCGGCCCTGCGCCATCGAGGCGCTCCAAGCCGTTGCCGACCAACACGGCCTGCCGTTGATGTTCGACGCGGCGCACGCCTTTGGGTGTTCGCACGGGGGGAGGATGATCGGGAACTTCGGCCGGTGCGAAGTGTTCAGCTTCCACGCCACGAAGTTTTTCAACACTTTCGAGGGCGGGGCCATTGCCACCAACGATGACGAACTCGCCGCAAAAATCAGGTTGATGAAGAATTTCGGATTCAAGGGATTCGACAACGTGGTGTACCTCGGGGTCAACGGCAAGATGACCGAAGTTTGCGCCGCGATGGGGCTCACGGGGCTGGAGAGCCTGAATGAGTTCATGGCCGTGAACCGGCGCAATTACGAGGCCTATCGGCAGGGGCTGGCCGGCATTCCGGGGCTGCGTCTCATCGAATACAGCCCAACGGAGCCATGCAACCGGCAGTACATCGTGGCCGAGGTGGACGAGCGCGCCTATGGCCGGAGCCGCGATGCGGCGATTCAGATGCTGCACGCCGAGAACGTGTTGGCCCGTAAGTATTTTTGGCCTGGCTGCCACCGCATGGAGCCGTACCGGACCCTGTATCCGGAGGCGGGACGGAATCTACCCCGCACCGAAGAAGTCGCCGCGCGCGTCATTGTGCTGCCGACGGGCAAGGCGGTGGATGTCGCGACGATCTCGATCATTTGCGGAATGTTGGTCCCCGCGCATGGAGCGTGCGCGCAACCGGGGCCCGGACGAAAGTCGTCGTGCGGATCCACCTCATGAAAAATCTGATCATATACGGTGCCGGGGGATTTGGCCGCGAAGTGGCGTGGATGGTCGCGCGCATCAATCGCCGCCGTCGAGAATGGAACTTGTTGGGTTTCGTGGACGACGTGAAAACCGAGTTGCACGGCAAAACGCTCAATGGATTGCCGGTGTTGGGCGGGAAGGATTGGTTCGCCGGCAATAGAGAAGAAATTTACGTGACTTGCCCGGTCGGCAGCAGCAAGGGCCGGCGTTCCATGTACGAACATGTTGCCCAATATCCCAACGTAAAATGGGCTACGCTGATCGATCCCGCGGCCGTTGTCGGAGCCTCTTCGCAGATTGGCGGGGGTTCCATCGTCTGTTGCGGGGCTCGAATCACCGTCAACTCGAAGATCGGCAAAGGAGTCGTGATCAACCATGGCTCTGCCGTCGGGCACGATGTGCGTCTGGGCGATTATGTCACGCTTTACGTGAATTCCATCGTTTCCGGAACCGTCGAAGTCGGCGATAGCACGGAAATCGGTTCTGGGGCGTTCATTCGCGAATACTTGAGGATTTGCCGTGATACCGTGATTGCCCCTTTGACGTCTGTGCTAAGCAATATTGCTGAACCGGGAACGTATGCCGGCAATCCTGCCCGGCGATTCAAGTGACAAAAGGCACAAGATGACAAATTCGGAAAAATACGACAACGCGGTCATGGCAATTTTCGAGGTGGGGGCCGATGAGTTGCTAACCGTGGCCTACCAGTCCATCGCCAAGTGGGATTCGGTGGGGCACATGCGGCTCATGGCGGAAATCGAGGGGGCCTTCGGGATCCTGCTGGACACGGAAGACATCGTCGGATTCTCGTCCTACGAAACGGGCAAGAAAATCCTGAGGAAATATGGCGTCGAGCTCTGAGCGGCTGCTGGCGGGCAAGGTCGCGCTGATCACCGGGACCAACCGGGGCATCGGCCGGGCGATGATGGAAACGTTTGCGCGCCAGGGGGCCATCGTCTATGCCGGCGCCCGGACGGAAGGTTGCCTGGACGCCGCGGCCGCGGAGCTGGGCCGGCGCTGCGAAACGGAAGTCTGTCCGGTGTATTTCGACGTCACGGACGGCGCCGGCATGCGGGCGGCGTTCGTGCGGATCAAGCGGGAACGGCAGCGGCTCGACGTGCTGGTCAACAACGCCGGCATCATGCGCGACGCCGTGATCGGGATGGTGACCAACGACCTGCTGCAGGAAACGTTCGCCGTCAACGTGTTCGCCGTCGCCCAGGCCATCCAGTACGCCGCCAAGTTCATGGTGCCGCAGAAAAGCGGCAGCATCGTCAACCTGGCGTCCATCGTCGGCGTGGCCGGCCACGCGGGCCAGCTGGCGTATTCCGCCTCCAAGGGGGCGGTGATCGCCATGACCAAGACCGCGGCGAAGGAACTGGCGCCCCACGGCATCCGCGTGAACGCCATCGCTCCCGGGATGATCGATGCCGGCGTGTTCCAGGCCATCGGCGCGGAACGGGCCCGGACGTTCGCCGCCACGATTGGCATGGGCCGCCTGGGGCGGCCCGAAGACGTGGCGAACGCCGCGGTGTTTCTGGCTTCCGATCTGGCGGACTACGTCACGGGACAGATCCTGGGCGTGGATGGCGCCGTGGCGATCTGAGGAACCGGACGCGGCCGGACCATGACGAGCTTCTGGAACAACTGGGCGGATCACGCAGGCCACGTCGCCCTCCGCGGAGACGGCGGCGAAAGCTTGACCTACGCGGAGCTCGCCCGGGCGGCGGACGAGCTGCAGGCGCGGATCGGCCGGCGGTGCCTGGCGTTCTGCCTGTGCGAGAACAGCCCCGGCGCCATGCTCGGCTACGTGTCCTGCCTGCGGCACGGGGTCGTTCCGCTGTTGCTCGCCAAGGATCTGGACCGCGCGTTGCTGCAGCGTTTGCTGGAGTTGTACCGGCCGGAATATCTGTACGTTCCGCAGGCCATGGCCGGCCAGTTCCCGCGCTTTCCGGTCCGGCATACCGGTTTCAACTACGCGCTGCTGCAGACGGACTTCGCCGATCCATTCCCGCTGCATGGCGATCTGGCTTTGCTGCTGACCACTTCGGGCAGCACCGGCAGCCCCAAGCTGGTCCGGCAAAGCTACCGGAACGTGGCCTCCAACGCCCAGGCGATCGCCCAATACCTGGAACTCGACGCGACGGAACGGCCCATCACCACCTTGGCGATGAGCTATACCTACGGCCTGTCCATCCTCAACAGCCATCTGCTGGTTGGGGCGACCCTGCTCGTGACGGCCAGAACGCTCGTTGAAAAGGGATTCTGGGAGTTCTTCAAGTCCGCGGGCGCGACCAGTTTCGGCGGCGTGCCCTATACCTACGAGATGCTGAAGAAACTGCGCTTTTTCCGGATGGACCTGCCGACGTTGCGGACCCTGACGCAAGCCGGCGGCAAACTGGCGCCGGAATTGGCGCGGGAAGTCGCGGAATACGCCGCCCGCCGGAACGTGCGGTTTTTCGTCATGTACGGCCAGACCGAAGCGACCGCCCGGATGGCCTATCTGCCGCCGGCGCTGGCTCTGGCCAAATGCGGCAGCATGGGCATGCCGATCCCCGGCGGGCGGTTCGAGCTGATCGATGCGGACGGCGCGCGGATCGAGGGACCCGACGTGCCGGGCGAGCTGGTCTATCATGGCCCCAACGTCGCCCTGGGGTATGCCGAACGCGGCGAAGACTTGGCCAAGGGCGACGAATGGGGCGGGGTGCTGGCGACCGGCGACGTCGCGCGGCGGGATGCCGACGGCTGCTACTACGTCGTCGGCCGCAAGAAGCGCTTCCTGAAGATCTTCGGCAACCGCGTCAACCTCGACGAAACCGAACGCATGCTCAAAGACCGCTTCGATGGGCTGGATTGCGCCTGCGCCGGCGTGGACGACCGGATGACGGTCTACCTCGCGGAAGCGGGAGCGGAACGCGCCCGCGAAGTGCTCGATTTCCTGGCCGCGAAGACCGGCTTGAATCCCGTCGCGTTCGCGGCCCAAGCGGTGCCGCGCATTCCCAAGAACGAAGCCGGCAAGACCCTCTACGCCGAACTGGAGAAAACGGGGTGACAGCCGTCCCGTCCATGTTCGAACTGGCTCCGTTCGCCTGGGACCGCGCGGCCAAGGAGCCGTGGCTGGCGGCGCAGCTGGCGGAGTTGACGCGCCACCACCGGGACCGGTGCCCGGCCTATCGCCGCATGCTGGATGGCTTGGGCTTCGAGCTGCGGCCGGACGCCCGCGTCGCGGATTTTCCGTTCCTGCCCGTTCGGCTGTTCAAGGAAATGGAACTGCGGAGCGTGCCGGCGGACGCCGTGTTCAAGACGATGACGTCGTCCGGCACGACCGGCCAGACGCCGTCGCTCATCGCCCTCGACCGCGAAACCGCCGGCAGCCAGCAGAAAGCGCTGGTCAAGATCGTCGCGGATTTCCTCGGCCCCCGGCGCCTGCCGATGCTGATCCTGGATTGCCCGTCGGTCGTCAAGGATCGTGCGCTGTTCTCCGCGCGCGGCGCCGGCATCCTCGGGTTTTCCATTTTCGGGACGGAGCGGTTCTACGCGCTCGACGACGACATGCGTCTCGACGTCGCGGGCATCCGGGAATTCCTGGCCCGCCACGCCGGCCAGCCCGTCCTGCTGTTCGGATTCACCTTCATGGTCTGGCAGCATTTCTACCGGGAACTGGCGCGGCTGGAAACGCCCCTGGATCTGTCGCGGGGCATCCTCGTCCACGGCGGGGGGTGGAAGAAACTGGCCGGCGAAGCCGTGACGACGCGGGAATTCAAAGCGCGGCTGGCGGAAGCGTGCGGCCTGGCGCGGGTTCACGACTACTACGGGATGGTCGAGCAGACCGGCAGCATTTTCATGGAGTGCGAGCGGGGCCATTTGCACGCCAGCGTTTTTTCGGACGTGATTCCGCGGCGCGCGCTCGATTTCGCGCCGTGCGCCGTCGGGGAACCGGGCATTCTGGAAGTGGTTTCCCTGTTGCCGCGTTCCTATCCCGGCCATTGTCTCCTGACGGAGGACGAAGGCCGGCTGCTCGGCGAAGACGACTGCCCGTGCGGGCGGAAAGGCAAGTATTTCGAGGTGCTGGGCCGGTTGGCGAACGCCGAAATCCGAGGATGCAGCGATACCTATGCCGTTCCCACTTGATCATCTCGAATATCTGGTCGGCGCCGCGGAAGCCATTCAACGGATGGCAAGCCGGCCGGCGCTCCCGCCGTTTGCCCCGTCGGCCGTCGATTTTCTGGCCGAACTGTCCAAACGGCTGTTGGGCGACGCCGAGGCCAGGGCCTACCCAGACGTGATTGCCTTTGGATTCTGGTGCCGGAAGGCGTCCGTCGAGGAAATGCGCAGGCCATATGGGGTGCTGAAGAACCGGCTAGGGCGGGGCTTGGCCTTTCACGTCGCGCCCTCCAACGTGCCGGTCAATTTCGCCTATTCGCTGGCGGCGGGCCTGCTGGCCGGCAACGCCAACGTCGTGCGCGTGCCTTCCAAAAACTTCCCGCAAGTGGGCTTGATCTGCGGCGCCATCCGGGATGTCCTGGCGCGCGTTCCCGAAATCGCGGCTCGGATCTGCTTGGTGAAATACGGCCACGAGAAAGCCGCGACGGATGCGTTGTCCGCGGCGTGCGACGCCCGCATCGTCTGGGGCGGGGACGACACGATCCGCGCCATCCGGCAATCGCCGTTGCCGCCGCGCGCGGTCGAAATCGCGTTTGCGGACCGCTATTCCTTCGCCGTCGCCGATGCCGACCGGTATCTGGAACTGGATGCGGCCCGCGTGGCGCAGGATTTCTACAACGACACCTATCTGACCGACCAGAACGCCTGCACGTCGCCCCAACTGGTGGCGTGGCGCGGCCACGCCGTCGCGGCGGCCCAGGCGCGGTTCTGGACGGCGCTGCATGCCCGGGTGGCCGGCCGCTACGCGCTGCAGGCCGTGCCGGCCGTCGGCAAGCGGGCGGCGGCGTGCCGCCTGGCGGCGGCGCTGGGCGGACGGCTGGCGCCGGCCCCCGACAACCTGATCACGCGGATCGCCGTGTCCCGGCCGTGTTCCGAGCTGATCGATTTCAAGTACCACAGCGGCTTTTTCGCGGAGTGCGCGGTGGCGGCCTGGGACGAGGTCCTGCCGTTGTGCGGCCCGCGGTGCCAGACGATCGCCTGCATCGGCGTAGCGCCCGGGGAGGTCGCGGCGAGCCTCGTGCCGCACGCGCCCCGCGGCGTGGACCGCATCGTCCCGGTCGGCCGGACCCTGGACTTCGCGCTGGTCTGGGACGGCCACGATCTGATCCGGGAACTGTCCCGGGTTGTCGATTGCATGTAAGACCCACCCAATGATGAACGTCCCTTTGGTCAGCGTATACATGATTACCTACAACCACGAACGGTTCGTGGCGCAGGCGATCGAGAGCGTTTTGATGCAGAAGACGGAATTTCCGGTCGAGTTGGTGATCGGAGAGGATTGCTCGACGGACGGCACGCGGGCCATTTGCGAACACTATGCTCGGGAATATCCGGGGCGCGTTCGGCTGCTGCCATCGGAACGCAATCTGGGGATGCAAGCCAATGCCCGGCGGACACTGGAAGCCTGCTCCGGAAAATATATTGCGATGTGCGAGGGCGACGACTACTGGACGGATCCGCAGAAACTGCAAAAGCAAGTGGACATCCTTGCGAATGATTCGAGCCTGGCCTTCTGTTTTCACAACGTCGAAGTCATTCGCGAGGGAGACTCGCTTGCGGGAGGCAAATCCTTTTTTCCCGCGGCCGGCCGCAAAGCCATGTTTGCCCGTCCGCCGGATCGGGTCGCATTGAGCGACATCTTGGGTGGAAACTTCATATCGACCCTATCGGTGCTGGCAAGGACAGACGCGGTATTGCCCATTCCTCGGTGGATCGATTTGCTGCCGGCCGGCGATTGGGGCTATTTCATCCATTGGCTGCAGCAAGGGGCGGGAGCGTACCTTGATCAAATCATGGGGGGGTATCGCATGCATGCGGGGGGGGTGTGGAGCGGACGCAACCCGTGGGAGATAGCATTCAAAGGATGGAAGGCCTACGAAATCTTGCTGAGCAATCTGGGGCGCGATTTGCATGCCGGGCTGGAAAAAGGGCGCGCGCATCTCCTGCAAACATATTTGAACAATGTCAAAGGGGAATGCACGCAACGCTTGCAGACGCGCCGTTCGCTGCAGGAGTTCCGCGAATACATCGCGAAGCACGCCCCGCCGGATTTGTGTCCGGATCCGTCCGTTTGGCGCCGCATCCGGGCGGCGGCGGCGGAAGATGCTTTTTATTGCGCCTTCCATGCCGGCAACTGGCGGGACGCTTCCCGATTGTTGCGGAAATTGGCCAAGGCATGGCCCTCGTGGTTTCTGCGCAGGGGGAGCGCCGGCGTCGTGGCGGAACTGATGCGCCGCAGGTTTCGCGGCAATGCCATGTCGCCAAAATAGGAGATCGCGAGTTCGACATGATCAAGCGCCCGCCCAGCATTTCCGTGGTAGTGCCCACCCGCAATTCCATGGAATACATCGACGAATGCCTGGCATCCATCCTGGCCCAAAGCCGATCGCCAGGGGAAGTGATCGTGGTGGATGATGCCAGTACGGATGGAACCGTTGCGCACGTGCGGAGCCATTATCCGCGAGTCGTTGTAATGGCAAATCCCGAGGTCGGCGGCCAGGGCCACTCTCGAAACGTGGGAATTGCCATTGCCCAGGGAGACTACGTCGCGTTATGCGACCACGACGACGTTTGGGCGCCGGACCACGTGGAAAAAGTGGCGGGATTGCTGGATCGTTTCATGGAGACTCCGTTGGCTTTCTCGCGCGTCGGCTTGATTGGAACAGCTTCCGGCTGCTGGCCTGCGTGCGCCGGAAGCATACCGGATTTGCCGAAGCAGATGTTTGTCCCGCTGATGCGAAACAACGTAATCATTCCCACGGGGACGGTTTTCCGAAAGGCCCTGTGGCGTGAAGCGGGACCGTTCGACGAGCGCAGGCCTTTTGGAGTCGACGACTATCGATTCTATCTGGAAGCCGCCTTGCGACACCCGATCGTGGGGCGTCGGGAGCCGACGGCTTTTTGGCGGATTCATGGCGGGCAGGCTTCGAAAAATCGCGGGCCTCAAGTGGTGCAAGCTTTCAAGCATCGGCTGGAAATGTTGTCGCTCCATCGCAATGCGCTGCAATGCGATGGCCTGTTGGCGGGCGCCCAGACGGCAACCGTTCGTTGCTGGGAAGAGCACATTGAAGAAGCCTGGGCCACCCGGAACCAGAAGTATCTGCGCGGCATGGTCCAATTCGGCCTGCGCCAGCCGATTCTTTGTCGGTCAACTCGGCCCTATGTTTGGCGGGCCGCTTTGCCGGCGTTCGTGCTGGAAAGCTTGATGAAGCACAACGTGATCCGTTCGGCAAAAGATACCATCATCGCGGCGGATAATTGAACGCACGGCTGTCCGGTTGAGCGTCGCCAGGCGTTTTGCGATTTCGCGTGTGGCAGGAAATCGCGGCGCGGAAGTCGTGTGCCGCATTTGAACGCGGCAGCGAACTATTGCAGGCTTTCCGGCCATGAATGCGGGCCGGTTCGTTCTCTCCCAGATGTTGGATTTCGTCCACCGCGCCGGCTCTATGCCGCCGACGAGTTGAAGATCGAACTGGCCAACTCGGCATCCGCATCGAATTCGCCCCCCATTGACTGGTCGCTGGCGTTGTGCGGCTGGGCGGATTTCCGCGCCACCAAGGCCGGGGTCAAGATGCACACCCAGTTGGATCTGCGCGGTCCCATCCCCACCGCGATCGACGTCGCGCCAGCCCGTCGGCACGACGTTCGCCGGCCGGAAAAGTTGGCCTTCGAGCCGGGCGTCTTCTATCTCATGGACCGCGGTTGCGTGGACTTCGCGCGCTTGGCGCGCATGGCCGCCGCCGGCGCGTTCTTCGTCATTCGGGCCAAGGACAACCTGCGCCGCGCGCGGAGCCGGCCGCAGCCGATCGACCGCGCTTGCGGCCTGCGCAGCGACCCGCTCGACAAGCTGGCGCTGGCCGACTCGCGCGCCGCTATCCCTTGGCCTTTGCGCAAGGTCCGCTTCTGCAATGGGAAATCCGGCGCAAGCTGGCGTTCTTGACCAACCAGCTGGTCTTGCCAGCCTTGACCGTTACCCGCCTCTACAAGATGCGCCGGGAGGTGGAACTCTTCTTCCGCCGGATCAAGCAGCATCTGCGCATCAAGCACTTCTACGGCAACGGCGCCAACGCCGTGAAATTCCCACCCCAGGAAAATCGAAGCCACATCAACTATGCCCGGGTTACCGTTTTTAAGGGCTTTTGTTAGGGCGTAGCCCCAGAAACAAAGCGGGGCCATTCCTACAATGAAGGCCGCAACAAGGGCGTTATATGTTGGATCATTGATGGATAATGGGGTGACACATAAATATCGGATAGCCCTACGCATCATTTCGGCGAGGAGAATCAGCAGTGCTATCGTTATGGCTATAATCATCATATGTTATTTTGCACAACGTCCACGCTCTCCCTCACCTTGACCGTCCGCGGCAAGGTGTAGGTGAGTAGCGTGTTGTTGGGCCATCTTGCCTCATTGCTGTGCCCGGAGTCCATCCCGCAGTTTCTCCGCAATCCGA
>Ga0116160_1002863_pt1 | contig 15740 bp, 10 predicted proteins | sample AD_JPNAS2_MetaG_FD_89879 | JGI IMG/M metagenome (GOLD analysis project Ga0116160, IMG submission 89879) | Active sludge microbial communities of municipal wastewater-treating anaerobic digesters from Japan - AD_JPNAS2_MetaG | ecosystem: Engineered > Bioreactor > Anaerobic > Digestate | place...
AAAGGCCAAAGGCAAGGAGCAAGGCTACAAGGGGACAGGCTAAGGATGCGGGGATGCTTAAAGTTATTGAAGATGAGAAACTGATTGCCAGATATGCACGGCAGTTTGCAGCTGCTTTCCGCCCGTATGCGGACGAAAAGATCAGGGTAAAGCTGGGACACCAGGGAGCGAGTTTCAGCGCAAAGGTTTCCTGGTCTAAAAAACTAGGCATCTGGATATATTCCCATTCGGCAAAAAATATCCGTTACTGGAATGCGTTTGGATTGGGCAAACCACAGGCATCCGGCCATCTACCGATAACAGCAGAAATCAATTTTCCCCTTACGGGAATCGACCGGAAAACAGGTGGGGCTTTTGCCCGGGACGCCTGGAACCGTATCTATGTGATACATCGTGGTAAAATCGGCGGCGGAAAAAAAGGAATAGGAAAAACTCTTTTTGAAGAAAACTATCGGGGAAACTGGGCCTGGATGGAAGACGGCGATTCACTGGCGGAAGTTGCGGTGATCGGTGCTCTGCAGAGCCCCCGTTTTGCCCTGCAGGCAGCCCAGTTTGTCAGGAAGATTGAAAAACTTAAATCGGCGGCATCGTTTTCTTCCCAAACGTCCCTTAATTTTTCAGAGGCGGCTTTTCATGAGGAGCTTGTTGGAAGTCTGCCCTCATTGCCTCCGGATAACATTGCCGATGCCTGTGACCATGATTTGATTGTCAGTCAGCTGGCCGCGCAGCTTCACCGGTGGAAGTTCAAGGTCGGAAATGACGAAAATATGGAGTTATTCGTGACTAAGCCGGCTTCAGACGGCGTGTCTCATCTGATCGCCGTTTGTGTTGACACACATGAGAAAGCGGTGATGGTGGCGGCAGCAAAACTGCTTTTACAAAAAGCCGTTCAGGAGGATCATCCTTCCGTCATTCTGCTGTTGCCGGAGGACAGGTCTGAACAATATGTAAATTCAATGCGGTTGCTGCACATTGATGTGCTCGGTTTTCGGGTAGAGGGCGAAAAAATATTTTTCCCTGACCTGGGGAAAATGAGACATGATTCAAATTAACATTGGTAAAAAATACGGTGATAATTCCATTAATCTATCCGGGAGCCCTTTAACAATTCGAAAAAATCAAATTCTGTAAAATTTTTCCAATCTCTTTTGCGGGATACAGCCATTCGCGGGAAGGGAATTTTCTTAAATATTTGCTTGTAAAGGTCTTGGATATTTGGTTTATTATTCAGTGGGCGTTTCAGGTGCAGAGGAAAATCAGGTCCCGTTGTTCAGTCTTGAATATGTACAAGAAATTAAAGGATATTTTAATCATTTGTTGGGCGATTGTTTCCGGCCGTGATTCTGCCTGCTCTTGCAGGGCGTGTTCATTTACAGTGATTATCGGCAAATGCTTTTGAGTGTAACCGGAAGGATTTGTTGAAGTATACAGGTTGTGGTGTCGTGACAACAGAAAGTAGCAACGATGCCATGGAAAATGACCGACAGGCTTAGTATGCCGCCATCCCCTTGCCTGCGCTGATGGTCATGGACATGACCATGCGGGGCGATGAGGATCAGGGTACGTCGCGCTTTGCCGGCGGCAGGATTTTTTCCCGCATGCCCAAGCGCTGATGTGCCGGGGCTACGAACATAAACCGGTTTGAAGACACCGGATATGAAGCTTTGTCCGGGAAACGGCAAAACCCTGCCCGCTGATGGGTCCGGAGTGTTTTCCGGGAAAATCCTCGCGGGCAGGGGCAATGAAAAAGGAGCATCTATGGGCGAAGGAATAAATGATTACACAAAAAACATCGTTGATTTGAGGCGACACATGTGGATGGCTGGCGTCGAAGTGGAATTGCGCCGTCTGATCTGGCAGATTGCCGTGGTTGGCAAGTATATCTCCGCCAAAATCCATGAATCCAATCGCAAACTGGCCGGTTTCAAAAACATTTACGGCGAGGAACAACTGGCCCTGGATCGTGTAACAGATGACATTCTCAAAAATAAATTGCATCATTCCGGATTTGTCAGCCACTACGCTTCCGAAGAGCTGGAAGACATCGTTGCCATCGGTAACGGGCAGGAAAAATATATTGTCACGGCAGATCCTCTGGACGGCTCATCGCTTGTGGACACCAATCTGGCCATCGGCACGATTATCGGCATCCACCAGAAATCCATTTTTGATTGTGGAAGGAATTCGATGGTCGCCGCGCTTTACATCACTTACGGTCCGCTGATCACGATGATTTATTCGGCAGGCAAAGGTGCGCACGAGTTTGTTTTGGATCGGGAGGGGGAATACGTTCTTTCTGAGGAAAAAATACAGCTCAAAGAAAAAGGATCCATCTTCTCACCGGGAGGGCTGCGCAAAGACTGGACGGACGCGCATTTAAAATTTATCGAAAAGCTGGAGCAGGACGGCTACAAACTCCGTTACAGCGGCGGGTTTGTTCCCGATATTAATCAGGTTCTGATTAAGCGGGGAGGATTGTTCACCTACCCGGCGCTGAAGAAATCGCCTCAAGGCAAACTCAGACTGTTGTTTGAGCTTCAGCCGATGGCCTTCATTATGGAGCAGGCCGGCGGTAAGGCCACAGACGGTAAACAGGATATTTTATCCGTGAAGGTGACCTCGGTCAATCAACGTTCGCCGATTTACATCGGTTCCGCAAAGGAAGTGACCATGGCGGAACAATTTCTCTCGAATTAATTTAAGATCATAAGGAGCAGCCATGATTTACGAAAACAAAGATCAACTGAAAAAGGGATGTGAATCGATCCTTGCCATTGAGGAGGATGACGTCCGCGTTTTAGACGAAGGCAGATTTCAGAGTAAATTGATCGATGATTTAATTAATACGGTTGTGTTCAGCCCCGATCCGGCAACAAAGGAAGCCGCGGGATTTCTCATTCGCCGTGGAGCCGCCGCACTGGGCATCCTGTCTTCATCGATTCAGGTTCTCTACGAAGCGATGGGCCGAAAGGAAGTCAGTGGTTTTACGGTTCCGGCAATCAATCTCCGCGGGATTACCTACGATACCGCGCAGGCGGTATTCCGTGCCGCGATGAAAGGAAAAGTGGGGCCGGTTCTCTTTGAAATCGCACGCTCGGAAATTGACTATACGAGTCAAAGGCCATTTGAATATACTTGTGCGGTTACCGCCGCAGCAGTCAAGTCCGGATGGCGTGGCCCGATCTTTATCCAGGGGGATCATTTCCAGATCAATGCCAAGAAATTTGCGGCGGATGCCGAAAAGGAAATCCAGGGAGTCAAAAATCTGATCTGGGAAGCGATCGAAGCCGGTTTTTACAATATCGACATTGACACGTCCACGCTGGTTGATCTGTCGCAACCTACCATCAAAGATCAGCAGAGGAATAATTTTTCGCTGGCGGCTGAATTGACGACGATGATTCGCGATTTGGAGCCGCAGGGGATTACCATATCCGTAGGCGGCGAGATCGGCGAAGTCGGCGGCAAGAACAGCACCATCGAAGAATTACAGGCATACATGGACGGCTATTTGGAAGAACTCAAGAAGCGGGGCGACGCGTTGAAAGGCATCAGCAAGATCAGTGTGCAGACAGGGACCACGCACGGCGGCATTCCTCTGGCCGACGGAACCGTCGCGAAAGTGAAAATTGATTTTGACGTTCTTGAGAAATTATCGGAAACCTCGCGCTTGCAATACGGTTTGTCGGGAGCGGTTCAGCACGGTGCGTCCACACTGCCGGATGAAGCTTTTGACCGTTTCCCTGCCACCGGCACGGCCGAAATTCACCTGGCAACCGGTTTTCAGAATATGATTTTTGACAGCAGTGACTTCCCGGGTGAGTTGCGGGCAAAGCTTTATGATTATTTGAAAAGCAACATGAAAAATGAATGGAAAGAAAAAGACACGGAAGAACAGTTTATCTACAAAACCCGCAAGAAAGCGTTCGGTCCGTTCAAACTGGAACTGTGGCATCTGCCGGCGGATGTTCGAAGCCGGATCTGCGATGTACTGGAGCGCCAGTTTGCCTTTCTGTTTGAAAAACTGAAGGTGAACGGTACGCGGGCGATACTGGATAAATACATTCAGCCGGTTGATGTGCCGCTGAAAATGCCCGCAGCCTTGAAATAAGATCATGAAAGCGGCTGTTCTGGAGAAAATTACGAATGTTCGCGAAAATCCACAGCCGCTTTCTTTTGTGGAAATTCCCGATCCGGTTCCCGGTGAAAAACAAATCCGGGTTCGTGTATCCGCCTGCGGTGTTTGCCACACGGAACTTGATGAAATCGAAGGCCGTACTCCTCCCGTGTCACTTCCTTTTATACCGGGCCATCAGATTGTCGGTTTTGTGGATCAGCAGGGACCGAAGGCCTCAAAGCATGCTGAAGGTTTGCGGGTAGGCATCGGCTGGATCGGATCGTCCTGCGGAAAATGCCGTTATTGTCTTCGTGGCCTTGAAAACCTCTGCCCCGATTTCAAGGCGACAGGACGCGATCTTCCGGGGGGCTATGCGCAGTATGTCATTGTGGATCAGGATTTTGCCTTTCCCATTCCTTCCGTTTATTCCGATCTGCAGGCCGCGCCGCTTTTATGTGCGGGGGCCATCGGCTGGCGCTCGCTTCGTCTTGCCGGCCTTCGCGACGGCGAATCCCTGGGACTGACCGGTTTTGGTGCATCGGCTCATCTGGTGCTGACGCTGGCCCGTCATCTTTATCCCCGTTCAGAAATATTTGTCTTTGCGCGTTCCGAACGAGAGCGAAAATTTGCTCTGGAGCTGGGTGCCTCCTGGTCCGGCGATACAGCCGACAAGAGTCCGCAATTGCTTGCCGCGGTCATTGATACAACACCCGCATGGAAGCCGGTGATTGAAGCGCTGGAAAACCTTGCACCCGGGGGAAGGCTCGTCATCAACGCCATTCGCAAGGAAGAAACGGACCGGGACCAGATACTCCGAATGGACTATCCGCTGCATCTCTGGCAGGAAAAAGAGATGAAAAGTGTAGCGAACGTGGCACGTCGGGATATTGAGGAATTCCTGGTAATCGCCGGCCGTATCCCCATCATCCCCGATGTCGAAGAATATCCGTTTGCCGATACCAACCGGGCGCTTGTCGATCTGAAGGAAGGCAGAATCCGCGGGGCGAAAGTATTGAAAATGGATGGTATCGTTTGAACATGATCATCCTACATTTCAGATTTCCTTATTCGGCTATCCAGCCTGCCAGTCTGTGATATATTCCCACGGTTTTATTTCCGGGGCGGATTCATTTTGCCGCCATTTTCCTGTTAATCCAAGCTCTGCAACAGTCAGTTCAAAGTGACACATGACGATGCCCATGTCAATTTCCTGCAAAGAAACGTCGCGAAGCTTCCGGTAGCCGATGGTGCGTGAAAGATAGAAGGAAAATGTTTTTTGCTGATCATCATAAACAATACGCCAGGGTTGTTGATTGGATGCTGAGGGTGCCAGCCGAACATTTTCCAGGGCTTCACCGTATTCACCGGCTTTTTCGGATGAAAGAGGGGTTTTCGCGTTGCCATCGAAGAAAAGGTCCTGCCAGGGCAGGCGGTGGTCGGAGCCGGCAAAACGCCGCATGAACCTTTCGGTAAGGCTTTTGTGTTCTGCAGCATAGCCTATGGGGCTGATGGTTGGCAGCAGTTCATTGCGTTGCATTCCTGCCGCGTTCCTGAAAGCACTGATCGCAAAGGTACCGCCCAGCCAGCAGGTATTCAGCCCCAGTTCAGTGGCCTTTAAGATGAGCTTTTCCATGCAGTATCCGTAATCACAGGTCGCCATAGGCGCCGGACTGATCAATCCCGCAAGATAAAGCCGTGCATTTTTAATGACGCCGTAAGTGCCGAGCTTTTTCCATTCTTCGCGCGGCAGGACCGCCATTGAAATAAGGGCAAAGCGCGGCATATTCCCGAAAGGCCCTCGATGCGGTTCATTGACCTGCTGCCTGAATTTCTGTAAGATAGATTCCTCGACCGGATTGAGCGAATAGGAACGGCAGGAATATCGTTTTCGGATGATTTCCGATATGAGCGTCATGACCTCTCCTTAAAATGTTGTTGGTAAATAATGATGAATTATTTTATACTATAAAAAGAATATTTCAAATCAAATCATGCAGAATGCGAGGAAAAAATCATGAAACTGGCCACTGTGGAACAAATGCGAGGGATGGATCGGTACGCGATAGAAAAATTGGGGCTCGCAGAAGAAATCCTGATGGAAAATGCCGCAATGGCGTCTGTTGTTCTGTTGCAGAGAAAAATCGGCATCCGCGGTAATAAATTTGTGATTTTTTGCGGGGCCGGCAATAACGGAGGTGACGGACTGTCCGTGGCGCGTTTGATTTATTCTTCAGGCGGGCAGGCAAAAGTATTCCTGGTGTCTTCGCCGAAAAAGTACAGCGGGGCGACAAGGACGAATTATGATGTTTTGTGCAATCTCTTTAGTGACGTCCAATTGTTGAGCCGGGCCGATGAAGCGCGGCAAGACGTTTTGCACTGCGATGCCGTTGTGGACGCTGTTTTCGGTACAGGGTTGGATCGCGATGTTAAGGGACTGGCAGCGGATGTGATCAGTCTGATCAATTCCTGCGGACGCCCGGTATTGAGCCTGGATATCCCCTCGGGGATTTCAGGTGATACGGGAAGGGTGATGGGAGCCGCGGTTCGGGCCGCTTATACCGTCACATTTGGTTTGCCGAAAATCGGCAACCTGCTTTATCCGGGTTATGATCATTGCGGAGAACTATTTGTCACCCATATTTCTTTCCCTCCGTCACTTTATGACCAGGATGGCATTCTGACACAGACCAATGAGAGGGTTTTACTGCCTCCAAGGTCTGCCGAAGCTTATAAGGGATCGATGGGGGATGTGTTGTTCATTGCCGGCGGGGCCAATTACTTTGGCGCACCGTATTTCTCCGCCATGTCGTTTTTGAAAGCAGGCGGCGGCTATGCAAGGCTTGCGGCGCCCGCTTCAATTATCCCGTTCATAGCTCAATCAGGACGCGAAATTGTTTACCTGCCGCAGAGAGAAACAACGGTATTCAGCCTCTCTCTAAAAGCCAAGCCGGAGCTCGTGTCTTTCGCGGAGAAGGCCGACATGGTGGTCATCGGGCCCGGCCTGTCTTTACAGGAGGAAACGACGAAGCTCGTAAGAGAGATGGTTGCTGTCATATCCAAGCCCCTGCTGATTGACGGCGATGGCTTGACGGCGATTGCCGAACGGCCGGAAATCCTACTAAAAAGAAAAGCAGCCACGATTCTCACCCCTCATGCGGGCGAGATGGCGCGTTTAATGCGCAAGAACGTGGCGGAGGTGAATTCCGATAAAATTGGTATTTTGCAGGCGGCGGCGGCGAAATTCAACGCAACCGTTGTTTTCAAAGGCGCACACTCGCTGATCGGGTTTGTGGACGGCCGGGTGTATGTCAATTTGAGCGGCAATCCCGGAATGGCGACAGCCGGAAGCGGGGATGTGCTGACCGGATGCATCGCGGCTCTGCAAGGATTTGGATTAAGTTCGGAGATGGCAACGCGCAAAGGAGTCTTTCTTCACGGCTATGCCGGCGATCTGGCGGCCGACCAAAAAGGACTGGACGGAATCACTGCAACGGATATTCTGGAACATCTGCCGCAGGCTTTGAAAGACGACCGGGCGGGAACCATCGATTCAAAATATTGCGAACCGCCGGTTATTCTGTAGCAGAAAACGTCGAATGTATGCTTTATCGTTAAGGGATGAAGATTTCCTTGACATCCAAAACAGCGTTTCCTATATTGGCGCTGGTTGAAATAGAGATTGTTGATCATCAGGTGCGGTGGCAGATCTGTTCCCTCCAGAACCAGTGGAGATTTCCGCGTGCCGGATTAAATTGCAACCGATTCTGGGGGGTAATGGTATTTATTATAAACGCCAACATGTGCTTTATTCATTAGGGGTGCGGGCGACCTTCCTCAACATCAAAAAAAGGAATAAAAACTATGTCGAATAACATCGTGTTCTCCGGGAGCTTGATATTCTTAACTCTTGCTGATGTTTTTCAGCTGCTGGGAGGAAATAATTGCACGGGAACCTTGACTTTGCGAAGTCAATATTCAGTGGATAAGGGTGTTGTACATTTTGTCGACGGGAATCCGATTAATGCATTTCTGGGCAATCAAAAAGGATTGGACGCGGTATACACACTTTTCGGGTGGACTGACGGAACATATGATTTTTCTGAAGGCGATTTAACCGGCATTGAACCCGTCATAAAAAAGAGCATGATGGAGATTGTTCTGGATGCTTTACGCCTGGTGGATGACGGGAGGATAACCCTGGTAGGTTCCGGTCCCCTCTACCCGGAAGAAGGAGAGGAAGCCGGAGCGGGTGGTCTAAAAGAGGATTTTCTGCAGCCTATTAAAGGGCCGAACGTTGATTACCGGTATGTGCGAATCGAAGAAAATTATTCCGCCGGTGCAACCATCGTGAAAGAGGGAAACCACGGCAAGTGGCTGTGGGTCATCGCAGATGGTACAGTCAAGATCATCAAGGAAACTCCCAAAGGCGCCATAACCCTGGCCAGGCTCGGAGAAGGATGTTTTATCGGGACCATCCGGTCTTTTCTGTTCGGCACATACGAGCGAAGCGCCACGGTGATTGCCGAAGATGACGTTCAGCTGTGTCTGCTCGATGCAGAAGCCCTGAACCAGGAATATGCCTCCCTGTCGGAGGATTTTAAAAAAATTCTGCTTAGCCTTGATAACAGGTTCAGAATGATAAACATCAATGCTGTTCAGTCCTATGTTGGTGAATACACGAGAGAATTACCACAGGACAAGGTTGTTGAAAGCCAGTTTCATAATAATACGGAGTTCTATATTATCAGGGAGGGAACAGCCGATATCATTGGCAAGGGGCTCAAGGGAGACGTGAATCTCATGACCCTTGGGACGGACGATGTTTTCGGTAAGATTCCTTTCATGGCCTTCGGTCACGAACCTTTATATGCATCCGTAATGACCTCGAGTCCCTTCCAGGCGGATGTTCTGGACAGTGCAGCTCTTCAGAAGGAATATGACAATCTTTCCCATACGTTCAGGAATTTTGTTTTCAGCACGGCCACGAACATATCTATGACGACGAAGTTGTTCTATCACCTGCTTGGAAACACACAGCCGTGAGCATTCTCACATTTTTTCTGAAATGCTTTAAAGGGTTTTACATATTCCGCACATCAGGATGGTGCCAAAAAAAAGACGGGTGGGAGTACCATCTGATAATGGTCCTGATTACTGTTTTCGTGACAGGACGTATTCGGCGACCGCACGCAGATGGTCTTTGGCCGGACTGTCGTTAAAAACTTCCAGGTCGTTGATGGATTCCTTGATAAATTTTTCAGCGCGGTTCAGCGAATAGTCGATCCCGCCGGATTTCTGTACCAGGGTAAAGATCTTTCTGATGGTTTCAGACGAAAAAGATTTGTTCTGTATGGTTTTTTTTATCATATTCCGTTCGGTTTGAGAGCAACGATCCAGTGTGTAGATAAGTGGCAACGTCATCTTGCCTTCTTCCAGATCCTTGCCGATAGCTTTCCCGAAATCTTCTTCGCGGGCCATGTAGTCCAGTGTGTCATCCGTGATCTGAAAAGCCATACCAATCTTGTATCCGTACTGCCCAAGTGCCCGGATCTTCTCTTTTGGCAAACATCCCAGGACCGCAGCGCTTTCGCAGGCGGCGGAAATCAATACAGCGGTTTTCTTTTCTACAATGCTCAAGTATTCCGCTTCGGTCAGGTTTGTATCCCCACACTTCATCAACTGAAACACTTCACCTTCTGACATGGTGTTGGTCATTTTCGACATCAGCCGGAAAATATCAAGATCGCCGATGATGGAGAGAAGCGTGAAAGATTTGGAATAAAGAAAATCGCCAACCAGGACGCTTGCGGCGTTTCCCCAGGCTATGTTTGCGGAGGTTTTACCGCGGCGGATGACGGCCTGATCAATGACATCGTCATGGAGGAGACTGGCTGTATGGATAAATTCGATGGATGCGGCAAGCGGAAATCGCAACTCTCCTGTAAAACCGCAAAGTCTTGCGCAGATCAGATGCAACAAGGGCCGGAACCGCTTACCCCCGCTGTCAATCAGATGGTGCGCCACTTCGGGAATCAGTTTGATGTCGGATGAGATATGTTGATCGAGATAGGCCTCGATCTGATCCATCTCATCAGCATAAGCGGCAAAAACATCGGATATCTGCATGACTTTTGTGACCTCAAGAACATTTGGGAAGAACTATATGAAAAATCACGGACAGTTGTCAAATAAGATTTACAGAATTTCTCCATACAGGTCATAATGATCGGCTGCGGTTATTTTGCACTTTATGATTCTGCCGATTTCAGCGTTATGGTTTCGGATGAATGTAATGCCGTCTACTTCCGGGGCCTGCCTTCGGCAGCGTCCGATAAAAGCGAATCCTTCACGGTCGCTTTTCTCTTCGATCAGCACCTCCTGAACCGACCCGATCCATTTCCGATTGATCGCATAAGAAATATCGGCTTGTTGGGCCATTATGAGGTCGCGTCTTTTTTCTTTTTCTTTTTCCGAAATCCGTGAAGGCATTTTTGCCGCAGGTGTACCTTCCTCACGCGAATAGGTGAATACGCCGAGATGATCAAACCGGGCTTCCTGAACAAAATCGAGCAGACGTTCGAACCGTTTTGACGTTTCTCCCGGAAAACCGACGATCAGCGATGTCCGGAGCGTAACATCCGGCATGATGCTTCGCGCAAGGTTGATGATCTCACGGATTCTTTCTGAAGAAACCCGGCGGTTCATAGCGGACAGGACCGTGTTATCAATGTGCTGAACCGGAAGGTCGATATAGCGGCAGATCTTTGGATGACGTGCGACGGCTTCCAGCACGCTTGCCGTGATGTGTGCCGGGTGCGTATAGAGCAGCCTGATCCAGTTTACGCCGGGCAGGGATGCAAGATCAGACAAAAGAAGGGATAGCTTCGGACGGTTTTTCAGATCTCGGCCGTAGGCTGTCGTATCCTGACCAATCAGGATGATTTCCCGGATGCCACGGCCAACAAGCTTTTGCGCTTCCTTCAGAATGTCGTCGGGCTGGCGGCTGCGGGCTTTGCCGCGAATGGACGGAATTGCGCAGTAGGTGCAATAATTGGAGCAGCCGTCTGATATTTTTAAATAAGCCGTGGCGGTATCCGCAGAGAGGATTCTGTCATGACGGGAGTTCATCAGAAAATCAGGTTTGGTGATCACGGCCGAACGCCGGTATCCCGTCGTGTTCAAGTGCCTCAGGTGATGTACGATGCGGCCCGTTTCCCCCGTGCCAATCACCAGATCCACCTCCGGGATTTCTGCAAGCAGCTCTCTTCCGTATCGCTGGGCAAGACATCCCGCGACAATCAGTTTCAGATTGCGTCCGCTTTTCTTTTTTTCCTCGGCGATCGTCAGGATGGCTTCCAGGGCCTCTTCCTTGGCCGGTAAGATAAAACCACAGGTGTTGATTACGATGATATCCGCCTGATCGGGACTTTCCACCAGGGTCATTCCAGATGCAGCGGCCTGACCGCCCATGACTTCAGAATCAATGAGATTCTTAGAGCAGCCCAGAGAAATGATATGCAGTTTTCCGGAGGGATTATTTTTCACCGGGAAGCTTTCTGATCAATACCTTGCGGGGTTTCGCACCATCGGAGGGGCCGACAATGCCTTCGCGCTCCATCTGCTCGATCATGCGCGCGGCGCGGTTGTAGCCGATTTTCATGTAGCGCTGCACCAGCGAGATGGAAGCCTGTCCCAGTTCGCCGACCAGTGCGACAGCCTCGTCATATTTTTCGTCGTAACCGTCTTCATCATGCTGTGTCTGTGTGGATTCAAATTCAAATTTTTCAATGGATGTGTCGTAAGTAGGTTGGGCCTGCATTTTAATGAAATCGACAATCCGGGATATCTCTGAATCGGACAGATATGCACCATGAATACGGGTTAGCCTGGAAGTGCCGGGTGGAATAAAGAGCATGTCGCCCGCGCCCAGTAGCTGCTCTGCTCCCTGCTGATCGATGATGGTGCGCGAATCAATTTTTGAGGAGACTTTAAAAGAGATGCGCGTGGGGAAGTTGGCTTTGATGAGCCCCGTGATCACGTCCACGGACGGCCTCTGCGTCGCTATGATCAGGTGAATGCCTGCCGCACGGGCCATCTGAGCCAGACGCGTAAGGGACTCTTCAACATCCCGGGGAGCGACCATCATCAGATCGGCCAGTTCATCGATTACCACAATGATGTAGGGAAGCCTGACGTGCTGGATTGGCGGATTGCTCTGGCCAACGTTTACTGCTTCCGCAGTATCCGGTTCGTTTTCAGAACCGGTTGTTCTGGTGGTTTGGGATGTTTTACCTTTGGCTCCGGTGAGAATCATTTCATTATAGGCGTCGATGCTTTTGACCCCGAGAGTGCTGATGATTTTATAGCGGCGCTCCATTTCTTCGACGGTCCAGCGGAGTACCTGGGAGGCTTTTTTCGGGTCGACGACCACCGGATGCATCAGGTGGGGTATTCCTTCATAGGAGGACAGCTCCAGACGCTTCGGGTCAACCATCAGGAATTTAATGTCATCGGGTTGCGCCTTGAAAAGGATGCTGCAGATCATGGCGTTGAGCGCCACGCTCTTGCCGGAGCCTGTGGTTCCGGCAATCAGTAGATGCGGCATTTTGGTCAGATCGGCGATGACCGGCGCGCCGACAAAATCAACACCCAGAGCAATAGGTAGGCGCAGCGATGATCTGGTAAATGCATCGTTGTTCAGCACTTCCTTTAAAAAGACCGGTTCCCTTTTGAGGTTGGGAATTTCAATACCGATAACGGATTTCCCCGGGATCGGGGCCAGGATGCGGATGCTGGGTGCCATCAACGCCAGGGCCAGGTCGTCGGCCAGGTTGGTGATGCGGTTGATTTTGACGCCGGGCGCAGGTTCCAATTCGTACATGGTAATCACCGGTCCGGGCATGACATCCACAACGCGGGCTTCGACGCCGAAATCGGAAAGTTTCTTTTCCAGGATGCGCGAATTGGTGATCAGTTGATCGCGTTTAACACGACCGTCCTTTTGGGGTGCTTCCTCAAGCAGGGTGAAAGGAGGTAGTTGGAAAGTCCCGTCAGGCTTCAGCTTGGAAAAGTCAAAGCGTGTCTGTTCTATTTTTTTCGGTTTTGCTTTCCTCGGCTTTACTTCATTTTCTTCGATGATGAGCGGCGGCTTGTTTTCCGCTTTGAACCGTGCAGTCATGTTCGCAAAAAAAGTTGTCACAGCGTTTTTAACGGAAGTCCATCCATCCTGCATTTTTCGCGAAACTCTTTCCGTTACCGAAACGATGGAGAATTCGATGGTGAAAAATAGGGAGACAACGAGGATACATAAAAGAATGATGTAGGTGCCTGCCGGGTTGAAGTAGCGAAGTAGGAGCCTGACAAGCCCTGCTCCGATCAATCCGCCTGCCCGGAGGATTTCTCCATCAACCGTGACTCCTCCTTTCATTAAAGCTCCCAAAAAACCCGCTAGGGCCAACATAAAGAAGGAAAATCCTACAATACGCTGAGCCGCCATAACAAAAGTCTGCCGCAGAAAATATTGAAAAGCGCAGGCCAGAAGTGCCAGCGGAAGAAGTAAAGCCGGGATGCCCAGTAATCGGATGATGGAATCAGCGGTGTAGGAACCGAATTTTCCCGTCAGGTTATGTGTCGAGGTTCCATCCGTCACCACTTTTGTGAATGATGGGTCGTGCGGGGAATAAGAAATCAGACAAAGCAAAAGAAATAAAGCTACGGCGAGACAAACGACACCTTTAATCTCTCTGGTTCTTTTAGAATTATCCTGGGTGGTATCAGCCATTAGATTTCCGCTTTTATTTCCGTCTGGACATCTTTGATGCCTGCCATATCTTCATTTTTGTATGCATCGTAATTCTTCATAATGACCTGCCGGACCCGGTTGATCAGCTCCTGGCGGTTTTCAAGAGTGTAGCCTTTCACAGGAATCGGTTTGTCGATGACCAGAATGATTTTCCCCGGTTTCACCTTCAGGGAACGTTTCGGCATGATGGCACCGCTGCCGATGATACTGATCGGAATAATCGGCACACCGGATTGAATGGCCAGGTAAAAGAGGCCCTGTTTGAAGGCCTTGATTTCTCCGTCGCGGCTTCTGGTTCCCTCCGGGAATGTCATGACGGATTTTCCTTCACGGATTCGCAGAGCCGCCAGGTCTAGGCTATGCATGGCTTTTTCATGATTTTGCCGGTCGATCTCAATGTAGCCCGCACTTCTCATCGCCTGGCCAAAAACAGGAATAGCGAACAATTCTTTCTTTGCGATCCAGCGAAACTGTCCCGGAATATAAGCCAGCGCAATCAGAATGTCAAAATCGCTTTGATGGTTGGCCATGAATATTTGCGGTTTCCCGCGAAGAACATTTTCTTTGCCAATGACCTGCACCTTGGTGCTGCTGATCTTCAGAAGGATGGAACCCCAGATCCTGGCTACTTTGTGGACGTTGTTCTCCGAGTTGGCGAAAAAGGAGAAAACAACAGACCAGAACGAGAAAAAAGCCGTAATGGCTATTCCCAGAGTTACCAAGAGGGCTGATCGCATCATGGACGTTCTTTCCTTTACACTGATAATATCCGGAGTGTTTTGTACTTGATAACAACATTGAAGTCAACATTGAATTATGTTTGTATTGATCAACGGTTAGGTCTTTAAACGTCAGGGGAAAACAACATGAATGACTAATGGTCATCCATGTTTCCGTTGCTTTTTTTTCATCTGATATCCGGTTTGTGTTGTGAAAAAATGAGATTTTTTTCTTGACATTGGGGTCCACGTTCATTTATTAATTTTACAACGACTGCTGTATGAAATTTTGCGGAGACTTGAAGCCGTATCGGTCCGTGAGTCTGAAACGTAACCTGAATGACGTGATTCAATGAGGAGTCTGCATGGAACTGTTCTTTCAACAGGTTTTCAACGGAATCATGCTGGGAAGCACCTATGCGATTGTTGCCCTTGGGTTGACAATGGTTTTTGGCATCCTGCACGTTCCGAATTTTGCTCACGGGCAAATGTACATGCTTGGCGCGTATGTCTGCTTCTTTTTAATTACGGTATTCGGATTTGCCTACTGGCCCGCGCTTGCCTTATCGGCCATCGTTCTTGCTCTGGCCGGTGTTGTGCTGGAATTTCTGGTTTTCAGACCGGTCCGTGACGCGGGGGGCGTAACTCCGTTTATCGCAGCGCTGGGTGCGCTGATCATTTTGGAAAATGCCGTTGTTGTTTTATGGGGACCGGAAGGTCACCGCATTCCGAACCCCTATCCCGGTATTATTGATGCCTTTGGAATTACCATGTCCACGCAACGCCTGCTGGTAATCGGGGTTGCGGTTCTTCTGATTATCATTCTGCAGATTTTTATCAAGAAGACAACGCTGGGCAATACGATCCAGGCCGTCGCCCAGAACAGGGAGGGCGCAACCCTGATGGGCATCAATGTCAACCTTGTTTCTGCCCTGACCTTTGCCATTTCCACGGGGCTGGCAGCGATTGCCGCCTGCCTGGTCGCTCCCATTTTCATGATATCGCCCAGTATGGGGTCTATGGTCGGCATGAAAGCATTTGTTATCGTGATTCTCGGCGGATTAGGCAGTATTCCGGGGGCGATTGTCGGTGGTTTGATTCT
>Ga0116160_1002881_pt1 | contig 15704 bp, 13 predicted proteins | sample AD_JPNAS2_MetaG_FD_89879 | JGI IMG/M metagenome (GOLD analysis project Ga0116160, IMG submission 89879) | Active sludge microbial communities of municipal wastewater-treating anaerobic digesters from Japan - AD_JPNAS2_MetaG | ecosystem: Engineered > Bioreactor > Anaerobic > Digestate | place...
AAAAGCAAAGAACAAAATGAATACGCTAAAATTAATATACAAAAATCTGAAGGGGTCGAAGATCTCTACGATATTCAATTTCATAGGGTTGATTACGGCATTTAGTGCTTTTATACTTATTATGCTGTATGTATGGACGGAGTATAACTTCGACAGCTATCATGAAGATGCAGAGAATATCTATAGACTCGAAATAAAGTCACCGGATAAAGAGAAAACTTCTGTTTATATGGTTGGGCAGACCAAAGATGTTATTGCCGAACAGCTTCCGGAAGTTGTAGCCACAACCACATACATGCCATGGGGAAAATGGGGTGAAATTCTTTTCGAGTGGGAAGTTAACGGCACAAAACAAAGAAGCTACGAAGACTACGCCATTGCCGATAAATATTTGACAGAGGTATTTACATTTGATTTCATTAACTCAAATGGTGCGAATCCACTTGCTGAACCGAATACAGCTATGGTTTCAGAAGCATTTGCGGAGAAGCTTTGGGGAACGCATAATGTATTAGGAAAAACGTTCAAAACCAATGGCGAAGAGTATTCGGTAACTGCCGTTTTCCGCACTCCGCAGAAAAACTCGGTTTTCAATGAACACGTTATTCTCTCATTCCCCACAACCGGCTGGGTTGCAGATTCATACAAAACATGGGGAGTAGTCAATTTCCCCGAATTCGTCAAAGTGAAGTCCGGCACATCAGCATCGGAGTTTCAAACGCGCATCAACGAAATAGATATTGTCAAAGAAAAGTATAATTTCTATAATAAAGACAACGAAAAAACCACAATTATAGCTCGTACGCTGACGGATCTTCGTTTCGCTAAAGATGTTGCCGAGAATCCCTTATTTAATACAAACAACAAATCTTCAGTAAACACACTCTTTGCAGTAGGCATATTTATTCTGATCATAGCTCTCCTGAACTATGTGAATTTTGCCACTGCAACGCTGCCAAAGCGCATGAAAAATATTGCAGTGACGCGTATTCTGGGAAATAGCCGCCGTATGGTTGTCATAACAACTGTTTTGGAAAGCGTATTGGTCTCAGCTCTATCCTTTATTGTTGCGTTATTTATTGCCAGCGCTATAAACAATCAATTTGGAATTAAGCTATTTGAGTATTTATTGGATTTTGAAGCAGCAATACCTGTGTTGTTTATACTATTTGGCGTTGCAATGGCCGTCGGTATTATAGGAGCATTATTCCCCGCTTTCAGCAGCATTAAAGTTGCACCTATGGATGCCGTCAAAAAACGCCACTCAATAGCCCGTCAGACTTCCCGCGGTTGGCTTACGGTAGTACAATTTACAGCGACTATTCTGCTCATTGCAGTGTCGGTGCTTACTGTCAAGCAGGTTGATTATATGAAAAATACATCGTTGGGGTTCGATAAGGAGGATGCAATGGTAATCTATCCTACCGCTGATTTGTTGAGCAATATAGATGCGTTTAAATCCGATTTGCAGCAGAATCCTATGGTAGAAAGTGTCTCTTTGTCGAGTGGCATTCCCGGAATCCCGTCAAATATGGAGGGTTTTCGCCACAATGATGAATTCATTCAAACCTGGCTCTGGTTTGTGGAAAGAGATTATCTGGATATGATGAATTTCAACTTGTTGGAAGGACGTAGTTTTATAAAAGAGAGTGAGGCCGAGTTTTCCAGCATAATAATAAACGAAGCTGCTAAAAAGAAATTCGGATTGGAACTCGGTTCAACTCTAATGAAATACGATAACGCAGGAAATCCGATGCCCTTCCAGGTGGTAGGAGTAGTTGAAGACTTCAACTTCACGTCGCTACGCGAAAATGTTGACCCCTTCGTATTCAGATATCATCCAGGCACCTTTGTCCTAATGTCATGGGTAAATGTAAAGCTAACCGGGGAAGACACAAAGGCTGCAGTCGATTATATTAAGAATGTATATGACAAACTAAGCCCTGAAGAGCCTATGAGACACTATTTCCTGGATGATAAACTCAATCTGCTGTATGCTAAAGAAGATCGTCAGGTGGGTATGATATCGCTCTTCAGCATGTTGTCGCTTATCATATCCGTTTTAGGAATATTGGGACTTTCCATTTTCACATCCCAATATAGAACTAAGGAAATCGGCATCCGCAAAATCAACGGCGCCACCGTTGGCGAAATATTGGCATTGCTTAATAAGAGTTTCGTCAAATGGATTATAATTGCCTTCGTCGTAGCCACTCCGTTGGCCTACCTCGCCATGAATAAATGGCTCGAAAACTTCGCCTACAAAACCGCCCTAAGCTGGTGGATCTTCGCCCTGGCCGGCATAATCGCCCTTATAGTCGCACTTCTGACCGTCAGCTGGCAAAGCTGGAGGGCCGCAAGCAGGAATCCCGTGGAGGCTTTGCGCTACGAGTAGCTTGAATGGCTATTGGCTATTGGCCATTGGCCTTTAGCAATTAGCAAACAAAAAACCAACGGCTAACAGCCAACAGCTAAAAGCCCACAAACAATGATCACACTAAAACATATCAACAAGTATTACGATTCGAAGTTTCAGCGCACTTTTGTGCTGAGGGATATCAATCTTGAGGTAAAAGAGGGGGAATTTCTCACCATTATGGGCCCTAGCGGTTCCGGCAAGTCCACTCTACTTAACATAATCGGGATGCTGGACTACCCTTCCGAAGGCGAATATTGGCTATATGACACCGATGTTGCGCAACTAAACGAAAAAAGCAGGGGAAAATATCACCGCGATTTTGTCGGATTCATCTTCCAGGCCTATCATCTTATCGAAGAGATGACAGTCTATGAAAACATTGAAACTCCACTCATTTACAAAGGTGTAAAACAGAAAGAACGTCAGGCAATGGTTGCCGACTTGCTAGACCGATTCGGGATTGTAGCCAAACAGGACCTATTCCCTCAACAGCTCTCAGGCGGACAACAGCAACTGGTCGGGATTGCCCGCGCCATCGTTGGCAAACCCCAACTGCTTCTCGCAGACGAACCCACAGGAAACCTTCATAGCAAACAGGGCATAATGATTATGGAAACCCTAAAAGAACTGCACAAAGAAGGCATGACTATCATACAGGTAACCCATAACGACAAATTCGCCACCTACGGCGACCGCATAATCCAACTGGAAGACGGAATGATACAGTAAAACTGTCGGATAATTAAAGCATATCGTCAAGTAAATTGAGCGAAATACTTGACAATTTTAAGGCTCCTACTGACAAAATGGTCGCACTATGCAACCAAACTGTCAGTAAAAATAGGTCTTTATTCACTTTTCGGTAATTTGGCGCAAATTTGTTCGGCAATTTGGCATTTAACACCCCGCACCTCGAACCCCGCAACACACACCAAAAAAGCCGACCAAAACAGTCGGCTTTTTAGTAGCGAGACCGAGAATTGAACTCGGGACCTCATGATTATGAATCATGCGCTCTAACCATCTGAGCTATCTCGCCATTGGGAGTGCAAAAGTACGCAAAAAAACGAAATAGCCAAAAAAAAGTATATTCCCCGTTACTTAAGCTCCAATGTAAATACCGGATGTGTGTTCTCGTAATGGTACATATTGAGCACGGTGACCTCAACGGAAGTGATGTCGGAGGTGCGTATCAAAGTACAGGAGGTGAAGGGAAGCAGAATATAGTCCGTGCCACCTATTCTGAAACGGAATATCAAAGAAGAGTTGTTGCGCAGCTGCCAGTTGGTGTTTTTTCCAACAACGGAAAGTTTTTCAGTGGAAATACATGCATCAAAAAGCCCTTCGAGCAGATCAAACATGCCTATAAGATAGCCATGGTAAGAACCGATTGTGCGTCTCGCATCAAGTGCTTCGCGCACCGCCTCGAGACTCTTATCCTTCGCAAGCACCAGCGTCATGGGCCTGTAGCGCACGTCCTCCGCTCCCCTGCGATCATACTTGAAATAAACGGGAACCGGATCATGAGCATCGGAAGTGGCAAAAAGTGTCAAGTTCAGATCCTTACACCAGGATATTGCGCGCGGATAGAACTCAAATCCGTTAACCACCTCTACTCCATCTATCAGCCCCTCTTCCAACAATTCTTTCTGGAAGGGTGAAAACACAAGAGTGTCCATTTTCCAGCCGGGGTGGTTGAAGAAAATGAATGCTCCCTGTCTGCGCGCCTCACGCAATGCATCCTTGGGATCCTCAAGATTCATCAGCTCGGCATCTTTAATGAAAATCGCGTTGAAATGGCCTATAACACCCTGTTCCCGTGTCACCTCAGTTGCAGGAACGAGTAATATACCCAGTTTTTCTGCCTCAGGAGCGGCAATTTTCATGGAAGCGTTGCGATCGGCATTCATATATTTGCTATGGGGCCTGTATTCTATGTGATCGGAAATGGCGAGGATGTCAAGTCCGTCACGCCAGGCTTCCTGAATCCTGTAAGTAGGCCACACTAAACCGTCCGAAAAGACGGTGTGTATGTGAAAGTCACCTTTAAGTACCTTGTAGCCCCCAAAATCGGGGATTACAACCTCGTTGCGCACATGATTTGACTTGTCGGGAATAAACTGTTTGTTGGTATTGGTGTTCTCCATGCGTTGAGCGTCTGCGACAATAGAGAAGAGGGCTGCATAGGCAAAGCATAGCAGCATTACTGCAAATAAACGTTTCATATTATAATTGTAGGAAAAAAGGGTGAAAGAAGTTGACCTACTAGGATTCGAACCTAGACTAGCAGGACCAGAATCTGCTGTGCTACCATTACACAATAGGTCAGTGTTTGGGAGTGCAAATATAGAGATATTTCTCAATTGAGCAATAAAATTGTAGCAAAAGTGGCTATTCCCTCTTCACGACCCACAAATCCGAGCTTCTCGGCAGTAGTCGCCTTAACTGAAATGCGTTCCACATCCAAATCCATCTCAGAGGCCAACATTTCCCTCATTTCGAGGATATAAGGAGCCAATTTGGGTTTCTGCAGCATGATAGTTATATCAATATTGCCTATACTCCAACCACGCTCCTTGACCATTTCATAAATGCGCTTAAGCAGTATGCGGCTATCGATACCTTTGTATTCATCCGAAGTATCGGGGAAATACTTTCCAATATCGCCGAGAGCAAGGGCACCTAACAGTGCATCACAAAGAGCATGGATTGCCACATCTCCGTCAGAGTGGGCAACACATCCCTGCTCCGCAGGAATAGTCACCCCACAGAGCCTCAAGGGCAGCCCGGGAGCAAGCTCATGTATATCAAAACCGTTACCGACACGAATCTCCATAGAAACCTCCTATTTTTCTACAAAAATAAAAAATATGTTAACTTTGTCCTAAATATTCAATTGACATTTTTGTTACAATTATGGGATTTTTCAACCTTAGCTTTTTCAGGACACCTTCTCACCGGGTTTTCCACTACACTCCACGCTATTATGATGAGCGCAAGGAGCGTATAGCGGAGATTTATAAAAAGTATGGAAAGAACCCAGACGGCACTCCCTTCGATCCATCGCAAGAGACAACGGATAGTAAAGGTGCCAAATCAACCAGAGAGTATGTGCCCGGAGCGAGTATTCGGGGCTCATTCAGCAAAGGCATTGAGCAACACCGCCGCCAGGCTGAAAATAAAAAAGTAAAAAAGTTAATTACTCTGGTAACTTTCGTAGCCCTGCTGGTGGCTTTGTACTATATAGCCATCGGTGTTGGTCAACTTTTTAAATAATATGCTAAAGCTATTACCCGCCAACATATCCAATCTGATAGCAGCAGGAGAAGTTGTTGGTCGCCCCGCTTCTGTGGTCAAGGAGCTAATGGAAAACTCCATTGATGCGGGAGCAGACACGATTCAACTTATAGTGACCGATGCGGGCAGGACCCTCATACAGGTTATCGACAATGGCTCCGGCATGACCCCCGCAGATGCTGAACTCTGCTTTGAGCGCCACGCCACCTCCAAAATAGACCGTGCCGAAGATCTTGAGTCCATCTCCACATACGGTTTCAGGGGCGAAGCTCTCGCCTCCATTGCGGCAGTGGCACATGTAACCCTCAAAACACGGCATTCCGGAAGCGATATAGGATGGCAGGTAGAGGTGAGCGAATCCCATATCACCGCAAGCCACGAAACCTCCTCTCCCATAGGCTCCGGCTTCGAGGTACGAAACCTCTTTTACAATGTACCCGCCAGACGAAAATTTCTTAAGTCAGACAATTCCGAACTACGGCACATTATTCAGGAGTTCATAAGAGTGGCCGTCATTAGGCCGGAACTCAAATTCAAGATGTTCTCAAATGGCAAGGTACTTTATGATCTCCGTGCTACCGACAACACAAAACAACGTATACACGACATCTTCGGTCGTGACATGATCAACTCTTTGGTAGAGATTGGCACCGAAACATCGGTAGTCAAGATAAGCGGCCACGTAGGCAAGCCCGAATCAGCCCGCAAAACCCCCGGCAACCAATATTTTTTCATTAACGGACGCTATTTCCGCTCACCCTACCTGCATAAGGCGGTGATGAAGGCTTATGAGCAACTCCTTCCCGAAGGGATGTTGCCCACCTATTTTGTCTTCCTTGAGACCCCTCCGGATAGAGTGGATGTCAATATTCATCCCACTAAGAGCGAAGTAAAGTTCGAGGATGAACAGATGATATTTGAGATAGTGATGGCTTCTGTCAGAGAGGCGCTCGGCAAGAACTCTTTTGTACCGAGCATAGATTTTGACACGGAAGGGGTTCCGGAAATCCCCAGTATGCCTACTCAGGGCTCGATGGAGTACGGTAGGGAACATATTAGAATGCCCAGGATAGACTATGACCCCTTATTCAATCCCTTCGACATAGAAAAGGGCAGGGATTTTTCGACCGTACCTTCTAGAATTCGTCCCATTGGAGAAGAACAGGAGGAGCGGATGCTCTTTGAGGAGAGGGAGATCTCGCATGGAGCGATAATAAGAGCCGGAAGCAATTACATTCTTTCGCAATACGGCGAGGCAATCTTGCTGGTACATATCGCCAGGGCAAGGGAGCGCATCTGGTATGAGCGTTATCTGGATTTGATCTCGGATGAGAAGCCGCTGACCCAGCAAACGCTCTTTCCAAGGAGCATCGATCTGCAGAGCGAGGATTATCTCACCCTCACCGAGCATCTGGACGAACTCTCTAAGTTGGGATTTGATATCCGCGATTTTGGAAGCAATTCAGTTGCGGTATATGGAGTACCTCCGGGATATTCAGTAGCAGAGGGAGATACTGCTGCTCTAGTCGATTCGCTGATCGCTTCGCTAAAAGAGCAAACATTTTCTGCCGATTTTGCAGAATATGGTGAGGCTTTAGCCCGGAAATTGGCCATTTCGGCAGCAAGAAGCCATGCCGGTCCCATATCCAACGCTCAGGCACAGATATTGGTGGATGAGTTATTCGACTGCAAGGAGCCCGGACTGACACCGGACGGGCGTAAGTGCATGTCTGTTATTACAGTTAAAGATCTGGAGAAATATTTATGAATCAAGGATACAGCCGTCCCGGCTTTTGGGGGATGCTCTCCCCGGTTATCAAAAATCTGATCATCATCAACACCGTAATGCTTGTTGCGACTTTCATTATCGGTGAAACAATGTATGAAAAGCTTGCGCTTTTCCCCTTTAAATCCCCATTTTTCAAGCCCTACCAGTTAATCACACATATGTTTATGCATGGAGATTTCTGGCATCTCTTCTTCAATATGTACACCCTGATGATTTTCGGAACAGTGCTGGAGAGAATCTGGGGCAGCAAAAAATTTCTGCTTTTCTATTTTGTGACCGGAATCGGCGCTGCATTGTGCCACAGTCTCGTACTTCACCTGCAATATGACTCCCTGATGACGGCCGGTAAGATTGCAGCAGCCACTGCGGTACTCGGGACCCCCACCGTAGGTGCTTCAGGAGCCATTTACGGAGTGTTATTAGGTTATGGAATGCTATTCCCCGACAATCGCTTGCAGTTGATATTTCCGCCTATAGCGATGAAGGCAAAATGGTTTGTGATTATTTTCGGAGCAATAGAACTAATCACCGGCCTTACAGGGATGGGTGGTAATATCGCCCACTTCGCCCATCTGGGCGGAATGCTTTTCGGACTGATAATGATTCTCATTTGGAAGAAACAGAACAGACTCTACCATTAGACCTCTCCTACTAAGCAACTATGAAAAGGAAGAAACAACGCAGATTCGGCCTGGGAAGTTTTATCTCAGTCACCGTGCTGCTTATCTCAGCAGCCGCGTTGTTGATTTCCTATATTTCCATCTTTATTAGTCCATCGAAATTTTGGCCTCCCCTCTTTTTCGGTCTTTACTATATACCAATCGCATTGTGGAACCTTCTTCTGATGATAATAGCCATTATCTTCAGGAAAAAACGCCTGCTGATACCTTTGGTTGCCCTACTGCCCTCTCTCTTCTTTTTCGATATGTTTGTCAAGGTGGGCAATGAAGTCCCCGATGAAGAGAAGGAGGGTATCTGTATAATGACCTACAATGTTGGCCGTTATGCTTTGAGTAAAGAGGGCAAGTCAAAAAATGAAACCATAACGGATATACGCGATTACCTCAAACTTTGTGATGCCGATATTGTTTGCCTTCAAGAGGTGAGCGTAAAATACAAAGACTCTTTAATAGAACTTCCGGACTATCCCTATATCTACTCCCATTTCTTCAACGATATCAGCTCAAGTTTCGGCAATGTCATCCTCAGTAAATTTCCTGTAAGAGGAGGTGGCAAACTTACCTTCAAAAGGAGTACAAACCTGGCCATCTGGGCGGATCTGCGGATAGATGGTAGCATAGTACGCATCTACAACTGCCATTTGGAGTCCTATAGTATCTCATTTACCTCCATAGTCAAGCGTCTCTTCAACAGAGATACATTCAGTGACGAGTTCATTTCTCTCCACGGACATCTAAAAGAGTCCAATATAAAACGTGCCGAACAAGTAGATCGTGTTGTTGGCAGCATTAGTGAATGTAGAATGAAAACCATTGTCTGCGGTGACTTTAACGATACCCCGATGTCATATACCTACAACCGGTTGCAAAAAAATCATAAGGATGGCTTTGTAGAGGCAGGAAAGGGCTTTGGGGCTACCTACTCCCGACTTTGGCCTGCCCTGCGCCTGGACTATATACTCATACCTGAGGAATATGGTACCACTTGCCACAAAATAGAGAGACTACCCTTTTCGGACCATTATCCGGTAATTACACAAATAAAACTAGAGTAAAAAGGTGAATAAACATATTGATAATAATAAATATAGCGAAGCTATAAATGCGGCCATAGAAGTACTAAAGGCAGGTGGAGTGATACTCTATCCCACTGATACCATCTGGGGCATCGGATGTGATGCTACCAACAGCCAGGCAGTAGCCAGAGTCTTATCCATCAAGCATCGCGCTGATAGTAAAAGTCTGATTACACTGGTCTCAGATACCGATATGCTGGCGAAATATGTGAAAGAAATTCCCGACATTGCGCTCGATCTGATAGAGGTAAATGATCGTCCGATGACCATTATTTATCCGGGGGCCATAGTTGCTACGGACTCCTCCCCTGCAGGAAGTGCACTTGCACCAAATGTTGTTTCCGCAGATGGTAGCGTTGGAATACGTATCCCCGACAATCCTTTTTGCAAAGCCCTCATATCCCATTTCGGAAGAGCGATCGTCTCCACTTCTGCAAATCTATCCGGTAACGAAGCTCCCGCGAACTATAGCGCAATCTCCGAAGAGATCATCAATAGTGTAGACTGGATAGCGGATCCCTCCCTCGAATCTGATTCTACCGGAGAGGCATCGCAAATCATAAAAGTGGGATTGAGAGGCGAAATAGCTATAATCCGCGGCTGAAAAGCCAAATCCGGAGATAAAAACTGATACGTTAATCAAGAGTTGGCCAAATAAACAGCTGCAACAGCAGTCAGTGCCGCCGTCTCTATACGCAACCGTGAATCCCCCAGCGAAACAGGCTGCCATCCCAACCGGATCGCCAAAGCCATTTCCTCACGTGAAAAATCTCCCTCAGGTCCAATCATTACAACCACATCCGAACCTCCTTTTTTCAACGCTTCAGTGATTGAGATCTTTACTGCACCCAAAGAGTCTACCTCATCACAGTAACATATCAGCCGCAGTGGAGCCTTTTCGGAGAGGTGCTTTCCCGATTTTACGGATGAATTGGCCTCCAGAAATTCCCGCACCGTCAAAGGTTCATGAAGCACGGGGATAGCACCCTTATGAGATTGCTTGGCAGCGGCAATCATAATGCGTTCCGTACGGTCGCGCTTGAAAACACGCCTCTCCGAATAGTCGCCAAAAATGGGAGAAATCTCGTCCATACCCATCTCCGTAGCCTTTTCCACAAACCAGTCGAAGCGTTCCGTATTTTTGGGCGGAGCTATTGCAATGTGAAGTCTGTAGGGATGGCTGCCATAGCCCTCCTGACGCTCCAGAACTGCAAAAACGACACAGCGTGGATTGTCATCTGTGATTTCACATTTGAAAAGAGTCCCTGCTCCATCAACGATATTGATTATGTCACCTTGACGATGCCTGAGTACCCTGATACAGTGACCCGACTCGATTGGATCAAGTCGGTTTCCACCCCTCGCTACATCCGGTGAATAAAAAATTTCCATTTCAATCCCTTTTGACTAAGCAAAGATAGGGATTTTATCTATATTTGTAAGTTGAACAGCGGTACTAATCCAAATCCCTCTCTTATGACTAAAGCTCCAACCCAGCGCTACGTAGCTCTTGATGTACTCAGGGGAATGACGGTAGCAGGAATGATCCTTGTCAACAACCCCGGTTCCTGGGGTCATATTTTCCCCCCTTTGAGACATGCCGCATGGTCGGGATGTACCCCGACCGACCTGGTTTTTCCCTTCTTCCTCTTCTGCGTCGGAGTGGCGATGGCCTTTTCCTTTGCAAAGTATGGCGACGCCATTAATAAAGAGAGTTCACGCAAACTAGTAGTCAGAGGTCTGCTTATATTTGCGGTAGGTCTGGCTCTAAATATGTTCCCCTTCTACCCCACCTCCCGCAACCCTGAACTCTCTTTCGGAGCAAATTATCTGATTTGGCTCCAAAATATACGCATATTCGGGGTATTGCAGCGCATCGGACTCTGCTATATCCTGGGAGGATTTCTTGCGTTGTGGCTCAAGCGACCCAAGCGCATTCTATTGGGTATCGCTGCGGTTACCGTACTCCACTGGCTGATTCTTTGGATTTTCGGCGGTGAGCCGGGCTGGAGTACTCTGGAGGGAAATGTTGCAAGTAAGATTGATATTGCTCTGGTAGGAGAAAGTCACGTATATCGCGGTTTCGGCATCCCCTTTGATCCGGAAGGGCTGCTCGGAGTGCTATCAGGTGCCGGTACGGTACTGCTCGGATACTTCATCGGTCAATTGATCCGCTCAAGTGAGAATAAAATCGATGCAGTTGCAAAACTCTACACTATTGCTCTGGTGTGTCTCGGCCTGGGACGCATCTGGAACGTCTGGCTACCGATAAACAAGCCTTTATGGACCGGTTCGTATGTTATATACACCGGCGGATGGGCTATCATGCTGTTTGCTTTTTTCATCTATTTCATAGATATCAAGGGAAAGGAGAGGTATTTCACTCCATTCAAGGCAATGGGGATGAACCCGCTATTTGCCTTCGTGATGGCCGGAGTACTTGTCAAGCTACTCGGCAGGGTGATTACCTGGACCAATGCGGAGGGTGTCAAGATGAGTGCTCTCTCGTGGTTTTATAAAAACTGCTGCGTCTCATTCTTCGGAAACAACGAATATGCCTCGCTGATGCATGCACTGGTGATGGTTGCCATCTTCCTTGTGATGTGTATGGCATTGTACAGAAAGAAAATTTTTATCAAACTTTGACGGCCGATGGCATATATCGGACTGATATCTGACACACACGGTTGTTTTGATGACTGCCTTAGAGGTTTTCTCGAGCCGGTAGATACTATCTGGCATGCCGGAGACTTCGCCACATTGGAGTCCGCATTGGAGATAGCAGCTTTCAAACCCTTAGTGGGGGTACATGGCAATTGCGATGGATATGATATACGCACTTACCATCCCTACATCCAACTGATGGATGTAGAGGGACTCAAGGTGCTGATGATGCATATCGGAGGGTATCCGGGCAGATATGACCTTCGAGCATTGCGGCTGATAGAAGCACACCGCCCCAATCTCTTTGTCTGCGGTCACTCGCACATCCTCAGAGTGATCAACGACAAGCACTACAATATGCTTACCCTCAATCCCGGTGCTGCCGGTATACAGGGATTTCATCTGGTGCGCACCGCCTTGAGGTTCCGCATCTCCGATGGAAAAATCCACGATATGGAGGTAGGTGAATGGGAAAGAAATTTAACTAAACAATAATAATCGCTATAATGAAAAGAATTTTGATTTTTGCTCTGGGCATTCTCTTCACAAGTCTGCTTTTTGCACAACAGGTACCGGTGACAGAGCCCAACTACGAACTGGCCGACCGTTTTTCGGCAAAAAAGGTCAACAATATGGTCTTCTCGACCTATATGAGACCCAATTGGTTTAAGAATTCCGACAAATTCTGGTATGAGTGGAAGACTCCGGCCGGAAGTTGTTATTACATGGTAGACCCTGTTACTAAGGTTCAGAAACCGGTTTTCGACCTCGAGAAACTTGCAATGGAGTTGACCGAAATTGTAAAGGACCCCTTTGATGCACAAAACATCCCTTTCCGCAAACTTAAGCTCAAGGATGACAGCAAATTTACTTTTGAAATCCAGAGTACGATGATGGTGGAAAAGAAAGAGAAGAAGAAAAAAGAGGAGGTTACTAATGAGGTAAAGAATGAGGAGAAGCAAGACGAGAAAAAGGATGAGAAAAAAGAGGTAAAGAAAGAAGAAAAGAAAGCAACTCCGAAGAAGGAGAGAAAAGTCTTCCGATTTGAATATGATATCGCTTCAGGCAAACTTACCGATGTGACCGAAAATGAGGAAGAGAAGGATTATCCCCGCTGGGCGGGAATCTCTCCAGACGGGAAAATCGCGGTTTATAGCAAACAATACAACCTCTACTGGATGACCATTGAGGATGTTAAAAAACTGATGGAGGATGAAAAGGACACTACCGTAGTGGATCACCCTCTGACCACCGACGGCACGAAGGATTTCTATTACGGTGGCGGCAGTTACAGGGGCTCAGACCAAAGTGACACCTCCAAACGATTCTCAGCAGGTGTGATGTGGTCGCCCGACTCCAAACATTTTGCCATCGGTAAATATGATATGAGTAAAATAAAAGAGCTCTGGGTTATCAATTCCGTATCCCAGCCGCGTCCAACTCTCGAGAGTTACAAATACCAGATGCCAGGAGAACCCGGTCCAAAGGAGCATCTCCTTATTTTTAATATGGAAGATAAAAGTTCAAAAGAAATACGTGTGGATGCCTTCAAAGATCAGCAATTCGACATTCTGGCAGCACCATTCAAAAACAGGAACGCGTATGACGATTATCGGGTCTATACCTGGCTTGGTGACAACAGCAAATTCTATCTCACCCGCACCAGCCGCGATCTGAAGAGAGTGGATATCTGTGCCGTAAATCTGGCGGAAGATAGCTGCAGGGTAATAATCGAGGAGCGCCTCAACACTTACGTAGAGACACGCAGGCTTGAGGTAATCAACAACGGAACAGAACTCATCCAATGGTCGGAGCGCAATGGCTGGGCCCACCTTTACCTCTATTCTTCAGACGGAACACTCAAAAACCCCATCACCTCCGGTGCTTTCCATGTGGAGAGTGTGCTGAGCGTGGATGAGGCTGCCAGAGTTGTCTATTTTCTGGCAATGGGTGTAAATAAGGATGAAAACCCCTACAATGGGCATGTATATCGCATCAATCTCGACGGTACGGGCATGAAACGTCTCGACGCCGATGGTTTCAACTCATCAATAGTCAGTTTCTCCGACAATAGCAAATATTTTGTATCCAACTACTCGACAGTGGATGTTGTACCGAAAGTAGCCCTGTTCAACGCAGCCGGTGTAAAACTGCTGGATGTAGCCGAGACAGACATTTCCCTGCTTCTGGAAGCAGGCTACAAATTCCCCGAACCCTTCAAGGTTAAAGCTGCCGATGGTGTTACCGATCTCTACGGAGTAATGTACAAGCCGTTTGACTTCGACCCCAACAAAAAATACCCCATCATCGACTATGTATATCCCGGTCCCCAGACTGAGGGCAACAATCTGGTATGGAGCAAAGGTCTGACACGCGTTGACCGTCTTTCGCAACTCGGATTCATTGTAATCACGGTAGGTAACAGAGGTGGGCACCCCAACAGATCCAAATGGTATCACAACTTCGGCTACGGCAATCTCCGCGACTATGGACTGGAAGATCAGAAATATGCTATCCAGCAACTGGCCGCACGCCACAATTTCATCGATATCAGCAGAGTGGGGATCCACGGACACTCCGGTGGAGGATTTATGTCAACCGCCGCCATCCTTCAGTATCCGGATTTCTTCAAAGCAGCCGTTTCTTGTGCAGGCAACCACGACAACAGTATGTACAACAGGTGGTGGAGTGAGCAGCACCACGGCATTCTCGAAGAGATTACCGCAGCAGGCGACACTACATTCAAGTACAGCATTGACAAAAACCAGGATATTGCAAAGAATCTCAAAGGTCATCTGCTCCTCGTTCATGGCGACATAGACGACAATGTGCACCCTGGTAACACCATGCGCGTTGTAAATGCTCTTATCCGTGCAAACAAGCGTTTCGAGATGCTGATTCTCCCCGGCCAGCGCCACGGCTTCGGCGATATGAACGAATATTTCTTCTGGAAAATGGCAGACTGGTACAGCGAATGGCTACTCGGCACCTCAAAACGCCATGAGGTGGACATCCGAGAGATGAATAATGACTAACTAAAAAGGGGCTGACTAAAAACATTATAGTCAGCCCCTTTTGCGCTAATTCGCGCTAATTCGCGCTAATACGTTGTACCGGGGTGCGGGGTGCGAGAAGCTTTTGACAATATACTTTTTATTGATTTGTTTTTACTTTTGTAATTAATACCAATACTACCCGTATGGTGGAAGTAAAAGAAAAACTATCTCGATAAGATTCAATGTTTGCCCAATCAAACGGGAAGTTTTCTGTTGTCGCTATCAAAATATCGGCCATTTTATTTTATTGTTTTAAATTGCCCCCAAGGAATAAAAATACCTTTTACGCTTTTATGTTCATTTTTCATAAAGTCTCCGTACTTATCGGCATTATAAATCCATTTCAGTCCGTTATTAGTTTCTTTAAAAACCTTAAATCTACTTGCACCTTGTTTAGTTATATCTTCGGACCACCACAAACCATCAACAATGCGATAAGAGGATTGACTATCACCTAATACTCTCTCTCGGGTCTGTTATTATCGGGGTTTATCTTATCATAAACCAATGTAATAGTATCGCCCACTGACAACGTATCACTTTTAGGATAATATTCTCCGCTACCTTGATACTTCTTATCTTCTACGAAAAATTCATAGCTGAAGTAATCAGTATATCTGATAGTGAAGAAATGGTCTATGACTATTGCTTTTGAATATTCTAAGTTTTTATCTAATGACTGTTTCTTAATAATACCTCCTATCAATAAATAAGCGAGGAATA
>Ga0116160_1002884_pt1 | contig 15684 bp, 27 predicted proteins | sample AD_JPNAS2_MetaG_FD_89879 | JGI IMG/M metagenome (GOLD analysis project Ga0116160, IMG submission 89879) | Active sludge microbial communities of municipal wastewater-treating anaerobic digesters from Japan - AD_JPNAS2_MetaG | ecosystem: Engineered > Bioreactor > Anaerobic > Digestate | place...
AAAGAGAGTAAAGAGAGTAAAGAGAGTAAAGAGAGTAAAGAGAGTAAAGAGAGTAAAGAGAGTAAAGAGAGTAAAGAGAGTAAAGAGAGTAAAGAGAGTAAAGAGAGTAAAGAGAGTAAAGAGCGGTATATCAGGAAACGCTAGGAAATCCGCTCCCAATTTTAGCATGCACTCTTATCCGCTCCACTGCAACTACTTTTTTATAAGTAATTTTCACACCTATACTGGTTTATTCTTGCCGTGCTTTACTCTTTAATATATAATATGCCGTGCTCTATATACACTACTATATATTTGCTTCTATATAGCTTCTTTTATATAGTTGCTTCTATATACACTACTATATAGTTGCTTCTATATAGCTTCTTTTATATAGATACTATTAGCTATATTATCTACACCTCCTTATATTATTAATTGTTATCATGAAGAGAGAATAGGCTCTGGTGCATCAAAGCGCAAGCCTATTCTCTCAAAAATGTGATCACTTCCGATTCATTTTGGTGATCAATTCTTTGGTGTGTTGAGTATCTTTACACTTGCATATTCCAGCGCAAGAGCATCCAATACATCCTTTGTGGTTTAGAAACCATTTCGGATTATAGCACACATCTGGAGTAGCTTGATCGTAAGTGAGTGGCTTAAGCTCATGTGTTGGAGTTGGCTTACCAAAATCGATCTTGGCATAATTAGTGCTTTCGATCTTGACTTCTTTATCTCCAATCACCACAGAATTTTTTCCTTCTTTGCTTGCACCCTTCACAGCTTTCTTCGCATCGCGACACACATACGAAGCGCGCAATTGATCTAGTCCACCAAAGCGATCGATCTTGCCATTGATGTACTCTTCGCTCGTGTACTTCTTGACTTGGCCAGAGATCGTGCAAGTGATCTCGAACGGAATTTGATATGTGTAGTTTTTGTAATTGATCGTTCTCATAACAAAGATGATTATGTCTCTCTCGATTGAATCAGCAAGCTTTATTTTGATAAAAATCAGCAAACGCTGATCGCTATTTAACTAGAGAGATAATGTTTTTCATAACAAAGACGATTGTGTCTCTTTAACAAAAAGCTGCAATATCTTTTTTCAGAAATATTGCAGCTTTTTCTTTATTTTTGCTTGACTTATTTTTTGCTTGACTTATTCTTCGTCGTCAACTCTGCACTATCAGTAGCATCTTTGAGCCATTTTTCTAGCGATTTGACGCTAGATGATTGATCAAGAATCCAAACATGATCAATCATTAATGCTGGCTCTAGATATCCAAGACAGTGATATCTAAATTGCTCTCGTTCGATTCTTGACATTTTGCTTTTCAAGAATCGTGTCAGATCTTTAATATTATCTTGAATATTATTAAAGAGCTCTTGAGCTTGTTTCGCTTCATCAATCGTAATGTTTTTCATAACAAAGACGATTGTGTCTCTCTCGCATTGAGACGCAAGACTTATTTCGAGAAAAATCTCGCGTCTATTTTTACTTTAAGCTTGCACATTAGGCAGCAATCAGGTCGTATTGATCGATATTAGCTTTCGCAATAATTCGACCTTTCGCATCTCTGTAGTTGCCTTTCTTGTCCTTTTTCGCTACAGGCTTGCTGATCGGATAAGTCAACATGAGCGGCTGATTTTTGATCATTTCAGCGAAGATATTTTTAGGCTTGACTTCATCTTTTTTCTTTTCAGTCTTGCCTTTGAGAGCTCGCTTAGCGTCTCGACAGACATACGTCTTGATTAGATTTTCGAGACCACCAAAGCGGTCAAGCTTTTTATTGATATACTCCTCACTCGTGTACGTCTTAGTGACACCAGAGACGGTGCAAGTGATTTTGAAAGGAATTTGATACGTGTCGTTTTTGTAAGTGATCGTTTTCATAACAAAGATGAGTATGTCTCTTTCTTAAAAAGCGGCAACATCTTTTTTCAGAAATGTTGCCGCTCTTTTTTGCTTGCCTAGTTTACCAGTTGTTAATAACTCGATCGATTTCGCAGATCGCAGCTAAATTTGTACTAGTAGCTGTTCGATACTCAGCTCGCTGAGTTGCTGAAAGACTATCATCTATAGATAGCTTATCTGTTTCGCTTATAGACTTAGCAAGCATCTTGCGAAGAGCTACCAATTCGTTATTTGTAATAGATACTGTAATGGTCGTAATGTTTTTCATAACAAAGATGAGTATGTCTCTTTCTTAAAAAGCGGCAACATCTTTTTTCAGAAATGTTGCCGCTCTTTTTTCTTCTTTTTTGCTTGCCTTATTCCTCATCTTCCTCTTCACACTCTTCACTATCAGTAGCTTCATTGACAGCATCCTCGACCCATTTCTCTAGCGGTCGGATGGTAGATCCTCGACCTACAAACCAGTCATGATCAATTTTCAATCCCGGTTCTAGATGACCGAGACAATTATACCTAAATTGATCTTGCTCTCTAATTGACATTTTACTTTTCAAGAGACGCACCAGCTCTTGGAAATCGTCTTGAATATTATTAAAGAGCTCTTGAGCTCGATTCGCTTCATCCATCGTAATGTTTTTCATAACGAAGACGAGTATGTCTCTTTCTTGAATCTGTGCAACGATTATTTCCAATAAAAACAGACAAACCGTAGCAGTTTTTGCTTGCTACGGCTTGCTGGTTATGATGGTGAGACCTACATCACCACGAAGATATTTTAAAGGTGGTATTACTTTGCTGTTGCTTCAGTGATCTCGCTTGGTTGCAAGAACAAAAGTCCGGTAATTTTATACCAGTAATCTACCAATACCTGGATGTTATTCATCCGCACTACCAATTGACCGCTCGGTAGAAATATAAAGTACATAGATCTCAGAAGCATTAGATTGATCAATACTCCCGCATTAGTGCTATTCACATCTACAATGAAGTAGCGATTGAGAGGTACGTCTCTTTTCATGTTACATAACCTCCACGTAACCACCGAGACAGGCAAGAACGATGATAGCGATACAAATCAATTCGTTACGGTAGCGATATAATAGGTGTTTCATAACGAAGACGAGTATGTCTCTTTTGATTGTTTGTGCAACACATTAATTAACTTCGGTTGCGTCGTCAACAATCACCCCATCGACACTATACCTCTTGAGTATAGCTAATACGGAATCAATTCTACGAGAGTGTCCAGAACCAAACTGCCGCGTAAAAATGTCGGCGCTTTCAATGATTTGGGGTTGATTTTTGTCCGACTCAGGAAACATGATCAGGTAGAGATCGATGACGCGTTCACGCTCTACTACCGACATTTCAGATGTTTTAATATAAGTGTATCGTTTCATAACAAAGACGAGTATGTCTCTTTTGATTGTTTGTGCAACACTTAAAAGTGAGGATCTTCGTACTTTTCGTATTGACCCAGCACTAACTTCATACCAGTATTTCTTGAATCCCCTACCCTAACCCATACATCTCTCAATCCATTCTTACCTATACGGCGAGAGTACACTTCCTTCGATCCTTTAGGGTTAGGTTCGTATTTATACTCAGCGCTACCATCCTGAGCACTACCGCTAATAATAGTAGCGGTAGCACTTTGCACTACTACACGCGACGGTGAGAGTACTTCTACTAGCGTGACTGGATATTTATCAGTCCAGCAATAGGTATAACCGCCAGTACCGATAGGGAAATTTGCAGAGGAAGGATAATTTGACATAACGAAGACGAGTATGAGGCTTTTTGTGTTCGGTGCAACTATTTTTCACTCTCGGGTAGTGAATTAATTAGCTGGATTAAATAATTGAAAACTGTAGATTTTTCGGATACACCAGCGCTAATAAATCGATCTGGAAAAGATTTAATTGCGTGGTATAGATCTGCTTGCACTTGGTTATACTTTTTGTCTTGATTCTCAACAGTACAATGTTCAACGTATTGTAGATTGAAAGTCAAGTAGTACTTGTGACCGGGGTGTTTAACACCGTCTTCTAGTGCGGTAAATAGATCGTACCGAGGATCAGTGTAGAATCCACCAATCTTATTCTTATTGAATTTCCTGGTTATATCCTGATCCACACCAGTAACAGTGATGGTCTTTTCGGTCTCCTTAACAACATAAGCTGGGATGAACAGTTCGATATCACCATTCCAGCGGGGTGCGCGGCAAATGTAGCATTCGGTAGGTTTTTTCATAACGAAGACGAGTATGTGGAGGTTTGTGATTTACGCAAGCAAAATACCGTGCTGTTTCAAAATTTCTTGATCGCTCGGAAATAATAAATCTGCTTTAAATCTTGCAGTTTTATCTTTACGGTGATCATGTACGTTCATCGTAAATTGCTCAGTGTTCTGTCTCGGGTGTTTGACAATAGTTACTGTATCTTCTCCATACCGATTGTACAAGAAGATTCTTGTGATCATCTCGCTAGGAGCTTGAGGTGTGGTAGCTATTTTAACTTGCTCTTTTATCGGTGAGACAATAGGAGCTTTTACGGGGCATGCATCTTTATTTGCACCTCTACCTACATAGGTACGTAAAAAATTCTCCAACCCTCCAGCACTATCAAGTTTACTTTTAATGTATTCCGGAGCGGTATATTTCTTCTCTACTCCAGTAACATTACACCTCATTATGAGAGGTACGGGGCATCCATATTTAGGATTGATTGGATTGCGCTTGATGAGGTCTTGAATCTCTAGGTCGGTCATAACAAAGCAAGAGTATGTTGAACATGCTTGTTATTGCAACACAAAAATACCGTAATCCTTTATTATTGGATTACGGTATTTGAAGCTTGACTACGGTTAATAAGATCCCGTACGACCGAGAGTACTTGCATTGAACGTACGAACCCGCCCATCACTATAGTTAATAGTGAGAGTACCCTCGTTAATGAATGCTCCGGTAACATGTTGATTACCTGAGCGACCATCAGAGACGCTACGTCGAATACCGCTCGGCAGCTCGATCACATACACTCGATCTCCCTCCACCCTACATGTATAGCTCTTGTTTGACATGATTATCCTTTCTTTTTTTGGGGTTAATAGTTAATATCATCGTGATCAATGTACATGTCATTACCGTTGGGTAGTGTAACATGAATCCGGGCATACACGTCTTCGTCCACACAGGAGATGTCTGGTACGAGAATTACCGATACACCATCCCTGAATAACCTACGGATCTTTGCTGGTTCTCCACTACGAAGATCTGCCAGAGTATCCACGGTACTGAGAGTAGACTGCAAATCTTCATATGCGACATCGTTCACAATGTCCTCAAACGAAACGAGGAAATTATGGATCATCTCCTTAATAGTAACGTGGAACGTAACTTCACTAACTTTGCGAGTAGTTGTTTTCATAACGAAGACGAGTATGTGACTTTTTGTGTTAGGTGCAACTATATTTTACCACCAATAAGGCAATACCATGCGGCAGTATCACGAGAAGATTGATAGGATTACGGGAGAGATTTTAATTATTAAGAATGTCGTAATGAGCACCATTAAATGTAATGCTGCGAACATTACTAAGCAAATATTCGCGATATACGATTTCTTTGTCGGTACCTTGATTTTTTGGAGTATACTTCGGGGGGAGGAACGCTTCGATTTGACTCTTTTCGACGCGCTCGAGTTTTTCACCGACTTTGGCGAAGTAGATCGGGTCCGTCGTTTTGATTGGTCGGATTCGGATGTAATAAATTTCTCCCTTCTTTACGAGAATGTTGTTGATATTTTCACCCCATTTACGTGCATCTGCAACGAAATTCTGTGGTTTATCCTCTTTGACGAGCTGGCGATTTACAGAGGCTTCATAATCAAACCCCGTAAATCCATTAACTGTTGACAGTTTATAGATCTCATCATAGGGGTTACCGGTCTTGCGAGCTTTCACCTTGACCATAGCTTCAATGGTCACTGGCATTGCTCCCTTAAGTAGAGAAAGCTGATTTACGAGCTCGGTGATGGAGAGTACATTTGAGTTGTTCATAACAAGAACGAGTATGTCTCAACGTGAGGGGTATGCAATAAAAAAACACTCAAGTATGTTGAAATACTTGAGTGTTTGCGAGTTACAAGCTATTAAGCTTGCTGTTCGGTAGTCGTGTCGGTGACCTGCTCAGAGGCTGCAGGAGCTTCCGGGGTCGGTGCAACGACCTTAGCGGGCTTCTTCTTCGAGCTCTTCTTCGGCGCGCCAGCAGTCGCCTTATCGCCGGCGGGCTCGGGGATGACCGGCTGTTCGGTGACCGGCTGTTCAGAGGCTGCGGGAGCTTCCGTAACCGGAGCGGTAGCAGGAGCGGCAGGCTCGATGGGCTTCTCGGTAGCGGGAGCAGCGGGCTTCTCGCGATGCTTGACCATCTTCTTGAGGAAAAGCTTGCCACTCTTGATAGCATCGAACACCTCTTGAGCGTTCTTGGTGCCACCGAGCTGGGTGATCACGGACTGGACGTTCTCGACGGTGAGCTCTTCAAGCTTGAAAGCCTTGAGAAGCTTCTTTGCATCGCGGCAGACGTAACCTGCGACCATCGCGGCTTCATCACCACCGTAGTTTTCGATCTTGCGCTCCACGAACGGAACGCTCGTGTACGACTTCTGGATGCCAGTGACCTGACACGTGAGGATATAGGGAACTTTAACGGACATATTATTTGGTTTTTAGTTGTTGTTGTTTTTGACTCTGACGTAACTGACAGAAAAGATAGTAGACGACTTTGTGTTTTTGGTCAACATTATTTTTTAGTGACCTGAACTTTTCTCGATTGACCGTTAGCGGAATATCCATTACCGGTGATAAGATATCCAGCTTCAATGCGAGAGATTTCAATCCGACCAACCGAATCTTCCAAAATACGGGTAATCTTAATCTCTCCGTATTGATTGAAGATCTTATCCGGAATCACTGCATGAACTGGCTTACGCCAATCTTCATCGTTCAAGCAGAGATCGAAAATGTGTTGCTGCTCTTCTGGTGTATACCCCAACACGGGGGTATCAGTATCGACCAAGATACGATTATCAGATACTTCAATCTTGAGGTTACCTACAATTGCTTCACCGCGATTGAAGTTGGTGATATTATTACCAACCTGAAGAGGTAAATTGGGATATTGTAGTAGCGTGTTAGCTAATTCGTGTGAAGTCATACATACAATACTACGACTTCATTGCGTTAGTGCAACCTTTAATTTTAAGCGAACACAAAAAATCCTGAAGTGATTAGCTTCAGGATTAAAATTGGTGCTCGGTGAGGGACTCGAACCCTCATGTCACATGGGACAGCGGCTCTTAAGACCGCTGCGGATACCAATTTCGCCAACCGAGCATATCTAACAAAAAATGGTGGTAGTGTAGGGAATCGAACCCTAATCTAGCGGTTATCTACCGAAATGTTTATAAGACATCTTGCTTTGCCATAAGCTACACTACCGAAAAAAAGAACTGACGATATTGATACTTATGTACCAATAGCGATCTTTAGCCACCACGATCAAAGAACAAAATAGGTGGTGAAGTTCACTTCTATTACGTAATTTTTACCTATACGTAGCCAAGTTTGGTGGCTTACTTCACCTTAACATCTTACACTCTATACCTGTAAGTTATTTCAATATATTTTTTCGATAGAAAATAGCCAGCTATAGATGGCATCTAATCTATCTACACCGAGCTCCTTGTCCATCAGTAATTACGGTACCTTACTGATAAGTGAGTAAGAAAAGTTCGCGACCTCTTAATACTCACAGCTAAGCAGTACAGGGCTTAACAACCAGGTGATCACTATTTTTTTTCTAGCACTTCTCCATACGGACCACTTAATATAGAGAAGAAAGTGACTGTTAATGAACTAATGACGATGTTAGTCTTAATACTAAGTTACGTCAAGTAAATTGTTCAGTTCTTAGTAAATTTTTCCTAGCTGTAGATTAGCTATCGGCGTACGCCATTTGATCTACTAAGAACCGGATGAACTCTTGATTAATCGAACCTACTAATCAATCAAGAAAGTGTTGTTTAATGAACTAACACCATAATAGCTTAACTCGGTGTTTTGTCAAGACAAATGTTCAATTATTTTGTCTTAGCTGAGAATGGCTCTAGATATAATATCGGATTACTGTGCTAAGATTGGATAAACGGATTATATAAGCCCTCCATTCCCTTCGGTCATTTCGTGCTTATATAATGGTTTCTGGGGGAGAAACAAAAAACTATTAAAAACCGAAAAAAAATACTTACCCCCACCAACTTCAAGTGCAACTACAAAAACGACTATTTTTTAGAAAAGTTTAGTTCCTGAGATTACACCGAAATTGATGAGTTCTTAGCGGTAAGTATTTTCATTTTGGTTACTAAACTAGACGTAGTTCTTCATATTGTACACGACTAATGATTTCATGGATTACATGCTTATAGTTTTCCATATATTCACCAGATCGGAACGGTAGTGGGTGTAATACACCATTCTTAACCCAACCCCACATATCTTTTTCATCTGCAAGATATCGATACTTCCAACCATATTGAGCTGCAAATTCATTAAAACATGGATCGGATTTTACACCATCAACCAAGTTATCTGCAAAGAACTTCGCTATACGAACCGCAACTGAGTGAATATGATCTTCAATTATAACATATCGAAATATATCATGAAGATCCGTATATTTGTACGTGCAGTTATTATCAGAATGTGGAGATTTAATAGTTACATAGATAGACTCATATGAGTTTTTCACTATTAACTTGAGTAGTGTAACCACATGTATTCAGCCAATCAATTAAACGACCCAAAGATGTTACAACTTTTGCTAGATCATTTACTGCGTTGTCGATATACTCTTTATTGATACATTGCTTTCGAATATTGAGTAGATCGTCAGCTTCACTACATTGCTGAGTAGTTGATTCGCATTGCGTAGTGGGTGAGTCATTAATTACTGCAGCAATAATATCGCGAATTACAGCGACATTTGCAGCAGCATCAGACTCGCGCATATAATCAACCTTTATTACCCTACCTTTAAGATTACGATAGGTAGCTTGATAGCATCGGTTACTGTATTTATAACTATCGGGATCATACTTATATCCCATAACCACCATCCATGAGTTTAATGCACAAGTTTGATTAAACATTGATAACTGATCACCAACATCATTATAAACAATGCTGTGAACGATCTGCGTAATTTGAACTTCTGTGGGTGTCATAATATTGGTATATTATAGGCTATTGTCCTGAATATCAAACATAAGGTGATACAATGTTACCTTTGCCCACGTTTGAGCATCATTGATATTAGCGATAGGAACCAGTTTCACCGAATTATTTCGTCGCCACGCTGCGTGTTGTTTAGTATTACCTTCAAGATGATATCCGTGATACATTGCAAATACTGCAACTTGCTTTCGTAGATTATCAGGATTATCATCAAATAATTTACTGTATGTATCGATATAATTGGAGCAGAGTCTATCGATAATAATGAACTCAAAAAGCTTCTTAAACTCAGTATTGTCATCAATGACAATAGTATGTTCACCATTACTATCTACCATCATGTTATTATGAAGAGTAAACTCAATACTATTGTCATCTATATTCGGTATAGTAGGATTATATCCGCGAGATATTAGCAAATCATATATACTACCTATAGTTTTGTAGGTATTAGCATAATCACTACACAATTGATTAAGATCCTCTTTAGATATTGGGGTAAAATTAAAGAGTGGGTTAATAGGTTGATCCGTAATTTGCTGTGGTTGAGTAGCGGGTGGATTAATAGGTTGATCCGTAATTTGCTGTGGTTGAGTAGCGGGTGGCTCTTCCATATTAGTCACAAAGTTTACCAAATTCACAATATCACCCCTAACCGAGCTTCTGTTGAGCTTAACGCTCAATGTACCGTACTTTGGATGGTTGTATACCCGACGGTATGTGTCATCAGTAAGCGTGTAATCAATACACGCTACCTCAAAACCGAGCGAATATAGCCAATTATATATCCTTGTAACAATATCATCGAAATATGTTAGATTGCCACTCTTGGTGATATCTTGAATGATATTAGCAGTGATGAGTTCTTTAGTTGTCATATATGGAGACTTTTAATAGCTTTGTGAGACCCTATATTATTTGCTATTCATGATACTTTGTGCACACTTCATAGTATCATCTCGAGACTTAATAGTATTGTTGATTATAAAAAAGTGAACTACATCTTGATCTTTATAAGATAGATACGCTTCAATGCGCTTTGAATTACTCCTTACTACACTTTGTAGTTTCCAACCGAAACTATACATCCAATCAAGGGTTTGCGAAATGTTCGAAGTTTTACGTTTCTTGTGTGTACCGTTTTTAGAGAGCCTATCACGATATGACATTAAGCTCGCAAGCTCTTCATTAATACTATTGAAGAGAAGCTGCATATTATCCATATGTGAGCTTAACCTTTCCTTATGATCCTTAGTAAAGGTAATGTGTTGATCTAACAACTGGATTAACTCTTTTCGGGTGGGATTTTTCATAAAATGTAGTGATTACAGGTAAATTAACGTCGCATACGAAAATTGCAATAAAAATACTCAATAGAGTGAAAAATACAGTTTTTGTGCTTCACTGGCAAAATAACGGTTTTTGCCTAGATGAATTACGCGTTTTTTGTGATGCAAAACCGTGATGAAAATATGTGGAAAATTAAGTAAATTGAATTGCAAGGATCACAGTGATCCATATTAATGTAGTAGCTATATTTTCAAAAGTCAATCAAAATAGTACGGAAATGTAAAATAACGGTTTTTGCCTAGATGAACTATCTCTGTAAATGTGTGATTAGTAGTTTGCTAATATGTAGTATATTGCGGTAATATACGTTAACTTGTTCTTATTACCGGTATCTATAGAGTTTTATTGGTATAATTATTCTATAACTCATTCTTATTACCGTTATATACATCTAGTTATATACAAGAAAAACGTCGTTTTGTGGTAATTTAATTGCTAAATTGTTGCTTATGTATTGAGTTATAAAACTCACCTCTATAACTTATAGGCAGCATGAACGAGTTATAGAAATATACCGTAATTTACTATAGTATGGTAGTATGAATAACGGTTTTTACGTAGATGAACTATCTCGTGGTGAGTGTATATATGGGAAATCTAGAAAAATCGATAAAAAAATTCCCGAGAACGGTAATAGTTATAATCCGTGCTCGGGTGATTTGCTGATGTGATATAGAGCGGTTTCAGAATTGTGAGCGGTTTTTTGCCATATGGCAGGAATTTCAATTTTCTGATAAAAAAATTCCCGAGAACGGTAATAGTTATAATCCGTGCACCGTTTTCTACTCTTCTCTACTCTTCTCTTCTATACTTTACCGTTCTTTTACCGTTCTTTATGTTCTTTATATCCCACCGTTCTTTTCTACTCTTCTCTTCTATACTATACTTTACCGTTCTTTATACCGTTCTCAATACTCTCTATACCGTTCTTTACTCTTTATACTCTTTTCACTCCCCAATCCAATACCCCGGCCATAACTCTTTTCAAGAACTTCTTGCGCCGCATTATTCGCGATTTCCTTCTCTAAACTATTCGCGTATTCGCGCCAAGTTCTATCTACTTTATCCGTATTGTACCAAATCAAAGATTTGATGAAACTTGGGTCGCTCCCGCAAACACCCGCCGCCTCACAGGCGTACCGCCGCCGCCAATCTGCGATTTTAGCCGCGAACTCATTTTCTTTTTCCGCCGAAACGATGATACCTTCGGTCGCCGCGACAATGATCTCTTGAACAATTTTCAAATCTTCACTTGTGATAAAACGTAAATCTATGTTATTCATACGCACTCTTGATTTAATTTTTTAACCTGTTCTTCACGGCTTCTCTTCATGATTTCTCTAACTTCTCCAAATCTTTTGGGCACCACGCTATTTCATTCCCCGCGTGCTCGACTTTCTTCTTTTTGGCGCGCCGCCATTGGGATTCGCAAACAGCGTAACGCTGCTTGTTGTCTTTGAACTCTTTGTGCTAGCGGGCCAAGAGAAGGTTATTGCTGATCTTATAGCTGTCCGGTGTGTGCGACTCATCCCGGTTGTTCACAGAAGGCTCGCGCATCCGCTCCGGTAAGATACCATCTTTGATCCACGCATCGGCCTCCTCGGTCGTCACCAGCATGTTGCGAGCTTTCATTTCATCGTAGCATTTCTGGCAAGCTGAGCCGTGAAAGGAGCACCTATGCACTCCGTCGAAATCGCAGTCATCCCCAAGCGTGATGGTTGGAAAGCCGAAGCCGTCTCCGCCTTCATCGCCCGTGAGCTTATGGCCGCACGAAGCATAGATAGTACCCTCAAGCTGCGAACAAGACTCGGGAGTTTTCAAAGAGAGAGAATTAGTCATCAATTTATTTAACGAGTATAACTCGAAGTCCAGCAATGTCGATTCTGTCACAATGGAAATTTATCCACGTACGTAGTGCTTCATAATGATCACGTAAAACATTAGAGAAAGCACACCATTCAGCGTTATAAAAATGAGTAAACCTTCTTCCACGATAGTTTGAAATACATCTGTCGTCCAATATAAACTCAATAACATACCAATCATTCCACCCACAAGGATCATTTTTAGGTACAACAATTTGAAGGGAAAACGTTTTATTCCCCACTCTCCAAGAAAAAAGTTCAAATATTACTTTGTCCATAAATATGACAAACAATGTTTTTTACAAATCTTAATCGGGGTTGAACCGTGCACTGGATAAGTTCCTGTGAATTGCAATTATTCTACTACACCATCATTCCAGAACCCAAGAAATAGGCACCCACGTGAACGATCATCATCGTAAGCGAACATGATATCATATTCTTGAGCAGTCGTACGACCGGAGGCTATTAGCTCGATATTTTTAAAGAATTTTGGTGTAATAGATGTATCATCAATATATGGACCTGATTGCCTATTATCCATATACTTTACAAACTGGATCGGTTTGGGATGAGTCGGTGGTTCTTTCTGTCCTAGTACGATGCAATTAGTACTCATATTTTAATTGGATTTAGTGGTTCGGGTATATTTGGGAATTTTCCTATAAATTCGTTTGAGATGTACTTTAAGATCTTCTACACTAATACCAGATTCTCTATTAATACACATAATACTTGAATAATCAGGCTTTTCAAATGCCGGATTTTGTGGTTCACGGTCCGGTAGATGTGCGGTTGCAGTACCTGATACGATATCAAATTGTACTATAGCGGTGTTATCTGGCACGCACGTTTCTTTACTATACAACCAACATGTGAGCTTTAGACTAGGAAAAGCTGTTGCAATAGCTTGCCATTCTTGCAATACACTATCTACATTAGGCCATTTACCAATATTGTAATTTCTGCTACCTACAGTACCGTTCCAGTTTACCAACCGTGAGGTCCGCCAACCCAGCTAGATACGATTCGATCATTACATAGATACTCAAGCGGTATTATATGTAGTTTATCTCGTAGTTTGGATAGCTTGTTAGGATCTATAGTTACATGTGGTACAGAGAATAGATCATTCAGTTGTTGACAAAGATCTGAATCATTGCCTGCATAAGTGAAGTCTGGTAGTTGTGAATCTGTTCTGATGATAATTTCAGCAGCAAGTTCTGGCGTTACCGGATCACCCTCTACAATCATACCTGGCCATTTAGGTAGCGTAATATTCATATGATATGGATTAATTGTTAAAATTATTAACGGGATACAATCCTAGTTCTTTATCTACAATTTTCAGAGCATCTTCGATATGTTGTGCGGTGATAGTGCCTTTATTACTCTTAATAAAATCGGCGGTCTGAGTAATACCGGATAAGAATTCAGTAACTGCAGTTATCTGTTTTTCCTCTTCGGTTTTCGCTTCCTTAAACCGGCCTAACGAGGCAGCACAAGCTGCAATAATTTGAACAGCGATGCGTTGAGCTATATCTTTATCATTCATTTTAATTATTCCTTAATTTGTTGGTTGTGTACGATATGGTTGAGTCTAATTTGTGTTTTATCAAGCTCATATTTGGCTGTTTCATACAACTCGAATAAATCATCTACTCTCGATTTAGATACCATATAATCAATTTCAGCATCGATTACTAAAGCTTTCCAAGCTTCGGTTTCATTTTCGTGTAGAATATTACCAAATTGATGATCAGGTCCACCATTACTGTAACGCCATTCATCCTGTTCTATTATGGGTATTACTGATGTAGCACCGCGCTTTACTAACCAAAATTTTGGAGTTTATCGTCTATACAGATAGTAGTTTTATCACTCATAAATAGATTTAATTGAAGATCCACCAACAATATAAACCAAAAAGTATAAAACCGAAACTGATAGAACCTACGTCAATAAGTTTAGTACGTTTCTGATAGCTGCGAGCAGCCCACGGTATCAGTAATTTATTCAACCAGACAGCTAGCAAAAAGCATATGATAGCACCAACAGCTGCTTGAATTGCTAAGAATCCAGCGTCTGTATTATAAAAGAAATCTTCGAGTGGAGTATATACTACTACTTTGTGGCTATTCATAATTTAGGTGGTTAAGATTTAGATATACCGTGTATTTGCTGATTCAAGTGCTTTTAGTCGTGATTCAGCGTTTAGATTATAGAGAGCGAGTTCAATCTGCCGAACTCGCTCTTCTAGTGTAATTGTCGCTAGTTTGGCCATGTGTGCAGTCTCGTCTGCTTTAGCAATTACTGAGCGGCAATTGACACAGATACATGAAGGTGTGATTGCCTCATATCGCTCTTGGTGACAGTGTTTACATGTGAATGCTGTTACTAAAGCCATAAAGAAGATAATCAACTAATCACCACTGTTTCATATCAGAGTTATTCATATGTGAATAATACAACTGTATGTTGTATCATATCAACATGCAAGCATTTTTATAGTTATCGTGGTGGTAATTTACCGCTACAAAAATCTTGATAGGATATACTACCACCGGTTGGTCCGCATCCAGTAGCGATAAGAGATCCTCGAGACCAACGTGCTACACTAGAACATTTAAATAGTTGATTACTTTCCGCTAAAATAATAAAATGCTTTAATACTAGAATTCTATTTTGAGTATATTGCTCTACACTAATACCATACCGAACCATCGACTCTTTGAGTATGTTATGTGCATATAAGTCAAAGGCGAGTTAGAAGGATATTGGCGCGAAAGTCAACGTTTATTTCAAACTTTCAATTTAAGGCTCTGCCAATCTTTCAAAATAAAAACAGTGTCAACACCGAAAAATTTCTCCGCATTGTCCATGGCGTCCGCTTTGCAAGTCCCCTCTACCCGGCCAATTTCCCGCCATTTTTGACCGCTTTTCTTTCTGTCTGCGACAATATAAATTGCAGGGAAATACAAATTAAAAAGTCCTTTCGTGCCGCAAGGAACCAATTTTGCTTTCAAATCGAATTTTGCGGCGGTTTCCTCCGCTTTTTCTCTAGCCATTGGCCGGCGAAACGATCCCGCCCAAAACGGGTGATCACTCGGCAATTCAACTTCGTTAAAGCAGGGGGATTTCTCATTTATTGTTTCCATCATGTAAGGATGAGAACACATGCTTAATTAAAAGTCAAGGGATATTTTCGTAATATTCATTAGTCGCCGCATCCTGACCCAAAGGACTTTTGGCCAAGCCGGCGAATCTGGCAATTTCCGC
>Ga0116160_1002919_pt1 | contig 15539 bp, 4 predicted proteins | sample AD_JPNAS2_MetaG_FD_89879 | JGI IMG/M metagenome (GOLD analysis project Ga0116160, IMG submission 89879) | Active sludge microbial communities of municipal wastewater-treating anaerobic digesters from Japan - AD_JPNAS2_MetaG | ecosystem: Engineered > Bioreactor > Anaerobic > Digestate | place...
CTTGGTGATGGCGTCGACCATCCTGCCGATGCGCTTGTAGATTTGGGCCTGCGGGCCCCGGTTAATCCGGTCGAGGATCTGCTCGGCTTCCTGGTCGGACATGCCGGAGAGGGCTTGATTGTCTTCCCGGTCGGGATTGATTTCCCGGAGCCGTGCATTGGCTTCCTTCGCGTGCCGGGCGTGCAGGTACTCGTCGGCCTGCTCGACGTCGATATTGTTTTCGCTCATGAGTTCAATGAGGGGGTCAACGTGCTTCTCGTCGAAGTCCTCGATTGCCGCCGCGGCCATGCCATGATAGCGGGTCTCGGCGAGGTAGGCGTCCTGGGCCTCGGGAAGCTCCCGCCCGGCCCGGCGCTCGGCCTCGCTCTGCGCCTTGTTGAGATAGAGGAACTTGTCCTGTGCCTGATAGCGGAGCTCATCCCATGCCCTCTTGAGGATGCCCGGCTGAACGATGCTGTCCACCATGGGCGCGAGGCTCTTGGGGATGATGGCAGGGGCATACGCTTCCGCCGTGCGCCCTTCCCTCCCCGTCCTATCAAAGATTCGGCCGCTCTCGATGCCCCTCAAAATGCTCTCCGGGCTCCGCACCCCGAACGCCTCCAGTATACCGTCGATGAAAGCCCTGATTCTCAGGATGATCCGGCCGATGGGTCCCCTCTGCTCGGGGATGGCGAGACGGTCTGCAATGAAATTCGCCCGGTCCTCGGGGCCTCCGATGTCCGTCCGGTTCGCCGGATCCCACTTGCCGTCACGGTGCAGGTTCTTGATGTGGTTCTTCAAGACGTCCACGTCGCGGGCGTTGATGATGCCGGCGGTCTCCATGAAGTGCATGCTCTCGTGGGCAAGGGTCCAGGTATCGCCGAACGTGCGGTGCAGTTTGATGTAGTAGCCGCCGGTAGACTTCTGGCCGAAGGCGCCCGGGATGACGGATCCGGGGGCAAACTTGGTCTTCCCGTAGCCGGCCAGGATAACGACCGCGTTGGGCTCGATATGATCCACCCGGTAGAGAGTGACGTACTTCCCGCCCCGGGTCTTGACGTAGATGTTGCCGTTTCGGTCCTTGCCTACCTCTTGACCGGGGAAGAACTTCTTGACATCGTCAATTTTCGCCACCTTCAGGAGGCCCCGGCGGTGCAGGTCGCGGACGGAGTAAGCGATAACGCCCGCCTCGATGTCCTTCTCTGTAATTTCACCCGCCTTTGCGCCGTGCGGGATTTCCTCATCCGTCACGGGACGGGAGCTGATGATCTCCTCAATGGCCTTGGTCCCGGTCTCCTTGTTCGTAGGAATGAAGTAACGGGTCTGATAACTGATCCTTTCTTCGAAAATACCGTACTTCCGCAGTTCGCCCATGTGCGTGTAATAGGGCCCTATCAATTCGATACGGTAATCTCCCGCAACTTTGCGCCTTTCGATGCGCCAATCATTCGAAAGCCGGTACTTGTAGCCTCTGTGCAGGACGTTGGCAAATATATCCGGTGCCTTGTATTCGGTCTTTGAAGCCGTTGCGCCAAGGCTCTTGAGGGTAGTGTCAAGGTATTGCCTGGGAATGACGCGGCCGATGATGTTCCGACCCTCCACGTTGAGGCGGTACACCTTCTGCCCTTCGGCTGGCAGGCGGTCCCATATCGGAAGGATGGCACCCGTGACCATGTGAACCCGTTCTTTTACCTCGGCAGGCATGGAATCGTATTCGTCTTCCCATGGCTTTTGCGCCTTATCCTTTGGGATCTTTTCGTACTTCGTTGGATCGTTGGTCTCATCAACGGGAATGCTGTGATAATTGTAGTTCGTTCCTATGGCAACATAGGACAGTTTGACCTCGCCCGTCGATGTGTCCGTCTTGCTCTTCTGCTTTCCGAGGGCCCACACGCGGCCGCTCTTGATGTTTCTTACATAGCCGTTGTCGGCGTAGGTGCGGCTTGTCGCGTAATCCAGGCGCTTCGCATCGTGGGTGAGTTCCACCTCGACGTACTTGGTTTCGGCCTTCGTCTTTGAATCGCGGTAGACGGTCTGCTCCTGAATCTTCTCCGTTCTTTTCGCCCGGATGGTCTGCATCCCTTCGTCCAGGGTGCCTCTCCGGATAGCCTCGGCGACCTTTATGTCGTGCCGGTAAGAGAACATCCTGAACACCTTGTCCTGCTCCGCAATCTTCATGTTGAGGATGCGGTTCAGGAATTGGGCGATGTCAGGCAATCGGGATTCATTGAGGGCCCCGGTATTTGGATCTATCAATCCGGTCAGGCCCGTCGCCTGCTCGAATTCGCCGATTGTCATTTCGGCCTGCCCGTGGAACATATCGACGATGAGTTGACGCAGGGCCTCTCTTGCCTCTTGGCTCTCGAGGTTGTCCCGGGCGGAGAAAAGCCCCTGACTTCCAGCCTTCCGTTCCCCGCGGGTGAGGGCGCCGAGCTGGTCCAACCTGCGAGCGATCGAGGAAATGAATCGTTTCTGTCCCTGCAGGTCAGTCGTGACGAGGATCCACTCGGGGGCCTGCTTCTGGTTCGTGCGATGCGTCCTCCCGAGACCCTGGACAGCCCGGTCAGCCCTCCACCCGGCTTGCACGAGGTATTGTTTTCGAAGCTGCTGATTCTTGGCCGTCAGGTCGGCATGGTAGCTCCGGCCCGTTCCGCCGGCGTAGGAGAAGACGAGGATGCGCTTCTTTCCGTCCATGAATAGGTCGGCGTCGGCCATGCCCTTGTTCTTGCCCCACGATTCTGAAACCCTTTTCTTTCCTTGCGGGGTATCTTTATAGACCACGCGGCGAGTGCGTCCGGTTACTTCCGCGACGGTGTCGGTCCCGAAGTGATTCAGGATGATTTCCAGGGGGCCATCGGGAACGCGGATAGACCCGAGGCGGTTCAAGAGTTCTTCCCGCATGGCCACGGCTTCCCTGTTCTCCACGGGGTTCCCCATGGAATCGACAACCGGCCGTGATTTTACGTTTCCATTTTCGTCCGTGTACTCTTCGAATTGCTGCACCGGGAAGGAGTTCTTGACATACTCCATGAGCGCGTCACGCGGGGTGAGGTCGAGGTCTTCCAGTTCCTCGCCTTCCTCGAGGCGGGCGATTGCCCGCTCCTGGGCGGCCTCGTTCGTGTTGACGAGTTGGATGACGACCGAATTGCCCGCCTTCATGTCGTTCTCGATCGAGGAAACGACGGAAGGCATTTGCATCGCCGTGATGATCTGGTTCCAGAATCGTTGATTCGTTCCCCAAAACTTCGACATGGCGGCCGCCACGGCAGCGCTGTTCAGGGTTCGGCCCTCGTCATCCTTGGCGCCAGTCAGGCGCATGGCCGCATGGATGTCCTTGAGGACGCCCTGCCAGGCCCCGGCCATTTCATCGTAGACTTCCCGCTGCTGCGGGGTAAGGGTATGTTCAAGCCTGTCGTATTTCACATCATCGTAGGACAGACTTCGTGCCGCATAGACGCCCATGGCCTTCATGTTCTGCGCGACCATCTCCATGATGCCTATGCCACCGGCAGAGATGTCTTGCACGAAAGCCCTTGCATTTCCGAATGGGGTCTTTGCACCCCAAAGGCCCAGCCTCGTAGCGTAGGCAAGGTTCATAACTTCCGTGGCGCCTGTCGCCGAGACGTAGAGGACCCTTGCCTTGGGAAGCATGTTTTGAAGCTGGATACCGGCAAGCGCAGTAGCGGAGGGCTTTGTCATGCCCCGTCTGCCTCTTACGGCTACCGCGTTGCCCATGTTGTGAGATTCATCGAAGGCGATCACGCCGTCAAAATCGGGACCCAGCCAGTTCGCAATCTGCTGCAGCCTGGAGACCTTCTTCCCTTCGGAAGACTTCTCCATCTTCAAAGTCCCGTATCCGACGAAGCCGATGCCCTGCTTGTGCGGGATGTCGGAATGGAGTTTCACCTTTCCGAGGTCAAAGAGAAGGTTCGGGTCCCATCCGACGCCCTCGATGTCGCGTGCTGCATCCTTGATTAGGGGTGAGTTCTGAGAAATCCAGAGCGCTTTCTTCCGGCCCTGATTCCAGTTGTCCCACAGGATAGCGGCGATCTCTCGTCCCTTGCCTACGCCAGTTCCGTCGCCGATGAAATAGCCCTTCCGGAAGGTCTTAAAGGTAGCCGTTTCGTCAACACCGGATACGAGTTCGCTTCTTTCAATGTACCGACCCGTCTTGTCATAATAGCCGCCCTCGTCGAGCGTCTCTCCGTGGGCCTGCCCGGCATACACCACGGCCTCGAGCTGCGCCAGAGATACCTTGCCTTCCTTGATGGCCTTTTCAGGGATATGCGGCTGGTAGGTCGGGTCAATCGGTTCGACCGACGCCATGGCCGCCGATTCGACGAGTTTGCCGGGATGCGGCTTTGCGTTGGGGATGCTTAACTTGGCAGGCTTGTAGGTATCGAAAACCGAATCGGAAAGCTCTTCTGCTTCCCGCTCGATGTCAAGCTTTTGCTCAACGGTCAGGCCGGAGACTTCAGGTATCCCGGAATCAGCCTCGGCAGACTGTCGTGAAGAGCCAGTAAGAGTTGATCCGCCAACTCCTCCGGCTGTCTCAACACTCGGCTTGGCACCGGGTCTTGCTTCTCCCCGTTCGGGCCGTGTTCCAGAAACCGCTCCACCTTCTCCGGGCTCCACCCTTGCAGGCTTTCCAGGCTGCTTCGGAGCCGGCTGTCCTGGTGCTCGAACCGATTGTCCAGGGCCCACTCCGCCAGTTGCAGGCAGTACAGGCTCGTTGGGTCGGGCACCTGGCCGAGCTTCTTCAGCGCCCGCTTCGCCGCGAGGTTGAGTCGGCTTCTGTTCTCCGGGATATGTTCTGGCATCGCGTACTCCTTCCAGTAAAGGAATCAGGTCCTCTACCTTCGACACCTTTCCCGTGATTTCATTATCCTCCGTTTTGCCGGTCTTGTCAATCACTAAGATTTGGTTATCAAAGGTGGTTCCGTACTTTTTATACTCCTGGCCGGATACGCCGATGTTTGCCTTTACGGTGTATTCGGCCCTGATTTTCTTCCACCAGTCCTTGAAGTTTGCCTTGTCGGCGGCCATGCCTTCCCCGACGATGGCCACGAGGCGCCCGCCCGGCTCAAGCCTCTTGAGGGCCTGCTCGATGTGGACGGCACCGTTGATGGTCTTGCGTTCCCCCTGCATCCTTCCCCCGGTGGCGGAGAAGGGCGGGTTCATGACAACGACGGTGGGATTGACATCGTCCGGGAGAATGTTGTTGAGCTGCTCGGCGTTCTCTGTGTGAATCCGGGCGAAGCCGAGTTCCTTCAGAACCGACACGCGGCGGGGGCTGATCTCGTTGACGATCACCCGGGCCCCGGCGATCTTCCCGAAGACGGCGAGGTTGCCCGTCCCGGCCGAGGGCTCGAGGTAGGTCTCGCCTTCCTTTATGTTGGCTACCCAGTTCGCAACGTAGGCAAAGGCCGGCGGGGTGGAGAACTGCTGGAATTCGTCCATCTCGGCCGTGCGAGTGGTTTGGGTAGGAATGATGTCGTTGATGGTCTTGAGGGCCTTGATACGTTCCTTGGCCCACTTCGCTTCACTTGGTCCTGCTGGGTTCAGGGTGAGGTTTCCGACGGAATCAATGTAGTCATTGATTCCGAGCTCCATTGCATCGTAGGCATCTTTCGCCGAGAAAGTGCCTTCGGCCAGAGTGCCCCCGAAGGCTTCGGCGGCTTTGTCAAAAAGTTCCTCGCGGGTGAATGGCGTGTGCTTCTTGATCTTGTCGCTCACCCATGCGGACACAGCCCCGTAAGCCGTTGCTTCCTTCTTTGTCAGGGCGGTCTCGGGGGCTTCCTCGACGGGTGCGGCAATATTCGCCAAGTCCCAACCGCGGAACCATTGATCATATGCGGCCTTCGTGTGATACTTCCCCTGCGCCGTCAGCATAAAGTCGACGTCGAGAGCTGGCATTCTTTTCAGTCCACGCTCGAAGGCGGCCTTGCCGTACTCGTAGGGCGTCTTGGTCGGTGCTGCCTCGGGAGTCTTGGCGCTTTCTTCTTTGACCTCCGGCCTTTCCTCTGCCTTCTGCCCCCTCAGTATCCCGAGTATCTTCTCCGTCGGATCCCCGCCCTTGTAGAAACTCCATACCTTCTTCGGCCCGTACCAGCGGCCACCGGCGGCCTTGAGTTGCTCCTTATAGAACTTCGTCGCGCCCGAGACGGTCCAGACTTCATTCCCGTTCTTGGTCGTGTCCTTCGTCACGCGGAGGTTGAAGCCGCGGAAGAGTTCGTCTGCGAGGGACTGGGTGGGTGCTGCGGCAGCTGGTTCCGGTTTCGGTTCTTCGGCCGGTTCCGTCGCCTTCTTGGCACCGTATACGCCCTCTGCATATTTGGTTTCGGCCTGATCTCGGGTAGGATAGGCGTTGACGCTGACGACCCGGCCGGATTCCAGATCGGTCACGAGGATAAAGCCGCGCTTGTCCTCTACGTCTTTGGCGTAGAGCAGGTCATACTTGATCCCGTCGATCGTCTTGGTCATGTCGACAACGGCATCTACGCCCATGACCTTCTGGTATTGTATCTTCGGCCCCGCCTCTTCCTCTATGTATCTCTCGGCCGCCTCGATCCATACGGCCTTCACCTGATCGTCCGGTTTTTCGTCAACCGCTCCCATGATGTAGGATTTCACATCATAGGCTTTCGCCTTTGCCCTTCGTGCGATCTCCACGAAGATCGGCTTCAACTTCTGGAAAAGCTCATCGTTGAGGATCTGCGTCCCGGCAAACCCCATGCCCTGCGAATTCTTGATGTGGTCGTTGATGATCGAGAAGGCGTCCTTGACGAGTTCGTTCATGGACTTTTCGGCAAGGGGCTTCTCTTCGACGGCCTTGGCCACTTCTTCGATTGTCGCGGTCTTGGGTCCTGCGGCTGTGGTAGGTGCGGAGATTCCGATTTCGCCAGCTGCAGGAGTGAGGTCAAACGTCTCCGCCTCGCTCATGCCGGGCATGACGCCTTGTTCGCCTGCCTTGGTTTTCTCGGTCTTGGGGGTTACTTCTTCGGCGCGGCTTTCCGCAGGAGGCGCCTCATTCTCTTCTCGATGCGCTTCACCACGTTCGGCCTGATAGGCTTTGAGGACTTCTTCGTTTCCATTGGCTACCTCAGATGCTACCACATTTATTGCAGCGGTTTCAATCTCTTTTTCGGTCGGCGGGAAGGACAGGTCTGAAAATGCGTTGTCGTACTCTCCGGCCTCAAGACGGTTGCTGAACTCGTCGACAAGGGCATCCTTCGCCCCGGACATGACTTCGGCGGCCCGGATGTAGTGGGGGGTGAAGCTCTCGTTTCTCAGGTGCTCCTCGATGATGAACCATATCTTGAGCTGCTTGGGGGTGAAATTCCGGCCATTGCTCTCGATCTCCTTGCGGATCACGGCCTGAATTTCGGCCTTCCCGATGGTCTGCTGGTGCCGCTTCTTCATCTCCCTGACTATTTCCATGAGCCAGGGGGGATTGGTCGTGCCTATGGGGGTGACGTTGGAGCCCTGCCCAGCGGTCTCGTCGTCCCTCATGCCGTACTTGTGTCCTTCCTCAAGCGCCGTCCTCATGTCGTGGAGGATAAGGGACTTCACCTCCTCGCTGACCTTCTCCTGGGAGGGGGGCTTCTCGAATATCCGGTATGATTCTATCGCCTTCCCGGATGGCGCAAAGTCCTCTCCTTCAGGAAGGTGAACGCCGTCGAACCCATTTTCCTTCAGGGCGGCTAGCACTTCGGGGTATTGATCGGAAACGAGGCCGTAGGCGGACTCTTTCTCCGTGTCGATGCCCAACTTCTTTGCCGTGGCGATAATATCCTTCGGGCCTGCGAAGTTGCCCTTGTCGATGATACGCTGCTCAACATCACCGATTTCATGGAGGTTGGCGTATTCCTCGGCGGCTTCCTTGTCAGGCGTGTACCATTCGCCCGTTCTGCCGCGTTCAGTCCCGCGGTAGAGCGTCTTGGTCTCCTCCGCCCTCTCCGGCTCGGGCAGGGCAGCTTTCTCCCCCCATCCCTTCCTTGCAATAATCTCCTTCCCGGCCTCGGTATTCAGCCACTTCTCCGGGACCTTCTGCAGGTCGTAGTCGATCTGGGACTCGACAACAGGCCCGGGGTCCTCTCCCGGCCATGCCTCTTCGGCCTGCTTCATCATGGCCTTGACTTCCGGGGCATCGCTTTTGAGGATCTCGGAGACGAAGATGCTTCGCTGCCGGTCGTTCTCGGGGTCAAAGCTCTTCGATTTGGGGGCCACGGCCTCGCCAGCGGGCGCAGGAGCCACGATCTCTGCTTTCTTGGGTGTCGGTGCGGGAGCCTTCTTTTCGCCCGGCTCCGTCAATCCTGCCCGCTCACCGGTTCCTCTCCCGGCTTCCTTCCCGCGTTGAAGATTTTCGCCGCCGAGGACTGGCTCTCGTCGTACAGGCGTTTTTTCACCGCCGAGGACAATGCCTGTTCCGGGTGCCGCTTTTTCCACTCCGCTTTCTTCTTTTCGAACATCTGATCTCTGATCGCCTGATACTTCGCCGGCATCTTTCGCCTCCTTGTAGGCCACGGGCTTCGTCTTGGGCCCCGATTTCGCCCAGGCCTTGAACTCGTCCATGGGCATCTCGGTAATGGCGCCGAGACCATTCCAGCCTTCCTGATAGTTGTCGAGGTATCCCTGCCGGGCTTCCTCTTCGGTGTTGAATCCCATGAGGATCTTGTGTTCGTCCCACTTGCCGGTTTCGGGGTTGATCTGGTCTACGACGAAAGCCTTGTCGCTTTCGGTGTCCGGCCCGATGAAGACGTCAAGATGGTCCTTGTCGCGTCCCTGCGTGCCCCTGATGTAGCCGTAGGGGTGTTCCATGACGACAGACCAGGGCTTGCCGGCCTTGTCCGTTCCTGAACGCTCCGAGCCCCTCGGGTTCTCGATGGTGATGTCGAGACCCTTGTAAGAGACGTGCCCCTTGCGGTAGTTCCCTGCCGTCTTCTGCGCTTCAGAGGGCTCCTGCCGGTCGTTGAGGGGTGAGGTAGCGGCCTCGTTTCCTGCCTGGTCGATCTTCTCGATCTCGGATGCGGGCTCGGCAAAGAGCGGGAGCTCTTCCTCTGCCCGTGCCGCTTCCGGCAATGCCCCGCCGCCCATCTCGCCGACGCTGGGGATCCGCTTGCCGAGCTCGGGACCTATCCGCTGAACAACCCTTTCCGGTGGAGCCTGGGCTCGCAGCGTCTCGCCCTGCAGCCTCGCCTGCTCCGCCTCGAAAGCCTGCGCCGATTCCTCGGCCGATTTGACGGGCGCCTGATCCTCGGGCACATAAAGCCCGCGGCGCCGCAGGGATTCGATGGCCTGCTCGTTCTGGACGGCCTCCGGGCCGAAGAACACTTCGGCGGCTTCCTTGGCCGTTGAAGGCCTGGGTTTCGCCTTGGCTTCCTCTTTCTTCGCCTTCTGGATCTCTGCCCGGATGGTCTCGGAAATGTCCGGCTGGTCCTTGGTCTTTTCCTCTTCCAGGAGGTCGATGCTATCGTCCGGCCGGCGCATGGTGTTGACGGCACCGGCCGCGCCGCCCGTGAGAAGCGTCATGAACGCCGTGGGCCCGATAACGTCCAAGGCCTCGGCGAGCGGGTCCGCTTCCGGGCGGATCCCGGAGGCCTTTTCAACGCCAGCCTCGCCGCCCTGCTGCCCCATCTCGGTCCCGACCTCGACGCCGAGGGTCTTGAGGAAATCCCTGACGAGCTCCTTTGCCCCCCTCTTGGCCACTCCTGCCTCATCAAGGCGGAAGAGTTTGCCGAGGTACTTGGTTCCGAAGAACTCCCCTCCGGCCTCGATGGCGCCGGAGGCGATCGGAGCCCATCCCTGGCCGGCCTCGCGGGCCTGCCGGGCCCCCTCGAAGTCTCCCGCGGCTTCCAGCTTCTTCGCCTGCAACTCGGCATTGTCCCGCGTGCTCTGCGCCTGTGCGGTGCCGAAAAGCCCTGCCGTTGATGCAGAGGCGACGTTATTGGAGAGCTTGGCCGCTTTGGTGGCTGCGTCGTAGTATTCTTTCGCCCGGGCAACATCCCCGGCCAACTCCGCCGCCTTGCCTGCCTTGACCAGTTTGCCGACCCCGGTGAGGATCCGGACGCCGGTTCCCACAACGCCCGCCGGAATGACGGACGGCGCCAGCATCTTCGAGCCCTCATAAACCCATCGCTCTAGCCCTTCGCGCTTCTTCGGTTCACCGTACAGGGATTTCCCTTTCGCCTCGGCCCATTCCTTCAGGTCGCGGCCGATCCCTTCCACGGTGTCGCCGAGCAGCTCTGCCCCAGCAAATTCAATCGCCTCGCCGGCCATCTCCGGAAGCGCAGTGGTCACGCCCTCTGCGATCCCCTGGCCGAGAGCCGATGCCACGCCGCCAAGCGTACCCACCTTAGACGCCGGAGGTTGGAGCGCCTCACGCTTCGACGGCGTGGCTGCCGGGGAATCCTCGCCCGCGAACGGGTCGTAGTCCACTTCAAGGATATTCCTGCGCTTTTGCAGTTCCTTTTCTCTTACAAATTGCTCAGCAAAGGGATCGTAGTCGATCTCACGAATAGGCATCCGGTTATCTCCCTGAACGCTTCTTCTGTTCTTCGTAGTCTGATTTTACCCTGTTGAACGGCCCGGTTACGGCCGCCAGTGCCGCCCGTCCCGCCTCGGCGAGGTCCTCGGTCGTGAGGTTATCCAGGGCGGTCTTCTCCCGGTTTGCACCGATGTGCCCAGCCACTAGACCGGCACGGGTCGCGTTCTGCTGCATGGGGGTCTTCTCCGCCTTGGCCGCTGCCGCTGCAGGGGGCGGGGGTGTAGGTGCTTCTTCTTCATCCTTCGGTGGAGTCTCGTTCTCTTCCGATTCAAAGCTGGCACTCGCCCCGCCGCGCTCCCGAATCTCATACTTCTTGCCGTTCCAGCGGGCCTCTTTTCCCTGGTCCTTGCCGCTCGGGACAACGTGCCAGTTGCCGTCTTTGTAGTTGACCTGTCCTCCTTCTCCTTCCGCCATCCTTGCGGCCTGCTCGGGAGAGACGTGGCCTGCCGTGACGGCCGCCGATATGGACTTGTAGACTTCCCATGCCCTGACGGCGTGAGGCAGGTTACGCCGCTCTTCTTTCGTCAGGCTTTTCGGATCCTCTTTGTATTTGTCGATAAGCGACCCGGCAACCTTCAGGCCGTTATCCGCGGCCTGCGTCATCTCCCCGGTCTCCGGGTCGAGAACCGGCTGGCCCTTGGAAACGAAAGGCCGGAGGAGAATGTCGAGGGATGCCTTGGCTGCATCAAGATCCTTTTTCGTCATGCCGCTGCCTTTGCCGTCTTTCCCTCCGCCTTCGCCTTTCGCTGCGGCCATTTTGGCGGCCGCGGCGATTCTCTCCGAGGGGCTTTCCGGCTTCGAAAGACCTGCCTTTACCCGCTTCTCTTCGCTGGTCATTTTGCGACCGAGGACCGTCTCGCTTTCCGTGACGTCCTGCTGAAGCTTCGAGGCCTTGGTAACACCTTCGAAGGGCTTGGCCTCTCCCTTCTCCGGCATACCGCCCTTGCCCCTCTTCCAGGTATTAACGTAATACTTTCCGTCCTTTCCCATGAAAGGCTCTTCTTTTGCGTTTAGCGCTGCGACCTGTGCCTCGGCCTGCTTCTCGCCCGCTGTGAAGTTTTCCATGTTGAGGTTCGAAGCGGCGAACTTGAAAGTATCTTTCAGGTTCTTGAACGGCATGATCCCGCCGGTCTTCGAAAGTATGGCGACTTCCTTGTCCTTCAGGTTGGGATCCGCGTCCCACTTCTGCGCCAGCTCGGGATTGTTCGTCGAATCGCCCTTGAAGATGATCTTCATCTCGTCGCCGTTCACCCAATGCTGGTTATAGGTGTCGGCCAGCAGTTTCGCGGCCATGCGCTGCTGATTCTTGTCTCCGGTCGCCTCGCTGGCCTCGTACAGAGCATGTGCAGCGTTGAAGCTTTTCTTCGCCTTATCGAACTGCTTCTTTGAATCGTACTCTTCGACCTGAATGTCGTGGGCCTCTTGTGCGCGCGCGTCCTGTTTATCCCATCTTTCCTTCTGCTCCCCCCGCCATTTCTCGCGCTCTTCGCGGTCGGCTGCCCTTTCGGCCCCCCGTTCGCCTAACACGACGCCGGCATTGAAGCCCCTGGTTGCGCTATCCCAAATATCAGCCATGTCAAGTCCCCTTTATTTAGACCATTTTGTGCCGAGGCCGCCGAAGTATCCGCCTGCCATAGAGCCCAAGGCCATGCCGCCCACGTTCGCCACGAAGTTCCCGAATCCGCCTTCGCTTTCTTCCGTCCGGGTAGACGACAGCACCCGCGTCGCCAGAGGCGCGTAAGTGGCCGCCGCGCCGCTGTACGATCCGGCCGCCCGGGAATACGGGTCGACATTGTTGACGGTCGCCGCCCCGCCCTGTCCGACAACCGGAGCCACACTCTTGTCGAGAGCCAACCCGAGGCGCTGGAAGTTCTCCTGCTCGGCCCTCTCCTTGGCTCCCGTCCGGGCCCCGGAAATCCCGCGGGCCGTATTCAGGGCCGCCTTGTTGACGGCGTTGCCGAAGGTCGTGCTGCCGGGGTCGATGCCATAGCGCGAGGCCTCGCGGCGCCTCATGGACTCCCCCAGCTTCGCCGCGGCCTTCACCTCGGTGGATGCCGAATCCATCCTTTCCCCGACGTCTACGCCCTCGAGGGCTTCCCTGTAATACTTCTCGGCGACCGGGAGCTGCCCCTCGAGTTCCTTCTTGTTCAGTGCCGTTGCCGCCGGGATCAATTCTCGGTTGGCGGCCGCCGCCTCCTGCTGGTATTGGAGTTGCTCGCGGGTCGAATCGGTCATATAGGGGAGAAGATCCTTGTTGGCCTGGGCAACCGCGATCTCGTAGTCCTGGAAATATGTTTTATACATATCCCATTGATCTTCGGCCATGACCTGCTGGCGCTCGGCGATCTCCGCCATCTTTGCCGATGCCACGGGGTCGTAGTTATACGTCGTCGTCGTCGAGCTTCCGCCCTTACTGCCGCCCATAGGGCCCCCTTTCGACATACCAGAAGTGAGCTGGCACGCTCTTTTTCAGGTTCGCGTTCCAGAGCACAGACGGGATGATGCCGAGGTATTCAAATCCCATTTTCCTGCACCAGAACTCTGCCGGCTTATTCGCAACCTCCGTCATGCCAAAGAGAAGATCAAAGATCGGGTTCCCGGCCGAATCCTCCATGTAAAGCAGATCACAGACGACATCCCGCCCCACGCCAACGGCATCCTGCCCGCGGAGGTTATCGAAAAAGCAGAAGTGAAACTCCCCGCGTCGGCTGGCAAAATTGTTCAGCCAGCAGCACCCGGCGATCTCACCCCGGAATTCGATCACGAACAGGCTGATTTGATTGAACTTCATCATCTGCAGGAAAGCATCCGGCGTTGTGATCGTGCCATCGTAAAACACCCGCTCGACAAGGCCCTCCTGGCTCATCCTCTCGAAGAGGCCCCGGATAAAGGAATCTGCGAAGGTCGGGATTCCGTCGATGGCCGTGTATGGTAAAAGCCTGTATTCTTTCATCTTAATGGACTACCTTTAATGCGTCGCCTGTACGGTAGAGGTCCCCGGCCTTGAGCCCGCCCGCCAAAGCCGCTGCGTTATCTGCATACTCCGTCACGGCTTCGAAATCCCCCCAGGTGACGGCCTGGCTGCGGGGCGGGTACGTCGTGTCAGTCGATGACTTCTTGGCCCCGATGAGGATGGCCACGGCATCGCTCACCCTCTGCAGGAATTCCCTGTGATACGACGTCAGGCCGTCAGGCACCTTCCCGAACCTCTGCGGTCTAAGCAGCGACATCAAGCTCCTCCATGGAAGGCGCTATGGCCACGTCGACAACCGGGATGTCTCCGCTCACTTCGAAGTAGCACCGCCTGTAGGCGTTCGCGGCGGGCAAGCGGAAAGCCTCGTTATCCGATATGGTCTTCTCAAGAAGAAGCACCCCGTCACCGTAGAACTTGAACGTCACGCCGAGGTAAACGCGCGCCGCCCCGTCGTCGTTCAGGGTCGCCTCGTTGAGCGGATCCGCGTTCACAACCCCACCCACGCCGTCATCTTCCTCGTCGAATATGTCTTCGTTCTCGGCGCCGTATTCGGAGAGGTCCCTGATCACCCGGGCCGCTGAAAGATTCGTCGGTATGCCGAGAAGGTACTCCTTCGATCTCCAGGTGTATTGCTGGTAGATTTCCGTCTCGCCCTCGAACTCATAGATGGCGTTATCGCCCTCGAGGTCCTGGGAGATGTAATAAAGGTGATTGTCGACAAGCGAGACGTGGGGCGCCGCCACCGTCGGATAGGTCGTCATTCGGCACAGGGACATATCCCGGGTGTTGATCAGAAAGGCCCCGTTGTTGTGGAATCCGAAGTAATATCCGTTGTGGTAGACGGCCCGGATCGCCGAGGGGCTGTAATTGGCTTGGTATTGCTTCCCCGTGAAGTAGTCGTAGGAAAAGAGCTTCGGCCCGTCCAGCGTCACCAGGACGATGCCCTCTTCTGAGGGAAAGAGTACCCCCAGCTCACAGGAGACGATGCCAGCCTTCGAGCTGCAGGGATACCGGCCGTTGAGCTTCGTGGTGCTCATGGCGTCGGCCGTGCCGGACATGAGGTAAATGAACTCGTCTGTCAGCACGACAATGGTGTTCCCGATGTAGCCAAGCCCGACGATCGTGGAATCGACGGGGTAGGAATACGGCCAGGCATGGGGAAGAAAGGGCTCCGAGATGTAGACGCGGTTGCCGACGAACCCGGCCAATGATCCGCCGTCGGGGGCGATCAATCCGGCAAGGGTTGCAGGAGGAGGGGCCCAATCCTCGCAGGTGAACGCTTCCCCGAGGGCGGAATCCGCAACGTCGTCCGTGAAGGTGTATGTGCTGAAATCCACGCCGGCCGTGTCGAATTCCCCCACAAAGAGGAATTCCGCAACCCCCGATGTTGACGCGGCCGTCCGGTAAATCCGGATCTTCCCGATGGATCGGCTGGCCGGGGGTTCCGTGAACCCGGAAAGCGTGACATCCCCCGAGCCGTAATCGGTGATGGAGGCAATGGCCGAATTCTGCCCCTCTTCAGCGTCCGTGGTGTCGAGCTTGACTACATAGGTGTAGATGTAAGCTCGATAGTCAGACCCCGGCGTGTAGCCTGAATCGATCGTGAGGGCCGCTGCCGGCGCCGGGACGCCCAACTTGTAATAGTCGGTCGAGAAATCGAAGGTCGCGCTCAAGATGTGTGTCGAGAGTACCCGGGGTTCGGTCATGCCCGTCAAGTAGACGCGATCGTGGGCCTCGCCTGCAATCGGGCTGCGGGCGAAATCGAGCTCGTTGGCATGGACGATCCACTCATCATCACCGGATTTCTTCCACTGGTATAGGGTCTTGAGCGTGCCGGATTCCGTGAGGTTTTGGGTTCTGGCATTAGCCCGGAACGGCCGGAGATCCCCGCGGGAAAGGTCGCAGTTTTCCGCAACCTGCGCCTCGTATTCCTTGCTCAGGTGCGTGGCCACCCGCGGGCGCTCGCCGGAGAAGAAGTTTTGCCGGATCCGCATTAGAAGAACCTCATAGATTTCACACTTTGGCTGCGCCTCGTCATGC
>Ga0116160_1002948_pt1 | contig 15415 bp, 12 predicted proteins | sample AD_JPNAS2_MetaG_FD_89879 | JGI IMG/M metagenome (GOLD analysis project Ga0116160, IMG submission 89879) | Active sludge microbial communities of municipal wastewater-treating anaerobic digesters from Japan - AD_JPNAS2_MetaG | ecosystem: Engineered > Bioreactor > Anaerobic > Digestate | place...
AATTTTCAAAACTTGACAACTAGGCACAATCCCAACTATCTTTTATTATTGCTTTATATCCGATTGGCTTCATATGTGGCCACCAAAAATCTTATATCAAATCGCTCCGCGAAAATCGGTGTTAATATGAAAATTTCAGATTACATCCTTGATGGAAACCTCCTGGGTATTTGGGTAGCACTCCTCCTTGGGGTTGGGTACCTTTTGATACCCAAAAACGATTTAAAGCATCGTCGGGTTTTGCCGAAACTACTAATCGCTGCAATTTTATTCGGTATCCCGACGCTTCTTACTTACTTTCATTATCCATGGCAATTGATTATCATCTCCGGTATTGTGGTTCTCATCATCGTAATTTTGTTGTTCACATCAATTATGTGGCCTTTACCACACGAATTAATATTCCTGTTTTGGCTTAAAAAGAAGAAATTTAGTCGGCATTTAAAAACTGGCGAAGATCTTGAAAAGAAGTTCTTTCGGTATTTATTTTCCACACCTGGGAAAATTCAGTTTTTAAGAGGTCTGTTAAATTATTACAGCAGATTCAACATCTCTAAGTTTATCCATCATTGTATCCTCAGTTACTCACGTCTTCCTCTTTTAGAGGCTGAAAAAGTAACGTTTGAATTTAATCGAGGTGTATCCTACATTCAAATGTGAGCGACAAGCAAGGTCGCGCAGATATTGGATGGTGCGTCTGCTTCTTTCAAACAAACTTCAGAGTACTTTTTCCTCTTGGCTCACGTTGCGAAATGCCAGGGCCTATTGGATAAAGAAAGAGTTCATCTTGAAAAAGCCCTTCAACTTCAGGACAAAGATGAATCATTAAAGTGCCCGATCTACAACAACATCGCTGTCAATGCCCAAGCACGGGGAAATCACACAGATACCGTCCATTTCTATTCGAAAGCTGTTGGGCTTCTCGCAAAGCATCCATCGTTCAACATGAAACATACTGTCCTTCCAAACATGATTGATATTTATTTGCTGGATGGTGAGTCTTCTAAGGCAAAAACTCTATTCGAAGATTATCAAGCAATGATTGATTTCAACAATCTTGATGATGTTTTGATGTGGGATAATTACCGCTTGGTTTATTATCGGCAACGCCATGATATGGCGAGCTTAAAAAAAACATTGGATGATGGTTCGTCACGGTTTTCTTCAAAACCCACACCTGAGGAACAATTGGCGTTCAGGATCAGCGAACTCCGGATGAGGTGAAATAACAAGATTGAATGGGAAAAGACGCTAAGCGATGTTTGCCAACAATTGGATGAATATTTTGCACTTCCATTTCCCAGTTCTTTTCTTGCGGCAAAGGAAATTATGTTTGTTATGAAGGGGCTTGATGAACAACAATATCCCCTCTTAGATCTGGATTGCCTTTCAAAATTGATCGCCTTTCTGAGAAAATCAGCGCCGGAGATTGACAAGCATTTACTGCATCTGCCTGAGGAATTCGTTAATGAAAGATTCAGTTTTACAAAAGATAAGACATGGTTACTCCAGGTTCTCTTTAATCCTCACGAACAGAATGATAAGGACTACACCATCATGCTCGACAAGAAACTCGAGTTGCTTAAAGATCTGGTTGACATTCAGCAAAACGAGGGGAATGCCGTTAATGCTATGGATGCTCGATTGGGCATCCCTGATGAGGTGATCAGCCAAGTATTTTCACCATCTACCCACGGCTTTTTTAACAGGCCGCAATTTTATGAGTATCGCCAAAAATTGATTGATTTGGCCAAAAAGCAAATGGACATTGTTTATGCCGAATTGGTCAAATTTGGACTCGATACTTCAGTGCTTACGTTTAAAATCAGACTTGCATACTATTTCATGCATTTTAACGAGGTTGAAAAGGCGCATGGGCTATACTCCGATTTTGAGGATTCAGGCATCAGCATCAATCATTTCGCAGATTGGATCCGAGTATATTACGACCGGCTTAGGTATGCGTTTGTTGTCTCGAATGCAAAGAGCTAAAGATCATGTAACCCACAAGCAGCACTGATAAACTTATGACCGATTAAGCCGGTGTATGTCAAACAATTCATCGAACTCATGGACGCAGTGAAGGAGTTGGGAAAATGAGTGTCAAAGAAATCAAAGCCCTTACGCCTCCCTATCCTTTCGAGGCTTATACCCATGTCATCAGTCCCCTTTCCCCTACGGAAGGCGGCGGTTTTCTGATCTCCTTTCCCGATCTTCCCGGTTGCATGTCCGACGGTGAGACAATCGAAGCGGCGATTCAGAATGGCCGGGACGCTTTTCTGGCCTGGATTTCCGCACGGGCGGATATGGGAAAAGAAATCCTAAGGCCCGCGTATCGCGTGCCGGAAACAGAGACGTCCATGTCCGGGAAGTTCGTCCAGCGGGTGCCGAAAAGCCTGCATGCCAAACTGGCCGTTCTTGCCAAGCAGGAGGGCGTCAGCCTCAACACCCTGGTGCTTACCTTCATCGCCGAAGGCGTAGGAATGCGGGAAGATAAACGCCATGTTCAGAAGCTGACGGCATGAAATCAAAAATCCTCTCATGCCTGTATGAAATTGGAGTCGAGGAAAACGTACGGATTGTCTATGCCTGCGAATCCGGAAGCCGGGCCTGGGGTTTTCCATCCGCCGACAGTGACTATGATGTCCGCTTTTTGTACGTCCGCCCTGTTGAATGGTATCTGTCTATCGACGTCAAACGTGACGTCATCGAACGACCGGTACAGAATGGACTGGATGTCAGCGGCTGGGACCTGAAAAAAGCCCTGCGGCTGTTCCGCAAATCAAACCCGCCGCTTCTGGAGTGGCTGGGATCGCCCATCGTCTATTTGGAGCAATACTCGGCAGCGGAAAGCATGCGTGAATTGTTGCCGGATTACTATTCCCCCACGGCCTGCCTGTATCATTACCTCCACATGGCACGGGGAAATTACCGGGAATATCTAAAGGGCGACGTGGTGTGGATCAAGAAATACTTCTACATCCTGCGCCCCATCCTGGCGATAAACTGGATTGAGCGAGCTTGGGGCATCGTTCCCACGGATTTCAAGATCCTGGTGGATAAGCTGGCCGTAGAACCGCCGGTCGCAAAAGAGATCGCCAATCTCCTGGCGGCCAAGCGCGCCGGAGCGGAACTGGACCGTGGACCCCGCATCGAGGTTCTCAGCCGCTTTATTGAGGAGGAACTTGATCGTTGGGATAATAACCGCGCCATTCATCAAAAGCGCTCAGTAAACAGCGACAAACTGGACAAACTTTTCCGCATGACCTTGGCAAAGGCATGGGGATATTCAGAAGAGCGTGAGCGGTAAAATTCGGATGGGAGCCATGATCAAAATAGATGCGGGTGGGAGGCCGGCTGTCCCTCCATACCAGGAACCCCTTCGGGAACCCGCCGCAGGCGCACCGATAATTTCCTGCTGTCACCCGCAAGGGTTTAACTTATCACAAGATAACAACAATGGAAGGGGAATTATCCCACAGGAATTTATGAAGATATACCGGGCGCTGTGCAAGGCTTGGGAGAAAAGGCAGCTTCTTTCAGGGGGCGGTGGTCGGAAGATAGGAAGGTAGCTGAAAACGCTCTCGGGCAATTGCAATATCGACTCCAGATTTCTGAGACGGTGAAGAGGAATATGTTTATAATAGAAAAGAAAAATACGATTGGATGAAGTGCAATGCCGGGATTAGGGAGGGGAGTATGAAGACGTATGAAAAGATTGAAATGGATCCCAAGATCATGCTTGGGAAGCCCGTAATTAAAAATACGCGGATTACCGTGGAGCATATTCTCAGGAAGCTGTCAGCGGGGATGACTATTGATGAAATCATCAAGGATCATCCTCACCTAACCTCTGAGGATATCTATGCAGCTCAAGCTTTTGCCGCCGATTATCTCGCCGATGAACAGATAGCTTTCGGATAGGCGGCGAAAAAATGTGATTTCTTGCCGATGAGTGTTGCGATGCCAGCCTTGTCGCCGGTTTACGGGCTGATGGACACGATGTCGCTTATGTAATTGAAGGACAGACGGGCATCTCTGATGACGAAGTTTTACAGAACGCCTTTGTTGCCGGGCGCATTTTGTTGACGGAGGACAAGGACTTCGTGAACTTGTTTATCGACTGAAGAAGCCTGCCTGTGGAATCATTCTGATCCGTATCGACGTCGAGAAAAGAAATGAGAAATTGTCGCGTTTGGAAGCGCTAATCGCCAAACATGGGGACCGTTTGCCCGGACATCTTGTGGTCGTTGAGCTAAATAAATATCGTTTTCGTCCGTTGATCTTCTAACAGCCGCCTTATTGACAGGCGTTATATATATCTTCCGTCGTCTTACCTAACTTTCTGCCACCTTAGCCAGCCCCTCATATCTGCAATGAACTCTTCTTTCAACTCCTCCGGCGCCAGGATCTTCACATTGGGCAGCCATGTCTTCAGAATTTTCCTTATTTCTCCGTAATTACCGACCAAGAAAGAGACGATCAATGAACCGTCCGGTTCCGCCATGACCACATCGTAGAGGCAATAAAAGAGGCCGGAGTCATGGCGACTCCGGCCTCGTATGCGGGCATCATAAAGCTGTTCACATCACCCAATCGGTATTGCGGACAGGAGGATCATTGCTTTTCGATTTCTTCCCCTCCCTGGTTATGCCGCCTCCACCCGGACGGCGCAGACCTTGTATTCGGGAATCTTGCCGATGGGGTCCAAAGCCGGGTTCGTAAGGAGATTGACGGCTGCTTCGTGGAAATGAAAGTTCATGAAGATCGATCCGGCGGCGGAGCGCTCCGTCAGTTTCGCCTTGGCCTGCAACTCTCCCCGCCGGGACGTGACTTTCACCATCTGGCCGTCGAAGATTCCGAGCCGGTCCGCATCCTGGGGGTTGATTTCCACCAGGCTTTCCGGATACCGTTCCGTGGCGCCTTTGGACTGACGGGTCATGGTCCCCGTATGGTAATGATAGAGGACCCGTCCCGTGGAAAGGAGCAGCGGATAACTTTCGTCGGGAAGTTCCGCCGGCGGGATGTACTCGACGGCATGGAACAGCCCGAGCCCCCGAGTGAAACGGTCCCTGTGTAGGTATTTTGTCCCCTTGTGGTCCGGGGTGGGGCAGGGCCACTGGAGGCCGTTTTTCTCCAGCCGCTTGTAGGTGATGCCGCCGTAACTGGGGGTAACCCTGTTGATTTCCTCCATGATCTCCTGAGCGGAGGAATAATTCATGGCATAGCCCATCCGGCCGGCGAGGGCGGCGATAATCTGCCAGTCGCTCTTAGCCACTCCCGGAGGGGAGACGGCCTTGCGGATCCGTTGGATCCGCCTTTCGGTATTGGTAAAGGTTCCTTCCTTCTCGGCAAAACAGGCGGAGGGCAGCACCACATCGGCCAGCCGGGCCGTCTCCGTGAGGAAGATATCCTGGACCACCAGGAAATCAATTGTCCGGAGCGACGCCTCCACATGGGCAAGATCGGGGTCGGAGATCATGGGGTTCTCGCCCATGATGTACATCCCCTTGATGGACCCCTTATGGGCGCCGTCCATCATTTCCATGATGGTCAACCCGGGTCGTGCCGAGAGCTTGACGCCCCAGGACTTCTCGAATTTTATCCGCGCTTCGTCGCCGGCCACCTGCTGGTAGGCGGGATAGACATTGGGCAGGGCGCCCATGTCACAGGCCCCCTGGACGTTATTCTGCCCCCGGAGGGGATTGACGCCGCCGCCCTCGATCCCCACGTTGCCGCCGAGCATGGACAGGTTGGCGATGGATTTAACGTTATCAGTGCCGGTTATGTGCTGGGTGATCCCCATGGCATAGAGGATGGAGGCCCGTTTGGACCCGCCGTACATCCGGGCGGCGCTGCGGAGATCTTCCGCGGGAACCCCGGAGATCTCCTCCACATATTCCGGGGTGTATTTCTCCACGGTCTTCTTCAGGGCCTCGAAACCCTCGGTGCGTTTTTCCACATACTCCTGGTCATATAGATTTTCCGCGATCATCACGTTCATGAGGCCGTTGAAGACGGCAACATCCGTACCCGGATTCTGGCGGAGCCAGAGATCGGCGTATTTCACCAGATCGACCCGCCGGGGATCGATGACAATCAATTTGGCCCCGTGCTGGCGGACGGCCCGTTTGACCTTCATCCCCACAATAGGGTGGTTTTCCGTGGTATTGGTACCTGTCGCCACAATCAGGTCGGTATATTCGATTTCATCGATGGAATTCGTCATCGCCCCACTGCCGAAGGCGGCGGCCAGACCGGCCACCGTAACGGAGTGTCAGAGCCGGGCGCAGTGGTCCACATTGTTGGTGCCGATCACCGCCCGCATGAATTTCTGGAACAGGTAATTTTCCTCGTTGGTGCACCGCGCCGAGGAGAGCCCCGCGATGCTGTCCGCCCCGTTTTTGCTTTTTATTTCTTTGAATTTGCCGGCGATTAAATCCAGCGCTTCTTCCCAGGAGGCCTCTCTGAGCTCGCCGCCCTTCTTGTCGCGGATGAGCGGCTTTTTCAACCGCTCGGGCGAATCAACAAAATCAAATCCGAAGCGGCCCTTGATGCAGAGGCTGCCCCCGTTGGGTTGGACGTAATCACGGTTTCCCGTGACCTTGACGATCTTGCCGTTATGGACGTTGAGGTCCAACTGGCAGCCGACGCCGCAATAGGTGCAGGTCGTCTTGACCTTCTGGATTTCCCAGGGGCGGCCGCGAAACCGGGACTGGCGGAAGGTGATGGCCCCGACAGGGCAGACGTCGGCGCATTCGCCGCAGAAATAGCATTCCGAATCGATATAATCGGCGTCGAAGGCCGGTCCGACCTTGGCCCGGGAGCCCCGCCGGGAGAAATCGAGGACCTCGTTGACCTGGATCTCGTTGCAGGCCCGGATGCAGCGGCCGCAGAGGATGCACTTGTTCAGATCCCGGGAGATCATGGCATTGGACAGTTCATGTTTGTAGCCGGGATGCTTGATGTTGAAACGGGGGGTTTCGATCTCCAGCCAGTAAACGAGATTCTGGAGATCGCAGTTGCCGTTCTGTTCGCAGGTCAGGCAGTTGTGGTCTCCCGAAGCCCATAGGAGCTCCACGATGAGGCGCTGGGCAGCCCGGACCTTCTCCGTGTCCGTCCTGACGATCATGTTGGGGCTGACGGGCATGCAGCATGAGGCCACGAGGGAACGGGCCCCCTCGACCTCCACCACGCAGACGCGACAGGCCCCGACTTTGGTGGTTCCAGCATAATGGCAAAGCGTCGGGATAAAAATCCCGTTTTCCCTGGCAATCTCCAGGATCGTCTGTCCTGCCGCCGCCTCCACTTCCCTGCCGTCGATAGTTAAGGGAATCTTTTTTTCCATGTCCTGCTCCTTTGGATATAGATTGTCCACTCCTTTCGAATTGAGGGGCCCGTCCTGATCCGGGTCCGGGAGGCAATATGAACTGAATCGACTTTTTTTGCAAGTATAAAATATGGTTTAACTATGTCATTAATGACATATGATTTTTGGCAATACGGACTGGCCCCCGACTTCAAGATCTTCCGTCGGTGCCTTTTGACCTGTGGTGGGATCGATGGGGAAAGCTTGGCCCTCGCTACTGGTTCAATCCAGGGTGAACCGGCCGTCTTTGTAGAGCAGGACGTCATCTACCCGGATCTCTCCCCCCCGGCGGAGATCGCAGATCAGATCCCAGTGGATGGCCGATCGGTTGAGGCTCCCCGTTTCCGGGTAGCCGGCGCCCAACGCCATATGGAAGCTGCCGGCGATCTTTTCGTCGAAAAGGATCTGCTTGGTGAAGCGCCGGATGCCTTCGTTGGTGCCGATGGCGAACTCGCCCACGTAGCGGGACCCCGCGTCGGTATCGAGGATCTTGTTGAGGAACTCTTCGTTCTTGTCTGCCCGGGCGGCGATCGCCTTTCCGTCCTTGAAGGTCAACTGCACCCCCGTCAGTTCCCGTCCCTGGTAGATGGCCGGGTAGGAGAACCGCACCGTGCCGTTGACGCTCTCCTCCACGGGACCGGTGAAGATCTCCCCGTCGGGCATGTTGTGCCGGCCGTCGCAGTTGATGAACAGGCGATCGGCGACCTCCAGGGTCAGGTCGGTATCCGGGCCGGTGACGCGGATCCGCCGCCTTCCCCGCAACCAGTCCACGATCCGCTGCTGGTCGGCGCTCTTCCGCTCCCAGTAGCCGATGGGATCGTCCAAATCAGGGAGGCAGGCCGAGAAGACGAAGTCCTCGAAGTCCCGGAGACTAAGCTCGGCATCCTGGGCATAGGCGTTGGTGGGGAAGAGGGTGCCCACCCAGCGAAGTTCCCCGGCGGCGGAACGCTGCATGAAGAGGTCCATGATCTCCCGGCGGGCCTGGTTCCGGATCACCACCCGCGCTGGATCCACCGCACTGAGACTCTTGGTGTTGTCGGCGCCGGAAATGGAGATTGTGGCATCGTAGGTTTCGATCCCCAGTTTCGTAGGCGGGTGGATAAAGGCCAACTGCTGGTCCGTCCCGCAACGGTACATGATCTCTTCCGTTTCCGGGAGGCTCACCAGGGGCAGGGGATGGCCACCCGCCCGGAGGACCTGGGCGTAAACCTCTTTGAGGAGGGGCGCCGTTTCGGTGGTGCCGTTGACGAGGACCTTGTCGCCGGGTTTGATCTTTACGGAGTAACATACCAACAATTCCGCCAGTTTGACGATACGGGGATCATTCATTTCCTTACCTCGTTGTGATTTGAATTTATCGGCCGGAATTTCGGGAGGGAGATCCCTTCCTCCCGGTCATCCCAGACCACCTCCACGTCCATCTCACAGGACACCGCCGCGGGATCGCACCCCACGATATTCGTCAGGATCCGGGGTCCTTCTTTTAGCACCACCAGGGCCACGACATAGGGTAGGTCCCCCTGGAAGGACGGATCGAAGGCCACATGATAGACCGCATAGGAATAGACTCTGCCCCGGCCGGAAGCCTTGACCAGGAAGGTCCGGATCGACAGGCAGCGAGGGCAGATAAAAGCGGGCGGATGGCGCAGATGCCCGCAATCTCCGCATTTCTGGAGTCTGAGTTCGTGTTCCCGGCATCCTTCCCAGAAGGCTTTTGTATCCGCGTTGATCTTTGGTGAAGGTCTCTTATTTGTCATGTCTTCCTATCCCCTCGTCAAGATATAGCATGAATGGGTTTGCAGAATCCCGCCGTTGTCGCTGCACATGATGATCTCGGGCTTTTTATTGCCCGTCTTGGGACCGAGTTGCCGTTCTCCGCAGCGGCCCATCAACTGCATGACGCCCTCCGTCAACGGAGTCAGGCCCATGAAATAGGCTTCGGAGAGCAGCCCTCCCGAGGTGTTGACCGGCATGCAACCGCCGGGTTCGATGGTTCCCCCCCGCAGCCAGTCCTTACCCTCGCCGGGTCCGAAGAATCCATAGTCCTGAAGGGTGATCTCGACGGTATAGGTGAAGCAGTCATAGATTTCACAGGCATCGATATCGTCGCGGGTGATTCCGGCCATGCTAAGGGCCATTTCCCCGGCCCGGCGCGCCCCGGTGGGGCCGGCAAGGTGGCGGGCCGGAGCGGGATCGGCGGCAGGATTGTACATCCCGAGGCCCATAATCGTGACGGGCGTATGACGCAGGTCCCGGGCCCGTTCCCGGGTGGTGAGGATGCAGGCCCGTCCGCCGTCGGTCAGAAGGCAATTGTCGGCCAGCCGGAACGGTTCGACTACCCAGGGCGAACGGTCATAGTCCGCATCGGTCATAAGGCGGTCGTACATCATGGCCCGGGGATTCAGGTTGGCCCATTTGCGCTGTCCCACGGCGATCCGTTTCCAAGTCTCGGGGCCGGTATGGAACTCGTGCATGGCCCGGCGGGCCGCCAGGGCGTAGCCCCCGGTGGCGCCGAAGTGGCCGAAGACGGCGTCCTCGGCGTTCAAATTTGCAAGCATCCGCATCATGCTGTCCCCGGAGCGGCCGCAATGGCCGTAGGAAAGGAGGACATAACTGCATAAACCAGCTTCGAGCACGCCAACTGCGTGCATGAGTTGACTCCGGGATCAGTTGGCGTCCTGGGCCAGGAAGACGGGCGAAATGCCCAGATGCTGGGCCACCAGGTAGGGTGTGACATCCGTTTCCCCCTCCGAGGCAGGGAAACCGCGATAGCAGATCAGGCCGTCCACGTCCTCCCGGCGCAGGCCGGCATCCGCAATGGCCGCGGCACAGGCCTCCAGATGGAATCCGAGGGTGGTGCGGGCGGGTATTACGCCCTGGGGGGTGTAGCCCACGCCTACGATGGCATACTTGTCTTTAATACTCATTAATCATCCCTCCATATAATGCGTTTTTCCTTTGCACAGCTCCCCGGCCCGGCTTAAGGCCATGATCGGGAAATAGTGGCAATAGTAGCCATAGCGGAGCATGAAGCCCCGCGAAAGTTCTTTGCCCTGGGGCAGCGGTCGTCCTTTGCGCAAGTCAATTTTTGCGCCGAGGCCGTAGCCGGGAAAGCCGGTGCCGGTAAATTCCTGTTCTATCCAGGTCCCGTCGCCGGTCTGAGTGCGCTCCAGAAATGCGACGCCGGCGCGGATTTCTTTTCCGTAACGTTCGCCGGCGCCGGCGAGGGCAAGGATCGCCCAGGCCGTCTGTGATGCCGTCGAGACTCCCGAGCGGCCCGAAAGCGCGGGCTGCATGTACGAGGCGGCGCTTTCCCCCCAGCCGCCGTCGTCGTTCCGCTTGCCCGCCAGCCAAGCCAGCGCCCGGGCGATGCGGGGGTTCCCGGCCGTTTCCCCCACGGCGAAAAGCGCCGTCGTAACGCACCATGTGCCGTATATATAGTTGACGCCCCAGCGGCCGAACCACGAGCCGTCCTCTTCCTGCTCGTTGTAAAGGAACCGGATCGCCCGCCTCATGACCGGATGATCCGGGGCGTATCCGCATACGGCAAGGGCTTCCACCACATGGGCGGTCACGTCGGAGCTGGGCGGGTCGAGCACTTCACCGAAGTCGCAGAACGGCAGCTTGGTGATGATCGCCCTGGTGTTGTCCTTGTCGAAGGCGCCCCAGCCCCCGTTCCGGGATTGCATGGCGAGGAGCCAGTTCAAAGCCCGCTCTACCGCGGCATCGATCTTCCGGCGCCGTTCGTCCTGTTGGTCCGGCAGGCTTCGGTACTTACTGAGGACCACGATACAGACCGCCGTATCGTCAATATCCGGATAGAACCTATTTTCCCTCTCGAACGCCCAGCCGCTGGGCGCCGTATTCCTGCCCATCAGTTGCGACCAGTCGCCGTAGTGGTGATTTTCTTTGGCGAGCAGATAGTCGATCGCGGCGTCCAGTTCCCGGCGGCCGGTGGTTAGGCCGGTCGCGAGCAACGCCCCGGCGGCCAGCATCGTATCCCATACCGGTGATTCTGTTGCCTTGATACGCGTCCCCCAAGGGGTTTCCTCCGACCAATGGAGATTCGGCGCGTTGAGGGCCCGGGCCATATTTGTCTGCTGGCGGGAAAGACCCATGACCGACATCGCGATGATTCCATAAATCCAGGGCGGCTGAATCCCGCCCCAGTACCCGTCCTCGTCTTGATGGGAGAGGATCCATGCCAGCGCCGCTTTCTTTGCCGAGTGGCGGAGGGGGGAACCTTTGGCCAGGCGGTTGTAGGCATGGAGCAGTTTATCCGCGGCCAGGAAGAATTTGGGCCAGGAAAAGAGCGGCGCGTTTACACTCTTGGCCAAGCGGTAATCCACCGCCTCCCGGCCGGCGGGGAAAAGTTCGTCGAGGCGCATTCCCGAAGGAAGTAGTCGGATCGGCTTTTCCGCCGATACGATGGTAAGGGGCATCATGGTCGCCCTTGCCCAGGAGGCGAAGTGGTGGATGTTGAACGGAAACCACTTGGGCAGGAAGATTATTTCCGGGGGCAGATCGGGGGTGTGCGCCCACGGCCACTCGCCGAAAAGGGCAAGCCAGTATTTCGTGAAGACCCTGATTCTCTCGGTCCAATTGTTGTCAAGGAGCCACCGGCGGGCCTTGCGGGTTATTTCCTCGTCGGGGGGAAATCCCGCATAGCGGAGGGCGGCGTAGCATTCGACTGTGGTGTTGATGTCGCCCTGTTCGGCGTGGCGATACACATCCCAACTCCCGTCGGGCCGCTGCGCGTTGACGATGTAATCCACCACGCCTTTCGTCTTCGGGTGGTCGAGGCCGCAAAACACCATTGCCAGGACCCACTGGGCCTCCATGCAGCAATTAGTTTCTACTGGGGCGTTCCAGTAACCTCCCGGAAACTGCGCCCTCAACAGCCAGGCGACGGCCCGTGCCGACGGAGACCTTTCCGGCGCGACGTTGCTCTCTCCCGGTGACGAAATCATCGGATATCCTTCGCGGGGTATCTAACGCGGGGACAATACATCTCTTTTCAAGGCGGGAGCATAATGAAGGGGGGCAACAATCCGGAAATCCTTGCCCCCCTCAGGTTTAAATCAACGGCCGATCTTCCCGTTCTATACCTCCGCGTCGCAGCGGAGGCACCGGCAGGCCTCCTTCAAGGCCTCTTCCGGCGTAAAGCCCAACTCCACCTCTACGAAGCTCAGCTTCCTTGTGGCGGCGGGCAGCTCCGGCATGGGGGCCTGGGGCTGCTCCACCGATTCCTCGTCGATGATGAGGGGGATGTCGATGGCTTCCTCGGCGGGTCCTTCATAGGCCCCTTCGCCATTGGCGGCGCGGATGGCGGCGTCCATTTCCTGGGCGGCCTGATGGCCCGCCTCGATGGCCCCGATGACCGTATCAGGACCGGTGACGGCGTCGCCGCCGGCATAGAATTTGGCATTGGTCGTCCGGGACTTGCTCCCGCCCACGAGATCGAAGGTGTCCCAGCGGTTCACGGAGATGCCGCTGTCCTTGGCGACGAAGGAAAGATCGGGAACCTGGCCGATGGCGGCAACGATGGCGTCCACGCTCAGGGTAAAGGCGGAATTGGGGGTGGCCACGGGTTTACGGCGGCCGCTGCGGTCGAATTCCCCGAGGGTCATCCGCTCGCAGGTGATGCCGCTCAGCTTGCCGTCTTTGGCCTCCAACTTCAAGGGGGCGACGAGGTATTCGATCTTGACCCCCTCATGTTCCGCCGCGATGATTTCCTCCTCCGCGGCGGGCATATCCTTGCGTTCCCGTCGGTAGAGGATCGTCACGTCGGCGCCCAGCCGGAGGGCGACGCGGGCGGCGTCTATGGCCGAGTTGCCGCCGCCGATGACGGCGACCCGGGCGCCCAGGGTCTTTTCCCCCTTCACCCAGGCCTCCTCATGGGCGTTGAAGTCCCGGAGGAACTCCACCCCGCCGTAAACTCCCGGCATATCCTCGCCGGCCAGTCCGAGTTTCTGGCTCCGATGCGCCCCGGGGGCCATATAGATGAAGTCGAAATCATTATGGAGCTTGTCCAGGGAGATGTCCCGGCCTACCCGGGTGTTGCACTTGATCTCCACGCCCAGGGCGGTGATGTAGGAAACTTCCTTCGCCAGGATGTCCCGGGGCAGGCGGTAGGAGGGTATGGCCCAACGGAGCATTCCCCCCGGTTCCGAAAGCTCTTCGAAGACCGTGACGGCGTAGCCGCGCATGGCCAGATCCCGGGCGGCCGTGAGGCCCGCCGGCCCGGCGCCCACCACGGCGATCCTTTCCTTCCTTGTTGCCGGGACCGCCGCTACCTGGGGCCGGTCGGCATTGTCGGTGATGAAGCGCTTCAGGAACTTGATGGCGATGGGTTCGTCCATCTTGCCCCGCCGGCACTTGGCCTGGCATTTGTGATCGCAGACCCGGCCGCAGACCGAGGGGAAGGGGTTGGTCCGGAGCATGACCTTGTAGGCGTCCGCCAGGCGGTTCGCCCGGATCAGGGCGATGTAGGCCGGGATGTCCATCCCCACGGGGCAGGTGTTCTGGCAGGGGGACTTGAAGAGGGCGCCGCAGACCGAGGCGGGGCACTTCTTGTCCCGGATGTGGGCCTCGTACTCGTTCCGGAAATAACGGATCGTGCTGAGGACCGGGTTGGGGGCCGTCTGGCCCAGACCGCAGAGAGATGCGTCCTTGATGATGGGCGCCATCTCTTCCAGAAGCTCGATGTCCCCTTCCTTGCCCTTGCCCAGGGTGATGTTGGTGAGAATCTCCAGCATCCGCTTCGTTCCTTCCCGGCAGGGGGTGCACTTCCCGCAGGATTCGTCCTGGCAGAAATCCATGAAGAACCGGGCCATATCCACGGCGCAGGAGTCTTCGTTCATGACGATCAAGCCGCCGGATCCCATGATGGCCCCCAACTCCGCCACCTTCTCGTAGTCCACCGGGGCGTTCAAGTGCTGGATGGGGATGCAGCCTCCCGAAGGACCGCCCAGTTGGGCGGCCTTGAACTTCTTGCCCTTGGGGATGCCGCCGCCGATGTCATAGACGATGGTTCCCAGGGTGGTGCCCATAGGCACTTCCACGAGGCCCACGTTGTTCACGTCGCCGGTAAGGGCGAAGACCTTGGTGCCCTTGCTCTTATCCGAGCCGACGCTGGCGTGCCAGGCCGCCCCTTTGAGGACGATCTGGGCGATGTTGGCCAGTGTTTCCACGTTGTTGAGGACCGACGGCTTCTGCCATAGGCCCGCGATGGCGGGGAAGGGCGGCCGGGGACGGGGCATGCCCCGTTTGCCTTCGATGGAGGTCATCAGGGCCGTTTCCTCGCCGCAGACGAAGGCGCCGGCGCCCTGGTAGATCTCCAGATCGAAGTCGAAGCCCGTGCCGAGGATGTTCTTGCCCAGCAGTCCCATGTCCTTGGCCTGGCCGATGGCGATGTTCAGGCGTTGGATGGCCAGGGGATATTCGGCCCGGCAGTAGATGTAGCCGTGATGGGAGCCGATGGCCTTGGCGGCGATGACCATGCCTTCGAGGACCGCATGGGGATCCGCCTCCAGGACGCTGCGATCCATGAAAGCGCCGGGATCGCCCTCGTCGGCGTTGCAGAGGACGTATTTGACGTCGCCGGGGGAGGCGGCGGCGAATTTCCATTTCAAGCCCGTGGGGAAGCCGGCCCCGCCGCGGCCGCGAAGGCCGGAATCGAGGACTTCTTTCACGATCTGGTCGGGGGTCATCTCCGTCAGGGCCTTGGCCATCCCCTGATAGCCGTCCCGGGCGATGTATTCCTCGATCCGTTCCGGATCGATGAGCCCCCGGTTGCGGAGGACCCGCAGCTCCTGGAGGGCGAAGAAGGGAATCTCCTGCATGGTGGGAATGACAGCTTCCGTCGTCGGTTCCCTATAGAGGAGTCGTTCGAGCACCCTTCCTTTCACCAGATGCTCTTCCACAAGTTCCGGGACGTCTTCCGGCTTGATGGTCATGTAAATGACGCCTTCGGGATAGACGACCATGATGGGGCCCATGGCGCAGAAACCGTTGCATCCCGTTTCGACGAGTTTGATTTCCTCG
>Ga0116160_1002952_pt1 | contig 15402 bp, 10 predicted proteins | sample AD_JPNAS2_MetaG_FD_89879 | JGI IMG/M metagenome (GOLD analysis project Ga0116160, IMG submission 89879) | Active sludge microbial communities of municipal wastewater-treating anaerobic digesters from Japan - AD_JPNAS2_MetaG | ecosystem: Engineered > Bioreactor > Anaerobic > Digestate | place...
ATACCGCCTTCGGAGATGTCGTGACCAGCAAGCACCAACTTATTGGCAATCAATTCTTGAACAGCTGTAAAAGCTGTTGCAAAGTATTCGCTGTCTTGAACAGTAGGTGTATCATTTCCTAATTTGTTAAGTGTTTGATACAGTGCCGAGCCTCCAAGTTTTAAGGCATCGAAAGAAAAATCAACGTAATATATAGCGGTTTTAGTATCATTGATAATAACAGGAGAAATGGTTTTTGTTACATCGCTTACTTCAGCTGCTGCCGAAATAATAACCGTACCAGGAGAAAAGACCTTATCATTGCCATATTTTTGTGTCATCGACATACTGTCTTTGCCAGTAGGGATATTTATTCCTAATGAGCAAGCAAAATCACTACAAGCTTCTACGGCTTTGTATAGACGAGCGTCTTCTCCGCTATTTTTGCAGGGCCACATCCAATTGGCTGATAATGAAATACTGGTTAAGCCTTCTGTTAATGGAGCCCAAACCAAGTTGGTAAGTGCTTCAGCAATAGCTAATACCGAGCCTGCTTCTGGGTTAACCAAAGCAGCTAATGGAGCATGACCAATAGAAGTTGCTATACCCGCTTTTCCTTGGTAATCTAAGGCTACAGCTCCTAAGTTATTTAATGGTAATTGTAATTCTCCAGCACATTGTTGAGTGGCTACTTTTCCTGTTACAGAGCGGTCAACTTTATTGGTCAACCAATCTTTACACGCAACGGCTTCAATACGCAATACATTGGTAATATATTCTTCAATTTTGCTATCAGAAACACTAACTTCTTCAAATGTTTCGTTAAGGGTATTGTCTGTTATTACCATACGAGGAGGGTTTCCAATCATGTAATCCAAACGCAAATCAATGGGTTTTTCGCCATTAGCTTGTTCAAATACAAATTGCATATCGCCCGTAGTTTCGCCTACCACGTACATCGGAGCACGTTCTCTGTCAGCAATTTTTTGCACTAGGTCAATGTCTTTTTCGTCCATTAGCATCCCCATGCGTTCTTGGCTTTCGTTTCCAATAATTTCTTTGGCAGATAGGGTAGAGTCTCCTATGGGTAATTTGCTCATGTCAATTTTTCCACCACTACTTTCTACTAATTCTGACAAGCAGTTTAGGTGTCCGCCTGCACCGTGGTCGTGAATAGAAACAATCGGATTGCGGTCGCTTTCTGCTAAGGTACGGATAACGTTGGCTGCACGTTTTTGCATTTCTGGGTTGGCACGTTGCACAGCATTTAGTTCAATGGCATTGTCGTATTGACCTGTATCAACAGATGATACAGCACCACCACCCATACCAATGCGGTAATTGTCGCCGCCCATCACTACTACTTTATCGCCAACTTTTGCTTCGCCTTTTAGAGCATCACGCATGGTACCAAAACCAACACCACCTGCCAACATGATTACTTTATCGAAACCATATTTTTTGTTGTTTTCTTCGTGCTCGAACGTTAAAACTGAACCACAAATAAGCGGTTGTCCAAATTTATTTCCAAAATCAGATGCACCGTTCGATGCTTTGATTAATATTTGTTCGGGTGTTTGGTATAACCAATTGCGTTCTTTTATATTTTCTTCCCACGAACGATTTGATTCGATGCGAGGATACGATGTCATATATACAGCTGTTCCAGCTATGGGCAAACTCGCTTTTCCTCCGCCCAAGCGGTCGCGAATTTCTCCTCCTGTGCCAGTAGCAGCACCATTAAAGGGTTCAACCGTAGTTGGAAAGTTGTGTGTTTCTGCTTTTAACGATAATACAGATTTAATTTCTTTGGTTGTAAATGAATCTGGTTTATCGCCACTTTTAGGGGCAAATTGTTCTATCACAGGACCTTCGTTAAATGCTACATTGTCTTTGTAAGCAGATACTAATTTGTTTGGGTTGTATTCAGATGTTTTTTTGATTAATTTAAACAGAGAAAGTTCTTTTTCTTCTCCGTCAATAACAAATTTGCCGTTGAAAATTTTATGGCGACAGTGTTCTGAATTTACTTGCGAAAAACCAAAAACTTCGCTATCGGTTAGTTTTCTACCTATTGTTTGGCTAATGTTATTGAGGTAATTAATTTCGTCATCGTTTAATGCCAAACCTTCTTGTTGGTTGTAAGCAGCAATATCATCAATAAAAACAATGGGTTCTGGTTGTTTGATGACATCAAAAATCTCTTGAGTAAGTTTGTCGTATTTGCGTTGCAACATTGGGTCAAAATCGCCTGTAGTATCAGCAGGATAAAACTCTTCGATACGAACAATGCCCTCGATACCCATATTTTGGGTTATTTCCACCGCATTTGTACTCCATGGCGTAATCATTTCGCGTCTTGGTCCAACAAAATTTCCAGTGATGGAACTGTTATCCAATATGTTGGCATTTCCAAATAACCAAACTAACTTGTTATTGTCTTCTTTGCTTAATTCTTTTGTGTATTGAACAGCAAGTATATTTTTTTCAGGGGTTTCAAAAAATTGAATCATGCGGTTTTTATAGCGTTTATGTTTATGATTGAATAAGTTGGATTAATTGAGCAGCGTGTTCTTTTGTATTTACTGCTTTACCTTCGATTATATGTGTGATAATGCCTTGTTCGTCGATGATAAAAGTGGTACGTACTGTGCCCATATATTTTTTTCCATACATCGATTTTTCTGCCCATACCCCAAAAGTTTCAACCAAGGTTTTATCGGTGTCAGCAATTAATGGAAATGGTAAATCAAATTTTTGAATAAACTTTTGATGAGAAGTTTCGCTATCAATACTTACACCAATTACCACATAGCCAAGGTTTTTTAAGTCAGAATAATTGTCGCGTAGGCTACATGCTTGAGCGGTACAACCCGAGGTATTGTCTTTTGGGTAAAAATATAAAATAACTTTTTTCCCTTGATAGTCTGATAGTTGAATAAGATTACCGTTTTCGTCTTTTCCCAATGTATTTGGGGCTTTATTTCCAACTTTTACTGCCATATTTGTATTATTTTGAGGCACAAAGGTACAAAAACTTTCTATAATATTTGTCGAAACATAAAAAAACACTACCTTTGTCCCGCTAAAAATTTTTATTAACAATTTAAACAGAGAATGTATGAATCATTACGAAGCCGTTTTCATTTTGACTCCCGTTTTGTCTGATGTTCAGATGAAGGAAGCGGTTGAAAAGTTCAAGTCTCTTCTCGAACAAGAAGGAGCTGAGATTGTGAACGTAGAAAATTGGGGATTACGCAAGTTAGCGTATCCAATCCAAAAAAAATCAACTGGTTTTTATAACCTGATTGAGTTTAATGCTGAGTCTCCTATTGTGGACAAGTTGGAAATTCAATTCCGTCGCGACGAGCGTGTTATCCGTTTTTTAACACTAAAAATGGAAAAATATGCTGTTGAGTATGCTGAGAAAAGAAGAAAATTAAAATCAACTAAAGAAGTAAAGGAGAACTAAACCATGGCACAAAATTCATCAGAAATTAGATATTTAACACCTCCATCAGTTGACAATAAAAAGAAAAAATATTGTCGTTTCAAAAAAAGTGGTATCCGTTATATCGACTACAAAGATCCTGAGTTTTTGAAAAAGTTTTTAAACGAGCAAGGTAAAATTTTACCTCGCAGACTTACCGGTACTTCGTTGAAGTTTCAACGCCAAGTTGCTCAAGCTGTAAAAAGAGCACGTCATTTGGCTTTGCTTCCATATGTAACCGATATGATGAAATAATAAATCAAAGGAGGAAAAAAACAATGGAAATTATATTAAAAGAAAACGTAATAAATTTAGGATTTAAAGATGATATCGTAACTGTAAAAGATGGTTATGGTCGCAACTTCCTTATTCCTACTGGTAAAGCTGTTTTAGCTACATCGTCTGCAAAAAAAGTATTGGCAGAAAATTTGAAACAAAGAGCTCATAAATTAGCTCAATTAAAACAACAAGCTGATGAAATAGCTGCTCAATTAGAAGGTTTGACCTTAACTATTGGCGTAAAAGCTAGTTCAACAGGTAAAATCTTTGGTTCGGTTACTACTATTCAAGTAGCTGAGGCTTTAGAAGCTAAAGGTATTGTTGTTGACAAACGTATCATTGTACTTAAAGATGCTATTAAAGAAGTAGGTACTTATAAAGCTACATTAAAATTACACAAAGAAGTTACTTCAGAAATTAGTTTAGAGGTTATTGCTGAGTAAGTATTTGTTGTGTTATTATAGAAAATCCGAACTAGCTAGTTCGGATTTTTTTTTGTACTTTTCTTTTGCTATGTGTAGGTGGTATTATTTTTTATTCGATTTACAATACTTGAACATACACGTTATGTTATTTTCTTAATCTTATTTTTATGCTGAATGGTTCATTAGACTTGTTTTTTGTGTTGTTTTCCTACCTATTTCCGTTGATAATGACTGTGATGTTTATTTTCTTAATTGCTATCATCCCTCAGTGGAGATCGGATAAACAAAAAAAAGCAATTTTGATATTTCTGATTGCATGGTTACCTTGGTTGCTTGCTCTTGTTGTGTGGGAGGTTTTTGTTGCTGATCCACCGTATCCAGTATTCGACTTCTTTTTTTCTCTTTCTGGATTAATCACGTTTCCATTTATATACAACTATATAGTGGTAGTTACAAGTCAGCGAGGGCTTACTTTTAAGAAGTGGATTGCATGGTTAAGTTTGCCATTTTTATTGCTTATAAGTTGGATAATTATCGTTCTTATTCAGGGAGAGTTGCCTTTTGTTTATTCCGTCTCTGATTTTATTGCACAATTACATTCGGCTGAAAGCTGGATTAGAGTGGCTGGATTTTTGGGCTATTGTGTTTATGCTATTTTAATTGTCATCTTAGGCATTAAACGATACCTAATGTATAAAGAAAATATTGCCAATGATTTTTCCTATACCCATTCCATTTCGTTGAATTGGATTATTTATATGTTAGGATTATTTTTTATTTTTGCCGCATTATCGGGTATTTCGTTTTTTGCAGGTGATGTTTTTGTGCATGCTACTGTTAATATTATAAATACCGTTCTTATTCTTATGCTTGTTTGTTGTGTAATCCTTATGATACTATACTTCAAACAATCTTGTATCAGAAACTAATTTTTTTATTGCATATAAAAAAATATAGGTACTTTTGTCTTGTTCAAAATTAAAATGTAAGATAACCAAGACAGATGAAAGTACGTAATTGGACTAAATGGACACCCTTGTTTCTTAGCAATTTTATGGGTGTATTAAATGATAATTTTCTGAAATACTCCATTATTTTTATGGCGATATCCTGGTCATTGCCTACTTGGTTCACTCAATCTCAGTTAATAGCCCTGGTATCATTCGCGTTAGTAATACCCTATGTTTTTTTATCTCCTCTAGGCGGTATGTTGGCAACTCGCTATTCCAAACGCAAGGTTTTTCTTTTTTTTAAGTTGCTAGAAATCCCCATTATGGCAATAGCTTGTGTGGCGTTTTATTATCAATATGTGTTTTTAGCTATTTTTTCCGTTTTGTTAATGGGGATTCAAAGTAGCTTGTATTCTCCTGCCAAATATAGTTTAATACGTGATATTGGGGGAGAAAAAGGGGTATCGTTTGGAACGGGTGTATTCGAAATGATGGCATTTCTTGGAATATTAGCTGGTACAGTATTGGCATCTTACATGGCTGATAGGTATAGTTATGTCTGGGTATTGATATGTTTCTTAGGTTTTGCTATTATTGGCTATCTAGTTACATCTCAAATAAGAGCAAAAGAAATTGCTGCTCCTCAAGAGCTTAAAATAGCATTACATCCATTTGCATTTATTATTCAATCGTATCATAAATCTCGAGCTTTTCCCATGTTAAATGCTGCCGTGTTTGGATCGGCTTTTTTCTGGTTTTTAGGTAGTATATTGCAGATGAATATCGTCATCCATAGTACTGTTGTATACGGATTATCTAATACAGAAACGGGTGTCATCGTGTCCATAGTAGCCATAGCATTGGGAGTGGGGTGTTGGATAGCTGGTAAAATTTTAACGAACACCAATATATATGTACTATTATTGGTAGGTATTAGTGGAATAGCAATTAGTAGCTTTGTTTTAGGTATATATTGCTATCCATTACGGACATTTTTAGCATTACTCGTCATTCTTTCCCTGTGTGGTGGATTATTTCAAGTTACGTGTTTGTCTCTTATTCAAAAAACAGCTAAGGAAATTTCGTTAGCGGATATTTTTGCTTATGTTAATTTGCTTACTTTTATATGTATCTTAATTGGTGCTGGATTATTTTCTCTAATAAATTGGATGTCAGGTGATAATAGTTTTTATATATTTTTTCTTTTATCTGCGATATCTTTTTTGTTGACGTTTTTTTATTTTTTTAAGGTAATGTCTATACGAAAGTTGCATTGAATAAATAGAATAAAAAGCAAAGACCTGAAATAATGGTTTGTTGTGGAAACATCATGTCCCTATACAACAAAGCAAGACTTTCTTGTGGAAAGTCTTGCTTTGTTGTTAGTCGGGGTGACAAGATTCGAACTTGCGACCACACGCCCCCCAGACGTGTACTCTAAACCGGGCTGAGCTACACCCCGAACTATTGGGAATGCAAATGTACGTAATTTTTTGTGTTTGTCAAATCAAAAATCTAATTTATTCGCTATTATTATACGAAAAAAGCAGCTAAAATAGCTGCTTTTTATTTACCAAGTAAGTAAAAAGAATTATTTAAAAGTCCAACCTAAACGAATAGAAGGTATAATGTTTGGTGTTAAGTTGAAGTTAACATTGTTGTTTTCGGTAGTAGTTGTAGTTTCTACGCCCTCAGCCGTGTTTATCACTACTTGATCCGCAAATGTAGTCCATGTAGCACCATAATTAAGCTCTGCTCCCAAATACAATCCTTTAAAAATGGCAATATCAAAACCAGCAACAAATTGTGCTCCATACGTAGTACTTCCTGTTGCATTTTTTGTTTCTGTCTTTATTGAATTGCTATTTTCGTATAACGCATAATCGGTTTTGTACGTAAAGAGAATATCTCCCCCAATATATGTACTTAATCTGTCTGTAATCGGATATTGTTTCTCAATACCAGGATTTAAGGTAAATGCAATGTTCCGATTAAGCCAATCTTTAGTCAATACAGAGCCACCATTGCCAGCACCAGGCGTAGTTTCTTTATCTGTATTAGAGACTATTGTAAGGTTTATTCCTGTACGAATAGCCGTAGTTTCATTTAAGAAATAACGTCCTTGAATTAAGTTTAGGGCTAATGGAGCATTAACACCTGGACTAAAGTTAACATCCACTGTTACGTTTCCTTCCGAACGAGCAAAATTTGTTCCTTGTGCAAATAGACCCCAACAAGCAATACTTGTAACAAAAATTGTTGTAATTAATTTTTTCATAATAAATTAGTTTTTAATGAATAATATAAAATTAAGTGTAAACAAAACTACACAAATATACTTTACAGTTTACAAACGCACATTTTAATTAACATATATTAACAAAATAAGCCTCTTGTTTTTTAAGAGGCTTATTTGAGTAAAAAAAGATATGTTATTTACCTGCTTGTTCCAATTGCAAGGTTTTTGTAGGTTGGTCGCATACTTCTGTTGGACCAAAGTATTGTATTGGACCAGGATATACATAGCAATAGTCAGTAGCCCATTTGTCGCGATTGGCTGCAAATGTTTTAAATGGAGCACCGTCTAAACGAACCAATGCTTTTTGAATTACAGGTTTCATTGCACCATGACGACGTTCCATATTCATCATCATAGTAACAGGTACACCACCAGCAATCCATTGTTCTGCAGGGGCAGTAGTATTGCGGATAGACGACATATAGCCTGTTTTGCCTGTTGCAATCAATTGAGCTGCATTGTATCCTAATGAATAGCAGTAGTCAGCATCAAAGTTTGATGGAGCTGCACAACGTCCTTCGTAACCAAAGAAATGTCCTAAGCCAGCAAATTTACCTGTGTATTGTCCTTCGGCTTTCATCTCTTTCAATCGTTTACCTACCATTTCAATCAACAATTTTTCTGTTTCAATCAACGATACTTGCACGTTGCCATGTGGGTCGCGATCAAGGGTTAATTGCTTAGCAATATTTTCTGGTAAGCTACAGAATACTTCAGCACTTGCTTTGCTTAATCCGTTGAGTGCTTTTTGAACATCCGATTCGTGTGCTAGCAAGTCGTTTAATTCCGAAATTAAAACTTTCATTTCAGGAATAAACTCTATTAACCCTTCAGGAATAAGTGCAATACCAAAATTATTACCTTTCGCAGCACGAGTAGCTACCACCTTAGCAATGCTATCAACCACTTCTTTTAGCGTTTGTTTTTTTGCTTCTACTTCTTCCGAAATGATGCAAATGTTTGGTTGTGTCTGTAAAGCACATTCAAGTCCGATATGCGAAGCTGAACGTCCCATTAATTTAATAAAATGCCAGTATTTTTTTGCAGAATTCGCATCACGCATGATATTGCCGATAAGTTCTGAATAAACTTTACAAGCAGTATCAAATCCAAATGATGTTTCTATCATATCATTTTTAAGGTCACCATCAATGGTTTTTGGGCAACCAATTACTTGAATACCAGTATTTTTTTGCAAATAATATTCTGCCAATACACACGCATTTGTGTTTGAATCATCTCCACCAATAACAATAAGTGCTTGAATGCCTAATTTGTTGCAAATTTCTACGCCTTTATCGTATTGTGCTGTTTCTTCTAATTTTGTGCGACCAGAACCAATAATATCAAAACCTCCAGTATTGCGGTATTCATCAATAATCTCGCTTGTAAGTTCAATATATTTATGGTCAACTAAACCACCAGGTCCGCCCAAAAATCCATACACTTTAGAGTCTTTATGCAATTTTTTTACGCCATCAAAAATACCAGAAATTACATTGTGTCCACCAGGAGCTTGACCTCCAGATAAAATAACACCTACTGAAATAGGTTTGCTTACTTCAATACCTTTGTCTGATGATTCGAAACTAATAATGGGCATGCCATATGTGTTTGGAAACAATGATTTGATGGCATCTTGGTCGGCTACTGATTGGGTAGCAGCTCCTTCTTTAATAGCTACTTTCCCTTTTAAGGCTTTAGGTAATTTTGGCTGATAGGCAGCTCTTGCGATTTGTAATGCACTTTTAGTCATAATGTTATGTGTTTTGTGGTTTAAGTTTTTTCGCTTGCAAAGATACAATAAAAAGAAAAAAATATATACTATCTATTTATATTATTGTTGTTAAAATACCGCTTTGCATATTTTTTGTATATTGTCCGATTCTCCTAAGGTATAGTAATGCAAACTGGGCACACCAAAGGCAATAAGTTCTTTTGATTGTTTTATGCACCATTCGATACCTACTTGTCGGGCTTCATCGTTTGTTGTGCATTTTTTTAATTCCACCACTAATTCTTCGGGTAAGTCAATATTAAAAATTTGTGGTAATACTTTGATATCGTTCATGCTAGCAATGGGTTTAATGCCTGGTACTATCGGCACGAGGATACCTTCTTTGCGACATTGATGTACAAAATCAATGTATTTTTGTGTATCAAAAAACATTTGCGACACAATATATTCAGCACCATTCTCTACTTTTTGTTTTAAGTATTTCATGTCAGATACCATATTGGGAGCTTCCATGTGTTTTTCAGGATATCCTGCTACACCCATCGAGAAAGTGGTTTTTTCAGGATTTTTTAAATTTTCATCCAAATACCGTCCATTATTCATGTTGTTAATTTGCGACATCAACCCTAAGGTATGCTCGTGTCCGTCTTCTTTTGGTTGAAATACACGCATTCCTTTTGGTGGGTCGCCTCTAAGTACCAATAAATTATGAATATCCAAAAAATGAAAATCAATCAATATATTTTCTGTTTCTTCTTGATTAAAACCGCTACAAATAACGTGAGGCACTACCTCAATATTGTATTTATATTTGATAGCAGCAGCTAATGCTACGCTTCCAGGGCGTTTTTTTACGGTTCTTTTTTCAATTTTACCATCCGCCAAGGTTTTATATACTACTTCGGCACTGTGGTAGGTCATATTGATATACGAAGGATTGAATGCTAAAAGAGGGTCTATTGCTTTGTAAATGGCATCAATGCCTTTTCCTTTTAATGGAGGCAATAGTTCAAACGTAAAAAGGGGAGAGCTTGCTTGTTTGAGTGTATCTGCTACGTTCATGTTATCTGTTTTTTTCGTTAAGCCAACAAAATTACGAAAACTTATTTTATTCTAAATTTTTTGCTATGAGTTTTTTTAAAAAAGTGATATCAATTTGTTTCCGATTGGCGTAATCGTTTACTTGGTCTTCTCCAATTCGTCCTATATTGAAGTACGATGCTCTGGCAGTATCAAAATACAAACCGCAAACACTTGCATTCGGAAACATGGCGTAATTCTCTGTCAAGGTAATGCCTGTATGTTCAGTTGCTTGTAGCAAGTTGAATAAGGTTTCTTTTTCAGAGTGGTCGGGAATTGATGGGTAGCCGATGGCGGGTCGAATGCCTTGGTACTTGCCTTCAAACATTTCTTGTGGTGTTGCGTGTATTGTTTCGTAACCCCAGTAGGTTGTACGTATATCAGCATGTAATTTTTCGGCAAATGCTTCGGCTAATCTATCGCTCAATATTTTGCACATAATGGCAGAATAGTCGTCGCCTTCTTTTTCGTAACTATCTGTTAATTCTGTAAGATGTATGCCCGCAGTAATAGCAAAACCGCCAATATAACCGCCTATCCCTGATTTCTTAGAAGGAATATAATCGGCAAGCGAAAGGTTTTTTTCGTCGTTCTTCTTCTTGGTTTGTTGACGCAAGAAATGAAACAATGCGATTGGTTTTTCGCGATTCTCATCAGCATATACTTCTACTGTATCCTCTACTGTATTGGCTGGATAAATGCCAAATACTCCATTGGCGACTACCAATTTTTCAGTTGCCATACGCTCAAGTATCTTTTGGGCATCAGCAAATAGCTTAATAGCTTCTTCTTTAAAAGGGCTATCTTCTAGTATTTTCGGGTATTTTTCTTTTAACTGCCATGCCACAAAAAAGTATGTCCAATCTATATATGGAATAAGCTCTTCAATTGGGTAATTTTTCCAAATTTGCAAGCCTGTTATTTTGGGAACATGAATCTGTTCTTTTTTCCAATCTATTTGTAGGGCATTGTTACGTGCTTCAGCCAATGAAATAAGTTCTACTTTTTTCAACGAGGCATATTTCTCTCTGGTTTCTCGGTGTTGTATATCAATTTCAGCTAAGAAAGCCTCTTTTTTGTTTCTATCGCACAATGCTTTAGCAACTGGAATGGTTTTTGATGCATCTATTACATGAACTACACCGTGGCTATAACAAGGAGCTATTTTCACGCTTGTATGCAACTTGGAGGTAGTAGCTCCTCCAACGAGCAGAGGCAAGGTAAAACCTTGTTTTTCCATTTCTTCTGCTACCGATGCCATTTCTTCGAGCGAGGGGGTTATTAAGCCACTCAATCCGATGATATCAGCGTTTACTTCTTTGGCTTTGCGTAATATTTCTGATGCAGGCACCATTACACCAAGGTCGATAACTTCAAAATTATTGCAGGCAAGTACTACTCCTACAATGTTCTTACCAATATCATGAACATCCCCTTTTACTGTAGCCATCACAATTTTGCCAGCATTATGACTGTTGCTGTCTTTTTCTGCCTCGATATAGGGGAGTAAAAAGGCAACGGCTTTTTTCATTACTTGTGCACTTTTTACCACTTGTGGCAGAAACATTTTTCCCGAACCAAACAAATCACCCACAATATTCATTCCATCCATGAGCGGACCTTCGATTATTTCTAATGCTTTGGCATATTGTGTACGAGCTTCTGTGAGGTCGGTATCTAAATAATCGTAAATGCCTTTAATAATAGCGTGTCCTAAACGTTCTTGTAATGACTTGGTACGCCATTCATCTGTTTTTGTTTCTTTGCTGGTGTTGCTTTTAACTTCATTGGCATAGTTTATCAATCGTTCTGTAGCATCGGCTCTGCGATTAAAAATCACATCTTCTGTTAGTTCAAGCAAGTCGGCTGGTATGTTGCTGTATATTTCGAGCATTTCTGGATTTACTATTCCCATATCCATGCCTTTTTGCGTAGCATAGTATAAAAATACCGAATGCATGGCTTCTCGCACTGTATTATTGCCTCTAAATGAGAAGGATAGGTTGCTTACTCCACCACTTACTTTGGCATAAGGAAGTTCTTTTTTTATCCATTCTACTGTACGAATAAAATCAATTGCGTAATTAGCATGTTCCTCAAGTCCAGTAGCAATAGCTAAGATATTGGGATCAAAAATAATGTCTTCGGCAGGAAAACCTATGTTAGTCAATAGTGTATAGGCACGTTGGCATACAGCTATGCGTTTTTCAAATGTATCGGCTTGACCTTGTTCGTCAAATGCCATCACTACCACGGCTGCTCCATATTGACGAATTTTTTTTGCGTGATTAAGAAATACTTCTTCTCCCTCTTTTAGCGAAATAGAATTAATAATTGATTTGCCTTGTACGCATCTAAGACCAGCTTCTAATACCTCCCATTTTGATGAATCAATCATAATTGGCACTTTGGCTACTGAGGGTTCTGTGGCAACTAATTGTAGAAAATCAGTCATACTAGCAGCGGAGTCGAGCATAGCATCGTCCATGCAAATATCAATAATTTGAGCTCCTCCTTCTACTTGCTGACGAGCAATTTGTATGGCTTCTTCGTATTTTTTATCGGCTATTAAGCGTGCAAATTTTTTTGACCCTGCCACGTTAGTACGTTCGCCAATGTTTACAAAATTATTCTCTTTTTTGATAACCATTGGTTCTAATCCACTCAAACGAGTTAATGGTTCCAAAGTAGTACGTTGGTGAGGTGTAGCACTAGCTGCAAGTTGTGCAAAACGGGTAATGTGTTCGGGAGTAGTACCACAACATCCTCCAATAATATTAACCGCTTGATGGGATAAAAACTCTTCAATTTGGTTAGACATTTGCTGAGGTGTTTCATCATACTTACCCAGTTCGTTCGGGAAACCTGCATTGGGATATGCACTCACAAACGTATCTGTCAGTTTTCCTAATTCAATGATATGAGGCAACATATCAGATGCTCCAGTCGAACAGTTTAAGCCAATAGCCAAAGGTTTAGCGTGAGACACAGATATTACAAAAGCTTCGAGCGTTTGTCCACTTAGTGTACGGGCACTTTTGTCGAGTAAGGTACCTGAAATAATGATGGGAATTTCTTTGCCCAAGCGTGCAAATACATCTTGTATGGCATAGATGGCTGCTTTTGCATTGAGCGTGTCGAAAATTGTTTCGACTAACAACACATCTACTCCTCCTGCCATCAATGCTTCTACCTGCTCAGCATATACCGTTGCCAATTGTTCAAACGATATTTCCCTATAGCCTGCATCTTCTACTTTGGGCGACATCGACAGGGTTTTATTGGTCGGTCCAATAGCTCCTGCTACAAACAATGGTTTTGAGCTTGTTGTATAGTGCGTGGTAACTGATTTTGCGAGTTTTGCTGCTTCATAATTTAACTCGTACACCAGGTTTTCCATCCCATAATCGGACATAGAGATTCGATTGGAATTAAATGTATTGGTTGAAATAATATCCGCACCTGCTTCTACGTATTTGCGGTATATGGTTTCTATTATGGTAGGTTGAGATAGGGTAAGTAAATCATTATTCCCCTTTTGGCTGTGGGTATGTGCCTGAAATCGCTCTCCTCTGAAATCTGTTTCTTGCAAACGATATTCTTGTATCATGGTACCCATGGCGCCATCGAGTACCAAAATTCTTTGTTCTAAAATGGATGCAATATCTGTCATTTTCTGTGTTTTCATTTAACTTGCAAAGTTACAGAAAAATCTAATTAAAACAAGTTAAGTCGTTTTTTATAAATACTGAATAGATATTTTTGTCATATTGTAATTTTGTGAAAGGAATTTTTACACAGAGTACCACAGAGGTTTCACAGAGGGACACGGAGTAATATGTTTTTTTCGTGTATCTTCGTGTAATAATCTAACACAGAGTTCCACAGAGTATTCACGGAGTGGCACAGAGTTTTATATCTTTTCTTCTCAGTGTATCTTCGTGTTTCCTTTGTGTTCTTCGTGAAAGAAATCTTCCACAGAGTTTTACAGAGGGACACGGAGTTAAATAATTTATTCAAAATATGACACTATCTGCGTAGTAATATGTCGCTCCTAGGGGGCTTACATTGTCTAATCTAGGCTAATGCTATTATTATTCCGCTCCTCTGGAGCTCAACTGCTTACTATTTGTCAATTTCTTAAATAATAGCTATCTCTGATGCCCCGAAGGGGTTACATCATAATAGAAAATATACAGTACAGTACCAATTAGCTCCATCGGAGCGGAATAGATATCTTCGTGAGAGAGATTCTTTCACAGAGTACCACAGAGGTTTCACAGAGGGACACAGAGTAATATATATTTTTCTTCGTGTCTTCTTCGTGTTCTTCGTGTGAGACATCTTACACAGAGTTCCACAGAGTAATATGTTTTTTTTGTGTATTTTCGTGCGTTATTCGTGTGAGAATAGTACACAGCGATGTAAGTTTGCATAAGGTTTTTGCACTAAAAAATAGAGGCTGCCTTGTATAAAGCAACCTCTATTCAGAATTATTTTTTTTGAATTTATTTTTTCAAGGTCAACACCTCAAATCCATTACCTGCCACAGTAATGCTGAGTTTGTTAGCGTTTACAGTAAAATTGTTTCCAAAATTAGCCGCATATTGTTTATTTTGCAAAATTGTTGGTAATTCAATTTCAATGGTTTTAGGCGTTGTTTGGCGATTAAATACTACGATAGCTACTTCGTTGAAATAATTACGTGCATATGCCCACGAATCTCTTTCAAGATGCAATTCAATAAAATTACCATATATAAGTGCTAGGTTGTTTTTACGTAGCTGACCTAATTGAGCCACAGTGTTTAATACACGCTCTTCTGCTGGCACTAATTGTTCGCCAAAACGCATAAATCGTCTACAATCTGGGTCGTTTGCACCTGGGTCGCCTATTTCATCGCCATAATACAATACCGGTACACCTGGAATAGTAAGGTTAAAGGCATTTAGCTGAATCAATTTATCATAGGCAGTAGAATCTGTTAACTCAATTTTGCGTGTCCATCCAGCTAGTTTCGCATTTTCTCCCGGTTTTACATCTCCCGAAGCATACGAAATAAAACGTGCTCTGTCGTGGTTGCCCGAAATATACCCCATTAAATTGTGGTGTCCGTAGGTGCTTAAACTCGTTTTTAATCCATTGCTCACACGTACAAAATC
>Ga0116160_1002955_pt1 | contig 15396 bp, 14 predicted proteins | sample AD_JPNAS2_MetaG_FD_89879 | JGI IMG/M metagenome (GOLD analysis project Ga0116160, IMG submission 89879) | Active sludge microbial communities of municipal wastewater-treating anaerobic digesters from Japan - AD_JPNAS2_MetaG | ecosystem: Engineered > Bioreactor > Anaerobic > Digestate | place...
GTTTCAACTGGGGATACCCTATATATTTTATTCTGCAGCTATAAAAAAAGCGACAGCCCTGGAAGCGGTGCTGATTGCGATAGTTGAACCTATACTGAATCCTGTATTGGTGTTTTTGATGTTGGGAGAGGCACCCGGCCTTCCTGCTTTGATAGGAGGCGCTATTGTCCTGATTTCAATAACCCTGAAATGTGTTATTACAATTATGCCATTGAAGACAGAATCTGAAAACGGGGAGGGACAACCTTATGACCAGGGACTATGAGACCGGGGGAAACATAACAGGTATGTTAATATATATCATACAACAAACGTTATTATGTGGCCGCATAAAAACAAATACTGCAAAACCCAAAAAATAAATTAAGTAGGATGCATCTGCTTCTTTCACAAAGAATGTTTCCTATTCCGGGCCAAGTCCGAGAGAAACTGTTGTCTCCTCAACTCCATACCGGATATATTTCAATCCAAGCTGTGGATTCCGTGAGCATGCTGGACAATGTGATAAAGCAGTATAAAGGTTGAAAACTAGTGCCTGACATTTGATAAGCCGGAAGTCAGGCACTATTATTTACAAAAAAAACCACGAAGATCCGGAAGGAAAACAGGCAGCAAGGGAAGAAGTATATAGATACCTAATTATAAAAACTTTCGGAGGTTATTATGTCTGATACTTCAAGGTCGTCAAAATTTACTAACATTGTTTCAGGGGGGGCTGTTGCCCTGCTTGTAGCCATTGCTGTTATCGTATTGATTGTGATGGGGGCTTTTCGCTTTAGCAGGCCAATTCCGGCAGTAGATGCTGCAAAAACAGAAGAAAATATTGTTTTACCGGGTGAGCTGAAGGTTACCTTCCCTGAACAAGGCCAGTCCGCTGTTGGAACCGATGTTTTCGGTGTAATAGCCTCTTCGCCGGATCAAACTCCTCTGCCAATTGCCAGTGTGGCAAAAACTATGACTGCATATATAACCCTGAAAACTTACCCTTTGAAGCCCGGCGAGGAAGGGCCAAGCTTGAAGATAACTGATGAGGATGTCGCCGGTTATAAATATGCGGTAGAAAATAAACATTCTTATTTGCCCGTTGCTTTAGGGAAGGCGCTTACCGAGAGGCAGCTTATAATAGGCTTGATGCTGCCTTCGGGGAACAATGTGGCTGACACGTTAGGCCGATGGGTTTCGAGGACTAATGAAGCATTTATTGAAAAAATGAACGAAACAGCTAAAGATCTTGGGATGACCAATACACACTATGCCGACGCCAGTGGGGCAAATGAAGCTACTGTGAGCAATGCTGTCGACCAAATAATAATGGCACAGGCAGCCATGCAGGATCCGGCCTTTCGGGAAATAGTCGCCATGCCTGACGCGGTCCTTCCCGTTGCAGGAAAGGTATATAATGTGAATGCCATGTTAGGTAAAAATGGCATAGTAGGAATAAAAACCGGTTCCGGCGTTATTGCCGGCGGAAACTTTGTATCAGCTGCACCGATAGTAAACGGAAGTGAAAAGCATTATGTCATCGCTGCTGTGTTGGGCAGCAGGAAGCCTAACCAAAACCTGAAAAGTGCACTTGATGCAAATGCACAGATTTTGGACCAGGTCAGGCCGCAGTTCAAAACTTTTACAATTGAGCCTCCGGCAAATGGCTTTGGTAAAATTACCACCCCCTGGCATACAGAAAGTGAACTGACAGTAAATGAGCCTATACAGATCTTTGGCTATCCGGGTATGAAAATAGATTACTCGATAGATTCGCTTGAAATAAAGTTACCTGCCGCCCCGGGCACTGATGTTGCAACCCTTACAATTCGGACAGGTAAAACTTCCAGGACCTATACGATGCAGAACAAAGTACAGATTGATCTGCCGGGATTTATGTGGAGAATATTAAGAATGAAATAAGAATTTTGGTGCCGGCTTGTTAACCTGTTAACTTATTTTATATAAGTTGATAAGATAACAGATCAGCACCATAATATTTACAAAAATATATAAATAATTATAAGTATACTTTAATAAATTGTTGTCAATAATGCAAATATTAGATATAATATTGTTAAGGGAGGTGTGCTGTATGTCAATAACAAGTAAAGAAAGTATTCTCAAAGTGCTGACAGCATTTAATCCATGGTGGAAAACAGGCGATATTCATCCTGATTTTACTAAGAAATATCGAAGATTTGCTTATTATGAAGCTATGAAGCGTCTACAGCAAACTGACCTGAAAAGGACAGTTATTCTTACTGGTGCACGACGGGTAGGGAAAACCACAGTACAGTATCAGATGATTCAAACACTTCTTAAGAATGGCGTTCATCCTCATAGAATTGTATTTATATCAATGGATCATCCTATGTTAAAGCTTAGTGGATTAAATGAGATTCTTGAGTGCTATCATGAAAATATATATGCTAAGCAAGATGCATATTACTTTTTTGATGAAATACAATATGCTGCCGACTGGGATCGCTGGTTAAAAGTGATTTATGATATGCAGCCTGATACTATGATGGTTGCTACAGGGTCAGCCAGCCCTGCTCTAATGAAGGGAAGCTCTGAAAGCGGTGCCGGTCGCTGGAGTGTAATTCAGGTACCAACTCTGTCTTTTTATGAATATTGTGCTTTGATTGGCATAGAAGAACCAGAAATAGATGCTTCAGTTCGACCTACTGCTTTTGCTGTGATGACCCAGCAGCAACGAACAGGAGTGATGATAAAACTTTCTGTTGTTCAAAATCATTTTACTAGATATCTTCTGGTTGGTGGATTTCCTGAGTTGGCTTTGTCCCATAATGACTTAATAGCCCAGCAAATAATGCGTGAAGATGTTGTTGACAAAGTGTTAAAAAGAGATTTGCCATCGCTTTATAACATTAGAAACGCCATAGAGCTGGAACGGATATTTTTGTATCTTTGCAATGTTTCTTCAGAAATTGTGTCTATTGATGCTATAGCAAAAGAACTAAACGGTGTGTCAAGGCCAACTGTCGAAAATTATATTCAATATCTTGAAAGTGCCAATCTTATATATATCAGTCAGCCTGTTGAAATGCTGGGGCGTAAGGTGCTTAAGGCAAGGCCCAAAATCTATATTGCAGATGCAGCTATAAGAAATGCAGTGCTTATGGATGATTCTGTTCTGACAAACCCGATTGAGATGGGCAAGATGGTAGAAACAGCAGTATATAAGCACGTTGCCGCATTCTATTATCAAAAGGCCACCAGGGTCGGATATTATCGCGGAGGTAAAAAAGGTAAGGAAGTTGATATTGTTGTTGATTATCCAAATATTAATAATATTTTAATAGAAGTAAAATATCGCGAGCATGCTCCTATTGCAGATGATGATGCAATCTGTGAACTGGCTTATGAATCATCAGCAGCTATAGTTGTAACAAAGCGTGCGGATGATTTCGGAGTTCATAATGCTCCTGGCGGAAAAGTGCTTTTACGTATTCCCGCATTTGCATTTCTTTATTTGCTGGGTCACGCAGAGCGACATGGATATAAAGGCAGCGAATAAAACTTTGAGGTAAATGACGCATTATTGGCTACAAATGTTCTAAATGTTTCATTTACGGCAATTCAAAATCAAATTCCAATGTGGCACTTCCGCTTCCGTAAGCACCGCTTATATCCATTGTACGAGTCCCTTTCAGTCTTTTACCGATTACTTCCTCCGGTTTAACATCAATATCAGAGAAATAGAGATTAATTCCCTCCCCTTTTTCAATCAGGAAGGAAGAAGAGCCAAGCATTTGCATTTTGGTAAATTTCGATACCCACTTTTTGTTATTGGTACCAGGGTGAAGAATGATATGATAACCATCTTCCTTATTTCCTGTGATGATTCTATATTTCTCCGAATCATATTCCTCATAAAGATGTCCTTCTGCATAGAAAGAAGAAAACATGGAACCAATGTCTATTTCATTCCATTCCGGGCCGACAATTACTCTTGTATCGATACCTCCGTTTTCCGTATAATCTATTTGCCTCTTTTTTACAACATAGCAGTTTTCATCCTCGTCAAATGCTATTTCTTCTTTGGTTACATAATTTGAAGAAATATTCAAGTTTACCGCCAATTTAGTACTTGTTTTGATATGGATGTTTCCGTTGAATGAATTATCGCACTTATCCCTTGCAAAAATATAATATACATAATCCAGCTTACCTTTTAAATTAGCTATGGAATGGATCAGCAATATCTGTTGAACATTTTCAGAAGGCTCATTCCTGCAGAATTTGCGTCTGTTTATACCAGACCAATCTTCTTCATGCCATTCCCCTGCAATTTTTATCAATGCCCTTCGTCCAAGCTCTCTTTCTTCAAATTCAGCAAACTTGAATTCAATATCAACAACTTTATCAATATCATCAGTGAAATCAATAATGTCATATCTCATAGCCCCGCCTTCAAGCATTACACCTACATCAAACTCAGCGCTGTCATTGACTATTATCATATTTTCACTTGCTTTAATATCGGGGAAGGAGGGAATATCTTTATAGTATTTTAATGGTTCCTTATTGTAATTATACCCTGCAAACATGTAAAATGCTGCGTTATAGTCGCTGACAAGTTCAGGAATTACATAGGATACGGATGTTGTTTTGGCTTTTTTTAAAGCATTGGGAACAGCACTGGTATCCTGCAAATAGGTCTGGAGGAAATAGAAAAGCATATAGCTTCCATACCGTTTGTATTTAGCAATCAATGGATTGTCCAGATCATTGAAATAATCATGGAGATATTCATGCTCCCTGTTGTAATCGGGATAAATAAAATTCTCGGACCATGTGGCTGTCGCATCAAATAACCACTCCATATCCTCTTTAAATTCATTCAGCGCGAGTCCCATACCGACCTGGAAGCAGTGAAACAACTCATGAACTGCTGTCGATTTCAATATTTTTTCATCCAGTACCGGTGCTATAGATACTGTACACTCACCTGCATTATTCCATTGCGTAACTCCATATACGCCATCCCCAAGGTTTGCAACACCTACATACACATGAATAGTTTTACCCGGCTCACTCTGCAGCAGCTCCTTGAATTTGCTCCAGGAATCCTTGAATGCTTGCTCAATCAATCTGGCCTCCTGCTCAAGCAGATCATTTGCAGCATTCGGATCGGAGGTATCCTTGTAGTAATGGATAACAGCAGCTATGGGTTTACCCGGCATGCTGAAATGAATTTCATGCCACTGGTTATCCGCTGCCTCCACTTTGCAGGTACCCGGCAGTAATTCGATTAAACTAATGGTGTTGTTTTTATTCCTTGGATGAAAGAAGCTTTTTTCATTATCTGGCGGAAGGATGTATGGCTCAAGAGCAGTTTTCTCATCGGCAGTAAGTTCATTGAAATGATTGCGGATCCACTGGTATTCCGCCATCAGATTTTCAGCAAAATCAATTCCTTCGTCGTTTTTATATATCTCAGGCAATTTGTTTTTTTCGTGTACTGCCTGAATATATAGAAGGACAGCAGCCTTTTCATTGATTTCATTAGCTCTCAGCGCTTCGCTGATTTTTTGGATACTGGACTTTTTCTCCTCCGGTAAGCTAATTATCCTCTTTTTTATGGATGCAGCTTCGTCCGGGCTCTGAGATTCGTCGGGTGTGCGGGATGTCTGTGATGATGAAGATTTTGTTGGACCACAGCCGGCGTTTGTAATGATTAAGGCAATCATTACTGTAATTGCCGCAAACCTAAGAATTTTCACTTTCCCACCTTCTTCTTTCCAGTGCCAGGGCACCAAAGTTATCGGATCTTCTTTCTATAGCTCTTCAAAATATAATTATACAGCATCGCTTGGTATTGATTCTTATTTTAATTATACTAAAATCTGGTCTAAAAGGAAATAAAATAAATATTATCTTTATTGAAAAAAATCACCGAATGATGTAAAATTACACTATGGAATACTGTTTGATTTGAGGAAGAAAAAATGGAAAAAAAACAATTTATAAAACTAATGGATGAAAAACTCAAGCTGATCCGAACTGAGTATGGACTGACTCAGGATAAAATGGCAGCTGTATTGGGGATTTCAAAAAAGACATTGATTGAGGTGGAAAAAAACAGAAAAAGCTTGGGTTGGACCGGTTCGGTTGCCTTGGCAAGTATTTTTTCGGACAGCACTATATTACGCGATGCGGCAGGCGGGGATATGTCTGATATCATAATTGCTTTATCTTTCAAAAATGTAGATGTTAATTACCCTAAAACTTGGGGTGGTAAAGTTTGGTGGAAGATTATATCCGAGAAGAAAGGCTGCCGCATTCAGCAGAATATCTTTTCACGACATTATCGACTTTTAGATCAGGAAAATCGCAGAATATATGCTTCATTTAGTTTAGAGGAAACAGAAGCGGTAATGGACGATATATTAAAATAGTAAGTTTCTGATATTTATTATTCAGGGAGGAGATCATGATGCCTGAAATTTACAAATTCAGGATAGTTTATGTACTCTGGTCAATGCTTCTGGGGATGACTTCTTTTCTTATCAGTGGAGCTATGGCTTGCAGGGTGATAGTACTTCTTGACAATTATATTTTGGCAACAATAATTGCCGGAGGAATCGGGGGACTTTTACTCGGCCTTTTCCTTCGAATGCGTCAAAAGATTATAAGGATGGCAATTGGGGGTATCATAGGGATGCCGATCGGTCTGGTAATGAGTTTTATTTTGGTAGAAGGTTTTGGCTCACTATTTCCTTCGATCGGTGCTTATTTTGAGAATTCCTGCATCCCCGATATTATTGCAATCGTTTTGATGGGGATCACTTTTGGGGCAATCTTTGGGTCAATGATCTATGGCCGTAAATCCATATGGTTATTTTCTTTTGTCTGTGGAATTGCTTCCATCCCTTCCGGATTATTAGTAGGAGCTATGAATTCGGGATATTGGATAAAAGCATGGTTGGAGAATTTGTTAGAGATCTTTGGTAAAATAGACCTGAATTTTCTGGCGATTGTCATTTCACTAGGCATTGGTATAGGTCTTAGTATTGGCCTGTATAAATATGTGCCAGGGAAAGCTCCGAAAAACAAAACAAATGTCCTGGTATAAATATACCAGATTAAAAAAAGCAATGGGGACAGCCCCCATTGCTTTTTTATTGTATAGGAAAGTATAACTTTCCTATACAATAAAAACCCTTGATTTAAGCGCCCGCGCCAGAATTTCCTCATTGTATTCGGAAAAGGCGCATGGGCTTCAAATGCGGCGAAGCCGCCTTTGCTCTGCAGGTTGATAAGTTGACAGATTGGTACCATAACACATTGACAAGTATCGATATGTTTGTTATTATTTAACTATAATATCGATGAATTTCAATAACATTGATATGCGTCAATATGTATGGGAGGTAATTTTATTGAAATATTCATATGCGGAATATGCCCCTATTCTTAAAGCTTTCTCAGACGAAACGAGGCTTAAGATTATTGATATGCTTTCCTGCGGAGAAATGTGTGCCTGTAATTTGCTGGAAAATCTTGAAATATCCCAGTCAACCCTTAGTTATCATATGAAGATTTTATCGGATTGCGCCCTTGTAAATGCAATCAGGGACGGCGCGTGGATGAGGTATACGCTTAATAATGAAAAAATGGATGAAGTGATAGTGTTTTTAAGCAAAATAACCAGTGACAAGGAAGACTGCATCTGTAAAAAAGGAAAAAACAGCTGCAGTAATCAAAAAAGTTAGTTTATTGATCTGCTGCTTTATAAGCAGCGCACCGAATCTAAAAAGGAGAATGAATGAATGAGTAAAAGTAAAAATAAGGAACAATCCGGTATTGGCTTTTTTGAAAGGTATCTTACTGTATGGGTTTTGCTTTGTATGATAATAGGAATTCTTATTGGGGTTTATATTCCGGGGATTCCTCATATATTGAGCAAATTCGAGTATGCAAATGTTTCAATTCCGGTTGCTGTACTGATTTGGCTTATGATTTACCCTATGATGCTGAAGGTTGATTTTCGTAGTATAAAACAGGTGGGGCAGAACCCCAAAGGTCTAATAATCACTTGGATAACAAACTGGCTTATAAAGCCGTTTACAATGTATGGGATAGCACTGTTTTTTTTCTATGCAGTTTTTAAAGGTCTTATATCACCTGAAATTGCAAAAGAATACCTTGCGGGGGCAGTTCTTCTTGGTGCAGCACCGTGTACGGCCATGGTTTTTGTATGGAGCCACCTGACAAATGGCAATCCGGCATACACATTGGTGCAGGTTGCAACAAACGATCTTATTATATTAGTGGCATTTGTACCAATAGTCGGATTTTTGCTGGGCATAAGCGAAATCACTATTCCTTGGGCAACACTGTTCCTGTCTGTTGTTTTGTTTGTAGTTATACCCCTTGCTGCAGGATGGCTGTCCAGAACAATAATCACCGGGAACAGAGGCCTTGATTATTTTGAAAACACCTTTATACCGAAATTTGGCAATATCACCATAGCCGGCTTGCTACTGACATTGATTATCATATTCTCTTTCCAGGGACAGACAATAGTTGATAATCCCATCAATATAGTCCTGATTGCAGTTCCGTTGACTATACAGACATTCTTCATTTTTTTTATTGCTTATATATGGTCTAAATTTTGGAAGCTGCCTCATAACGTCGCTGCGCCGGCTGGAATGATTGGAGCATCAAACTTCTTTGAACTCGCAGTAGCAGTGGCAATTTCACTTTTCGGGCTGAAATCGGGAGCAACCATAGCTACTGTAGTCGGCGTTCTTGTTGAGGTGCCGGTAATGTTGACACTAGTGAGAATAGCCAACAATACAAAACATTGGTTTCCGTATTAAAATTAAAAATTAATATAATTTTATAAATAAGGAGTGATATGTGGTGAATAAAAGGAAAACTGATATTAGAAATGCGGTTCGCAGAAGTTATGGCAAAATAGCTTCCGGCAAACCAAAAGATAGAGGATGCTGCGGCAGTACTATCAATATTAAAAATTCAGCAAAAGAGATATCAAGGGGAATAGGATATTCCGATGAAGAAATATTGAAGGTGCCGGAAGGCGCCAACATGGGGCTGGGTTGCGGGAATCCTCAGCTGATAGCAGAGATAAAAGAGGGTGAAACAGTAATTGATCTTGGAAGCGGAGGGGGAATTGATTGTTTCCTGGCATCAAGGAAGGTGGGCCCGAAAGGATATGTAATCGGGGTGGATATGACTCCTGAGATGCTAAACAAATCAAGAATTTTAGCAAGGAGACACAGATATTTGAATGTAGATTTCAGGCTGGGGGAAATTGAAAACCTTCCTGCAGCCGATAATACAGCAGATGTAATTATCTCAAACTGTGTAATAAACTTATCTCCCAAAAAGCAAAGGGTATATAATGAGGCATACAGGGTATTAAAAAAAGGCGGCAGAGTTGCTATTTCCGATGTAGTCTTGGTCAAAGAGCTGACGGAAGAAATGAAGCAGGATGAAAAGCTTTATTGCGGCTGAGTTGCCGGTGCTTCTTCAGTTGAAGAACTTAAAGCATTTTTAGTGAGGGCCGGATTCAGTAATATAAATATTGAAACCAAGGAAGTATCCAAGGAATATGCTGAGAAATGGTCACATAATCTAAAAGTCGGAGAGTATATTATGTCAGCTTCGATAAAGGCGGTTAAGGAATAGATAAGTGCCATGATAAGTTATCCGGTTATTAACGCAAATGAGCCTTTTCTGTAATATAAGTAAATAACTGGATAAGTTTGGTGCCTGGCACTTAGATCCCAGGCCAATCAATCAGAAAATCCTTAAAGGCTTCCGCCACGGGGGATAGGGTTCTGTTTTTGCTATAGACGAAATAAAAACTGCGCTTTAAGTTCAAGTCTTTTATTCTCAGAGGTTTAATCAGCTTTAGCTCAATTTCGTTTCTAACAGCTATTTTTGAAATAAAACTAACACCTAAATCCAGTTCAATCATCTTCTTAATCATTTCATTACTGTCTATATAGGAGATGATATTTAAATCATCCAATTGTATACTCTTATCGGAAAGACTTTCTTCAATCAGTTTTCTGGTTCCCGAACCCCTTTTCCTGAAAATAAACCTTTCAGAAAATAAAATATCAATATCCAAATACTCATCGGCAGACCATGGATATCGGTCGTTATCAGGTACAGCCAAAACAAGCTCATCTCCATAAAAATCCACATACTCCAAAGCTTCAGAATTATACTTTGCACCGACTATCCCATAGTTATGCTTGCCTTCCAATATATCGTCCACTACATTTTTTGAGTTTTTATGAGTTACACTAAAAGAAACCTGCGGATATTTACTGGAAAAATCTTTAATTATGTAAGGTAAAACGTATTGTTCAGGAATGGAGCTGGCGTTAATCTCTATTTCACCTTCGATTTTATTTGAATGTTCCGAGATTGTAAACTTAGCCTTATCTCTCGTATTAATCAGCTCCACAGCATATTTATAAAAAATCTTCCCTGAATCTGTTAAAGTAATAGTTTTGCTGGTCCTATCCAAAAGAGTGGTATTAAGCTCCCTCTCCAAGTTCTGGATATTGTTGCTTATAGTCGGTTGGGTTAAGTAAAGTTCCTTTGCAGCATATGAAAAGCTTCTGTGTTTTACAACGCTGATAAAACTTTCTATTTGATTGAATTCCATAATACTACCTTCCTTTACGGATAATACTGTTTACTTGCTATTTTATTTATGCAGTCAATTGAGTATTCAATTTCTTCTAAAGTGTTAAAATGACTTAGTGAGAACCTTACTGTACCTTTTGGGAAAGTACCTAATGTTTTATGAGCGGATGGTGCACAGTGCAAACCGCATCTGGTCATAATACCATAATCTTTGCTTAGCTCGTGGGCAACGAGAGCATTGTCGTTATCGGTAAAATCAATTGATAATATACCGGTTCTGTCATAAGAGGTTTTCTTACCTATAAGCCTGATTTTATTGGTATTAAGCACGCCCTCTATAAACTTCTCAAGCAGATGAATCTCCATATCCCTAATATTTCTTACACCTATATTTAATAAATATTTCAGTGATGCATTTAATCCGTAAATACCCGGAATGTTTAAAGTTCCCGATTCAAATTTGTCAGGCATATAATCCGGTTGTCTTTCGGTATCAGACAGACTTCCGGTACCGCCTTCGATCAGGGTGTTGATTTTATCAACAATTCCATCATCAATTATAAACCCTCCTATCCCTTGAGGGCCAAGTAAACTCTTATGGCCTGTAAAACCTATGGCATCAGCATGTAATTTTTGAAAATCAATATCCAAAAATCCTGCTGTCTGAGCACTGTCTATTATAAAAAATATATTATTCCTTTCGCATATTTTCCCTACTTCCTCCAAATTTAAAATAGTGCCGCATACATTTGAAGCATGGGACATTATTACAGCTTTAGTGTTTGGTTTGATCGAGCTTGCTACATCTTCAGTATTCAGTTCTCCAAATTCATTGCATTGAACTCTGGTATATTCTATTTTATTTTGAATTGAGTTCAAAGGTCTCATAACTGCATTATGCTCCATTGATGATACTATAACATGATCCTTTTCCCTTAACAGGCCTTTTATCAATACATTCATACTTTCTGTAATGTTTTTTGTAAATATAACATTTTCAGGTTTGTTGAAATTAAATAACTCACATATGAGTTCACGGGTTTCGTAAACGGTGCTTTCAGCCTGATAAGATGAACTATAAGCTCCGCGGTTTACATTAGTTCCCACATTTAAAATATAATCGGATATACTCTCCGCTACACCGGGAGCCTTAGGATAGGATGTAGCTCCATTGTCCAAATAGACATATTTCATAACATCACTCTTTCGTATGATAATCACTAATGCTTAATTTATAACAGTATAGTAATTATATTCTGAAAAATGGCTTTGTACAATAATTATTATTTTTTCTGATTCTTTAGGTCTTAACTATTGGATAATCCTATTTTACATTAATTACTCGCATTGTTAAACTTATAACGAGGAATAAAAATGTCTTCCGCCATGAGGACTGTAAAGTATACCGTTAGAGTATACAGGCCGCAACATTTGTAAAGTGTATTTGCACCCATGCTGCAAAACACCAATTGGAGGGCATTTAAATGATATATGCGATAGCATATATATCATAAATTACAGGAGGAGTTTAAATGGATGGGAAAAAGGGGATAGTCTTTGCGGGAGGATTAATCGGAATCATAGCTGTGCTGCTTGTATTCTTTGGGAACCCTCCCAATATGGGTTTTTGCATAGCCTGTTTTTTGAGGGATACAGCCGGAGCTGTAGGGTTACATAGAGCAGAGGCCGTTCAGTATATCAGACCTGAGATCATAGGTCTTGTCTTAGGAGCTTTTTTTATATCCCATAAAAATAAGGAATTTGAATCGAGGGGGGGTTCTGCGCCTTTTACCAGATTCATGCTGGGAATGGTTGTAATGATCGGAGCACTGATATTTCTTGGATGTCCTTTAAGAATGGTATTAAGACTCGGGGGGGGAGATTTAAATGCCATATTTGGAATGATTGGGTTTGTCTTAGGTATATTTGTCGGAGTTCAGTTTTTAAACAGGGGATTTAATCTTAAAAGAAATTATAAAATGCATGGAATAGAAGGATATATTTTTCCGGCTGTCAATGTAGGACTTTTAGTACTGCTTTTGACTGCCCCGGCTTTTGTATTTTTTAGCGAAAAAGGGCCGGGCTCTTTAACAGCGCCGGTAATCATTTCGCTTATTGCAGGTCTGATAGTAGGAGCTTTGGCTCAAAAAACCCGATTGTGCATGGTCGGCGGCACCCGCGACATGATTCTTTTTAAAGACAATTATCTTTTAATCGGATTTGTTTCTATAATAGTATTCAGTTTTATTACAAATTTGATTTTTGGATATTTCAATCTTGGATTTAACAATCAACCTATAGCACACACTGACGGCCTGTGGAATTTTCTGGGTATGGCATTAGTAGGATGGGGATCAGTATTATTGGGCGGATGTCCTCTCAGGCAGCTTATTCTATCGGGAGAGGGTAATACAGACTCTGTAGTTTCAATAATGGGAATGTTGGTTGGGGCTGGCATATCCCACAATTTTGGGTTAGCTTCAAGTACGGCAGGTGCAACTTCAAACGGAAAGATAGCCGTAATTATATGTTTTATATTTTTAGGAATTATCTCATACTTCAATTCAGATAATTTACCCAAAACTACTACCGAATAGGAGGAGATGATCTTATGAACAAAATAGACACATGTGGTATGGCTTGCCCTCAGCCAGTGTTAATGACCAAAAAATCATTAGAAGAGAATCCTGAAGGGGTGGATATAATAGTAGATAACAATACAGCTAAAGAAAATATAAAAAGATTTTTAGAGAGCGCAGGGTATACTGTGTCAATAACAGAAAAAGAAGATACTTCTATAATAGAGGCTAGGAAGTAAACATGGTATACACTATTCTATTTTTTACACATTCAGCTGCCATTAAATTTGAACACAAATGCAAGAAAAATCATATTAAATGCGAACTTATGCCGGTGCCTCGAATTTTAAGCTCTAATTGCAGTATAAGTGCAAGAATTAACTTCGAAGACGATATCGAAGAATTGATTGACGATGGAATAGAAAAAATATTTCAAACCCGGGATAATGATAACATACTTATCTATGAAGCTGATTAAATAAGCAGATAAGTGCAAGGCTACTGGACGGCAGATATAAATATACAGACAGATGTAAACCTTCCTGATAATAAAAGGGTGTTATTATCAGGAAGGCTTTTCTAATGTTTGATCCCTTTACTTCCTCAGCAGGTTGTACAGCACCTGAGCCATCTCCGCTCTGGTGGTGGTTTCCGTCGGGTTGAGCACGCCGTCACTGCCGGAGATCGTACCGGTCCCAACAAGCACGCTCATAGCGTCCTTTGCCCAGGATGCGATCTGCCCCGCGTCGGTGAAGTGGTCGAGGGTCTTGCCGGAATTGCCCTGTGGAAGTTGCCTGATAATCTTCAGAGCGTTATACAGCAGCGTGAACATCTCCTGACGGGTGATTTCCTTGCCCGGCGCGTACATGTTGCTGCCTGTTCCCGCAGATATTCCAAGCCGCTTCGCCGCCGCCAGATAGCCGGTATAGTACATGTTGCCCGCATCGGAGAAGTTGTCCGCCGGGTTCGTGTCCGGCGATATACCGTAAGCTTTCATCAGCATTACAAGGAATTCGCCCCGCTTCAGTTTTGCCTCCGGACTGTAATTGCCGCTTCCAGTGCCTGCAGTGATTCCCCTCGCCGCGATGAAGCTCACCGCCTTTTTATACCAGCTGCCCGCCGCCACGTCTTTGAAGCTCGCCTTGTTATACGTCACCGCATAATCGCTGAAATGTGTGGTCTGGAAGGTTACTGTTCCCGTTGCCGGGTCGTAGTGGCCGTTCGGGATTGTCACGACGTTGCCCGCACCGTCGATGTACCAGACGACAATGCTCTCCGGATTGGCAAGCTCCTCGGCGGTCGGCTTGTACGGTATCGATACCGTAACCGGCGCGCCGGGATTATTCCAGTCGGTCTGTTTGCCGTCCAGCCTCAGGGACAGGCTGATTAAAGGTCTGTCGCCGATTACGGATTTTACATCGTCGGGAAGGGCTGATTTATCTCCGACGCCTATGGTGATTTCCGCTTTTTTGCCTTCCGCACCGGGGACGCCGGAAAGCATATCCGACGGGAGCGTGAGGCTGCCGGTACCGGTATTGAAAGTCAGCGTACCGCCGTTCGGAGTGGTAAGATTCGCTACCGGCATTTCGGCAGTGAAGTCTGTAACGCCCGGTACCGAGGGCATCGTGACTGTCACATTACCGCCTTGAGCGAGGTTCTGGGAGCCAACGTCTATGGAGGCGGTTCCGGCATTCTTGTTAACCGTGACCGGAAGCGTCGTTTCGGTGCCGTTTCCTTTTTTCATATTCGCTTTATAGTCCGGAGCAGCCGGTGTCGGCGGTGTTAATGAATTGCTGCTTCTGTCGTCGTCTTTGTCGCCGCCTCCGCCGCTGTTTCCGTCGCCGTTATACGTCCATTTAGCGTAGGCGGTCATTGCGGCGTTTACAGGCATCGCGGAGGTAAACTGCGTTCCTGAGCCGTTTTCTCCCGTGAACCAGCCTCCGAAGGTATAGCCGCTTCTTGCAGGGTCAGCCGGCCAATCCGCATTTCCGATGCTTGCTCCCGCGTTGACGGTTTTTGCCGCATATACCGAGCCGTTGCTGTTGAAGGTGACGGTATAGGTCGTGACCGGCGCAGCGGTTATCGTCACAGTTATTTCGCCGTACACTCCGGAGCCGTCGTTTGCAGTTGCCCGAACGGTGACCGAACCTTCCGCCGCTGCCTCGAGCAA
>Ga0116160_1002971_pt1 | contig 15350 bp, 12 predicted proteins | sample AD_JPNAS2_MetaG_FD_89879 | JGI IMG/M metagenome (GOLD analysis project Ga0116160, IMG submission 89879) | Active sludge microbial communities of municipal wastewater-treating anaerobic digesters from Japan - AD_JPNAS2_MetaG | ecosystem: Engineered > Bioreactor > Anaerobic > Digestate | place...
ATCCCCGGCTTCCCGGCCTTCAGGATGGAGATATTCGCAAGGGCTAAGAAAGCAATTGCGGGACTGTAAACAGTTGGGGGTCAGGTCTTGAATTTTGACATTGTCTCCTGGACGCCCCTCTTCTTGCCATGCCAGAGTCCTTTCGAAATCAAAAACTGAAAATGTCAAAATTCAAGACCTGACCCCGACTGCAGGCTTAAGGGTGAAAAGCATGAAAGCCACCAAGACAAGGATAGCAAGGTCAATCAGCCATACCCCCCGGTAGTTCCCCAGGAGATCGAAAAGCAGCCCGGCCAGGAAAGGGCCGATGCTCCCTCCCGCCCCGATCAGGACAGTCAGCAGCCCGTATACGGACCCGAGCACGTCCCTGCCGAAACGGTCCGCCGCCATGATCGGCATCATGGGCGCGAGCGATCCGTATCCGAAGCCGAAGATGAGGGTGAACGCCAGCAGGCCTTTCCCGGAACCGGCAAGAAGGAGAACGGCTATGCCCGCCGCCATGAAGAAAATTCCGAGAACGGCCGAATATTTCACTTCTCTGATGCGGTCGCTGAACCATCCGAAAAAGAACTGGCCCGCGAAGCCCGCCATCGCAATCGCGCTGACGGAGGAAGCCGCCGCCAAGCGCTCGATCCCCATGTCTTCAGCGTAAGGCACAATATGGATAAAGACGGACATGAGGGTCATCACGGCCAGACCATAACCGATGCCAATCGTCCAGAACCGGGAATCTTTCAGGAATGGCCTTAATGCGACCGCAGGGGCCTGCAAAGAGACGTTTGGACCGTTCCCGCCTGACTGCACGGAATCAGGTTCCGCGCCGTCGGGCAGGAGACCGTACTCCTCAGGCCGGGTTTTTCCGAAAAGGAACTGGCCGACGAGAATGCCCATACTGCCTGTGATAATGCCGAGAGCAATGAACCCCGTCTGCCACGACCAGTTATTTACTATATAACCGGCAACCGGCGTCAGGAGAATAGTCCCGGAACTGATCCCCATGGTCGAAATGCCGATCGCCAGTCCTCTTTTTTTTGAGAACCATTTCCCCACCGACGAATTTCCGACAACGACGCCGAGGCATGCCGAACCCATGCCGGCCAGAATACCATAGACGAAATAAAGCTCGAGGGGACTGCTGATGAAGGAGGTGACAACCATGCTTGCCCCGGCCAGCGCGGCGCCTGCCGTTACTATCCATTTCGGCGCCATCCGGTCGATGAGTTTGCCGATGAACACGGCGCAAAGGGCGTAAGTCAGCATATTGAGCGAGGCCCCAAGCGAGATTATCGACCGGGACCAGCCGAAGGTTTCCGAAAGGGGGACGACAAATACCCCGAAGCAGTAGCGTGCTCCGTAGTTCAGCCCCAGGAGCACGAAAGAACCCGCAACTACATACCATCCCCAGAAAATGCTTTTTTTCTTTATGGCCGCGCCCAACCTTTCGAGGGGCAGTAATGAATCCTGCATGGACCCGCCCGTTGTATAAGCATGCCGGGTTTTTGTCAATGACAAGGCTGAGCCGCAATAATGGGAGGGTTCAAGGGTCACGCTGTTTCCAGTGGACTTGCCAGGGACTAAGCGCCTTATAAAACACTTGGTCCCTTGGACCCTTGACCTCTGGAAACATTCCCGCCCGACCTTTACGAACGGGGGGGTCTGTGTTATATTTCAATAGATTATGAATAGAACAAAACCACTTGTTAAAAAGCCTTCCGGATCAGTTTTCCGCAGGAGCAAGCAGTTCCACAGAAGGTCATCCCCCCGCAGAGAGAGGGCGCCCTGGAAGATGACCCCCGGAGCCGAGCCGGTTCTCAGGGGCGTTTTTTCCAGAATAGGGAGACCACCGGAGGAACCGTTTATACCCGACGCTTTCCAGCTCGAAGCGCTGGAAGCGGTCAGGCGCGCGGATTGTCTCGTTACAGCCCCCACCGGAGCGGGCAAGACCTGGATTGCGGAAAAGGCCATTTCAGCCGTCTTCGAGCGAGGCGGGAGATGCTGGTACGCATCCCCCCTGAAGGCGCTGTCGAACGCAAAATGGGTGGAGTTCGGCGCCTCGTTCGGACCCCGCAACGTGGGCATTCTGACGGGAGACACGAAAGAGAACGTGGATGCGCCGGTAATCGTCGGTACGACCGAAATCCTCCGCAACCAGCTGTACGACTCCATGCATCGCGGGGAGAGCCTGGATTGCGATCTCATTATCCTCGACGAAGCGCACTTCCTCGGCGACGAGGACCGGGGCGTGGTCTGGGAAGAGATCATGATATACCTGCCCGGCAGAATAAACCTGCTTCTCCTTTCGGCAACCATCGGCAATGCCGATGAAATAGCCCGCTGGCTGGCTTCCATCAGGGGAAAGGAATGCGTCGTCGTCCGGGAAGAGAACCGCCCGGTTCCCCTCTACCCGCTTTTCCTCCATCCCTCCGGCCGCCTGATGCCCCTGGTCGCCAAAAAGAAGCTTTACGGAAAAATCGAGGGTTTTCTGAAAGACCAGGCCGGCGGAGCAGGAAGGAGGAGGCAGACTCCCCCCTACGGAGACATCATAGAAGTCCTGCGGGAATACGACCTCCTCCCGGCGATTTTCTTTCTCAAATCGCGGTCCGACTGCGATGCGGCCCTGAAGGCGTGCAACAACGGCTGCGAGCGCCCGGACGGATTCGATTTCGATCGTGACATCTCCGGCCTGTTGGAGCGGTTCCCGTATCTGTCGAACCATAAACAGCTCTTCCCCCTGCGCAGGGCGAGAGTAGCCTCCCACCACGGGGGCCACCTGCCCGCCTGGAAGTTCATGGTTGAATCGATGATGAAGAGCGGAAGGCTGGATGCGATCTTCGCTACTTCCACGGTCGCCGCGGGGGTGAACTTTCCTGCGCGCACCATCGTTCTGTTCAACTCCGACCAGTTCAACGGGAGGGAATTCCTGCCGCTTAACGCCACCGAGTTTCACCAGATGACCGGAAGGTCCGGAAGAAGAGGCCTGGACAGGATCGGTTTCATGCTCGCGATACCGGGACCGTTCATGGACCTGAAGCACGTCCGCGGCCTGCTGTCCGAAAGATCAGATGACGTGCTGAGCCGGATCCGCAATGATTTTTCGATGGTCCTCAACCTCCTGCTCTCCCACTCGCCGGAGGACGTGCGGGTAATATTCGAGAGGTCGTTCGCCTCGTTCCAGTCGCAGGAGAACGGGAACGGGTCCCGCGGGGAAAGCGCGCAGCGCCTGTGGAAGGACTTCCAGAAGCACCTCTTTTTCCTGAAAGCGGAAGGATTCGTCGACGCGCAGGGCCTCCTCACGGAGGACGGTGCGTGGGCGTCACGGCTGAGACTCGACAATCCCCTGCAGGTTGCCGAATGCCTGAGGCGTGGAGCCTTCCCGGAGAGCGACGAAGCCCTCCTGGCGGCCGTCGTGGCGCTGTTTGTTTATGACGGGGACGAGGACGCCGCCCCGAGCAAAAGAGAAATACCGCGGCGGCTGAGGCGCGCTTACGAGAGGACGCTGGCGACACTGCGGCCCCTGCTGGAAAGAATGGACGACGCCGGGTTCGACACCGGTCCCCTGCCCCTGTGGGCCGCGATGGCGATCTACTTCTGGTCGCGCGGGATGGAATGGGAACGGCTTATCGAAAAGACAGGGATGGCCGACGGCGATCTCGTCATGCTGATCTCGCGCACCGCCGACAATCTGCGCCAGATCGCGTCCCTGTCCGACGCCCACCCCGAAATCGCCAAACTCGCGGCAAGGGCCAGGGAAACGATCCTGCGGGAACCGGTTGTCTTTACTTGAAACTGAGTTTCTGGTTTCTAGCCTCTGGTTTCTGGTTTTCTTTTCCAGAGCCAATCGGTTAACAAATCTGAAATCGTCATTCCCGCGGAAGCGGGAATCCAGTTTTCTTCTAGTAACCTGCCAATCTTTCTCGCCTCATTCCAAACAAAAAAAGGGACTACCTGATCAAGGTAATCCCGATTTCTGGCGTCCCCACAGAGATTCGAACTCTGGTTGCCGGCGTGAAAGGCCGGTGTCCTAGGCCTCTAGACGATGGGGACTCCGCAATATGATGCCTTACATAGAAAAACAGGGCTTTAAGCCCTTGAAAAGCGGGTTTATAACTATTTGAGGCCGGTCTGTCAACCAAAAAAGGTTTTATTATTCTGGACTCTCACATATTGTGTCAGAATTGGTGCCAACGCAAGTATTTCTGGGCAAGTTCCTTTGAGTGACATGTCCTCAGGCGAAAAATGGATAGGGTATTTCAGAATTTAATTGCCCTATCCTTCGAGTACCTCAGGATAAACTCCGGCGGGTATCCGGACGCCGTCCCCGCGGAAGCGGGCACCAAAACAAAAAACTGGATTCCCGCTTCCGCGGGAATGACAATTTTCGGATACGCTGCACTGATTGATTCGAGGATTTCATTCGTCCGATTCTACCATCGGGCAGCTTCTCCACCGCATGTCTTGCACGTACCCCGCAAGACGAGACAGCGCCCTTCCATTTTTCCTTCCCGCAATTGAAGTATAGCCATTTGTCTCCGATAAGAAGCCCCTCTCCAGGAACTCGTAGGCTAAAAGAGGCTTTATCTATATCACTTGGTGACATACCCTCACAAGTCGTTTCATCATTGCTTTATTATTGACAACGCGAGCAAAAGGTGTTTCGCTATTGTCAAGGGTTGCTGAACAGATCCAGCTCATAAATTTCAGAACGCGTCTGAGGGGCTCGGATCAGAGTCCTTCAGAAACCGCCTCCAGACTGCAACATCTATCCTTTTCTTAAAGCCCGCAGTTTCATTTTCCGCTCACCTTTATTAAATAAATCCAACAAGGAGGTTTGCCATGGGAATTCTATCCTGGATCATAATGGGGTTGGTCGTCGGTTTGCTCGCAAAGTTAATGATGCCGGGCAAGGATCCCGGAGGGATCATCATCACCATCCTGCTGGGAATGGGAGGTGCTTTCGTTGGGGGGTTAATCGGGTCCGCGCTGGGGTTTGGGACGGTAACAGGGTTTAATATAGGAAGTATCCTGCTGGCCGTCGGCGGGGCCGTCCTTCTGTTGCTCCTATATCGCAGCTTCGTCAAAAGGAGGCGTGCCGTGTAGCTCACAGTCGGCCCCTCCCGACCGCAGGCGAATAGGCTTCCTGCCGGGGGGACGCGGTGCGGCCAAAGGAACCCCTGTGTCAGGCCATTTCCAGATTCTTATCCTTTTCCAGAAAAAAGGGCAGACCTCAGTCTGCCCTTTCATTTTAAAACTGAATGCCTTTTCTAGAACAGATACGACACCGATGCCCCTGCCGAGAAATAATTGGAGTATTGCCCTTCGACATTCACGATAAACTTTTTGTCCAGGACCAATTCCGCCCCGGCAAAGCCGCCGAGCTTGGATTTATTCCTGGCGGTTGCCGAAGCCGTGCTCGTCCCGGTTTCCTCCCAGTACTCCCCCGGAGGAAGGTCCATCTCTATTTTCGTCCGGGAGTAATAAGCGAAGGGGCCTGCATATATTTTTGCCGCGGGCGCGATCTTCGCCTGGAAGGCCAATCCGGCCCTGATATCCCAGAAATTCTTCATCTTCATATCGATCGGCGTTCGGGTATCATCGGGAGCATCGTTCGAAAAGACAGTATCCGAGTAGTCGGAAAAAACGTACGACCCCTGGACGATCGGGCCGACCCCGAAAGTGCCCCCCAGGGGGAAATACATTTTCATTCCGATCGTGCCGAACGGCTTCCAGTTGCTGTCGAAATCCAGCGTCTTTGCATCCGAGACTCCGATCCGCGCCATGACCTCCGCATTCGCGAAGCTCCTGGCCAGTTCGATGTAAGGCTGATTCTGCTTGATTTTCAGATCGACCGATTCAAGTTCGAATTTTTCTTTCGCATGCCAGTAGCCGATCCCCACCCGGTATCCGGACCCTTCTTTTGGAGCGGGCTCCGGGGCGCCGAACGGGCCGAATGCAGCGGCCATGCCGGTCTGAATGAGAAACGCGATGCCGAAGACGACAGCCAAAACCAATTTACAGGTCTTCATAAAACTCCTCCTCAGGAATAAAGAAAATGAACAATCGGCCCCTTCTCCCCGCTGGAATCGGATTCTTATTAGAACTCTCTTCATGCAATTGTCAACAGTTAGATGGTAATGGGTTATGGGTTTCGGGTTTCAGGTTACGGGTTATATATGATGGGCGCCATAATGACTGACTTCTCCTGAGACATCTGATCATATCCAGACAAGGGGAGAAGCTTTTCGCGCTTTACGCTTCAGCCGGAAGACTGAAGAAAAAGGTCGCCCCCTCTCCCACTTTCGATTCCGCCCAGACCCGCCCGCCGTGCATATTCACGATCCGCTGCACAATGGCAAGTCCTATCCCGGTTCCTTCGAACTCGGAGGGACTGTGAAGACGCTGGAAAATCCGGAACAGCTTGTCCTTGTACCGCATGTTGAAACCTACTCCGTTATCCTTCACGTAAAACACGATTTCGCGATCCTTCAAAAGTCCTCCTATCTCTACTAATGCCCGCTCGCGGTCGCGGGTATACTTCAGGGCGTTGTTGAGAAGATTGGCGACGAGCTGTTTCAGAAGCGTCCTGTCTCCGGACACAGGGGTAATCATTTTATGTACCTGTATCCAGACTTTTCTTCCCGGGTAGGCGGGGAGAAGCTCCATCCACGTCTGCCGGAACAACTTTTCCATATTAACCGGTCTTTTACTGATAACGCACTGGCCAAGTCGGGAAATCGCCAGGAGATCGTCGATCAAACGGTTCATCCGCCTGGCATTCTCCCGGATAACATCGAAACGGCGCTTCAATTCTGCATCCATCACCTCGCTGAAATCCTGGAGGATCATACCGGAAAAACCGTCAATGGCCCGGAGGGGCGCCCGGAGGTCATGGGAGATCGAATAGGAAAAGCTTTCAAGCTCCCGGTTGATTTCTTCGAGCCTCCTCTTGCTTTCTTCCGCTTCGGCGGCCCTGCGGCGTGCTTCAAGGGTAATATCCTGCAGCTGCCGCTCATGCACCTTTCTTTCCGATATATCGCGATTCACCCCGCGGTATCCGCGCAGCGATCCGTCTTCGGCCAGAAACGGAACGGCGTTAGTTTCCAGGATGACCTTGCGGCCGTCCCGGTGAAGATAGGTAGCGGTCATTGCCTCAATTTTCTTCCGTTTCGCCGCGCACCGCAGGAAAAATTCTTTCAAATTCCCGGTTTCGTCAGGAGAAAGAAAGTCGGTTGGAACCTTTCCGATGACGTCCCCGGGGGAGTAGCCGAGAATATCGGTGATATTGGGGCTGACGTAAGCAATGCGCCCGAGCTCGTCCGTTTCAAAAATCATGTCGCCTACCGTTTCGACAAGATCCTGATAGCGTTTTTTGCTCTCCCGGAGGCTTTCTTCCGCCCGGACGCGATCCGTGATGTCCTTTATTCCTCCTATATGCCCCACGAGCCTCCCGTTTTCATACTGGAAATAGATCGTGTCCTGAACGATCCGGTAGTGCCTGTCTCCGTGGAGGACGCGGTAAACGAACGTGTGGCTCTGTTCCCGGACGGCCAGAACTTCTGAAATTTCGGATTGCAGCCTGTTCCTGTCCTCCGGATGGATCAGCCCCGTCCACCATTCATAGGAGGCGTTGTCGGGCAGGTCGCGGCCCAGGAAAGCCCGCAATCCGTGCATGGCCCGGATTACGTGTGAGTTAAGATCCACGTCGTATACAATTATATTGGCAGCCTCGGTCGCCAGGCGGAATCGTTCCTCGCTTTGCTGCAGCATAGCCATGGCGGCTTTCTCCCGCTGATTACGTCTCCGGCCGGTCCCTCTCTTTTCCTGCTCTCGCATGTTATTTCTGTTTTCCTTCTGAAATCTATTTATAATAAATATTGAAGAAAGTGGATTCCATCAGGGTAGCCCTTAGACGGCGTGCGCTTATGGATGGGGATGCAAACCTTCAATAATAATAAGATTGTCTGTAAATCGCCGGCATGATATATACCTCGCTTCGCAAGTCAGATCCGATGTAAAGTTCGGAATACAATGAAATCAGAGCAGCAAAGCTTCTGGAGCGGAATCGTCAAGGCGATGGGCCTGGTCTTCGGAGACGTGGGGACGAGCCCGATCTATACGCTGACTGTTGTCTTCGCCCTCACGAGACCGACCGAGGCCAATGTATTCGGCATAATTTCGCTTGTATTCTGGACGATGACTATCCTGGTCACGGTCGAGTATGCCTGGCTGGCGATGAGCCTTTCCCGGAGAGGACAGGGCGGGGAAATCGTTCTCCGGGAGATCATCATCGGTCTGCTGAAAAAAGGACGGCTGGTAGGATTTGCCGGTTTCCTGACCTATATGGGAGTCTCTCTTCTCGTCGGCGACGGCGTAATAACGCCCGCGATAAGCATCCTGTCCGCCGTTGAAGGCATGGTCCTCATTCCCGGCCTGGAAAAAGTCGGCCAGGATATGCTGATTTTTTACGCCGCCGTAATTACACTTGCCCTTTTTATTTTTCAGTCGCGGGGATCGGAACGGGTCGCCGTAACCTTCGGCCCCATTATGCTTGTCTGGTTTATATCTCTGGCCGTTACCGGCCTCGTCTCAATTCTGGACAGGCCTGATATGGTCAGGGCCATAGACCCCCGGTACGCCTTGCGGTTCTTCGAGACAAACGGAATCCCGGGATTTTTCGTTCTCTCCGAAGTCATCCTCTGCGCCACCGGCGGCGAAGCCCTGTACGCCGATATGGGGCATCTCGGCCGCGCACCGATTTTAAGGGCATGGCTCTTCGTCTTCATTGCCCTCTTCTTGAGCTACCTGGGCCAGGGGGTCTTCGTGCTTACCCATCCCGGGGCGAAAAGCCTCCTGTTCGAGATGGTCCGGGGCCAGGCCCCTCTGCTTTATATTCCGTTTCTCCTCCTGACCGTCCTGGCTACAATCGTCGCATCTCAGGCTATAATAAGCGGCGTTTTTTCCGTCGTGTACCAGGGGATCACGACCAGGCTCATGCCTCTCCTGCGGATCAGGTACACATCCAGCATTCTGCAGTCGCAGATATATATTCCTGCTGTCAACTGGCTGCTGATGTTTTCCGTTCTCATGATAATGCTGATCTTTCGCGAATCCTCGAATCTGGCGGCGGCTTACGGCCTGGCCGTCACGGGCTCGATGACTATTACGTGCATCCTGATGATAATAGTCTTTTCTTTCGCGAAGAAATGGAAAGTCCCGATCGCCGCCGCTGTTCTCTCCGCGGACCTTGCTTATCTGACCGCCACTTTCAGCAAAATCCCGGAAGGAGCGTACTGGTCGCTCATCCTGGCGGCGGTTCCCCTCACTGTGATGACCGTCTGGACGCGGGGCCAGCGACGCATATTCCGGTCCATGCAGCCTCTTCCGCTCGGGACTTTCCTGATCAGCTACGAGCAGGTCTATGCCAAATGCACGATCCCCGGGACCGCCCTCTTCTTCACCCGGCAGATAGATATAATCCCCCCTTATGTGACGCATTGCATCATAGGCAGCCAGATCGTCTATGAAAGGAATATCCTCATCTCGATCGCCCACACCGATGAGCCTTACGGCGTTGATACCGGGCTTCGGAAGGGGATCGGTCCCGGCCTGGACGCGTTCGAGGTCCGGGCGGGATATATGGAGGTGCTCGATATAGAAGCGCTGTTGAAAGAGAGCGGAATCCAGGAGCGGATCATTTTCTACGGCATCGAGGACATCACCACCCGGAATCCGATCTGGAAATTGTTCAGCAATATGAAAAAATTGACTCCGAATTTCGTCCAGTTTCATAAGCTCCCCGCCCGGAAACTGCATGGCGTAATCACGCGCATTGAGATCTAAGAGAAAATCAGCTCTCCCGTCTCTAAGGCTCCCGGATAATTGATACCGAAATATCCGCTCCGCTTTCAGCCTTCCGCCTTCCGGAAACCAGGAAATTCCCGATGGACTCCCCGGATAAGATGAACATACCTTTGGACAGAGATACGTTTTGCGGAGGTAAACCGCCGTGGGAAATTCCATTGTCCGGATCGACCCGGAAACGCATCCCGGATGGGACGATTTTGTCCGGGAGCACCCCGGCGGGTATATCTACCATCTGGCCGGCTGGAAACGTCTGCTTGAAAGCTGTTTCCGCCACATGCAGGGAACGGTTCTCGCCGTGATGGACGGGGGAGAGATCCGTGCCGCGCTATCCCTGTACGAGGTGAGGAGCTGGCTGCTCGGGAACAGGTTTGTCAGCATCCCTTTTGCGACCGTTTGCGATCCTCTCGTCTCGGAAACAGGGAACGCATCCGCCCTGCTCGGAGCCGCCGACTCGTTGCGCCGGAGCCGGAAAGCGTCCTTCCTGGAAATCCGTACGTTCAAATCCACGCCGCTGTTCCCGGAAAGCAGCGCCGGCATCACAACCTACAAATGCCACGAGATCCCTCTTTCGGATAAGCCCGACCGGGTGGAGAAGACGTTTCGCGTCAACATCCGCCAGCGGATACGAAAAACCTCTAAAGGAACCCTCCGGCTCCGCATTGGAGAGTCGCGGGAAGACATCCGCTCCCTGTACTTTCTGAACATGAAAACCAGAAAAAGGCTCGGCCTCCCGCCTCAACCCCTGGCGTTTTTCGAGGCCCTGTGGAAATTTCTGGCCCCGGACGGATACGTGGAGCTGCTGCTTGCCATGCTGGAGGATAAGCCGATCGCCGCCGTTCTGCTGTATAAATTCAGGGACCGCGTATCCGCCGAGTTCACCGCCACCGACTGGACTCAGATTCACTTACATCCCGTTCATTTTCTGTACTGGGAGGCAATCCGCCGCGCCTGTGAGGAGGGCTTCCGGATTTTCGATCTCGGCCGGACGGATCCCGGCAACGAAAGCCTGATCAGCTTCAAAAACAGCTGGGGTACACGCATCGCGGACCTTCCGATTCTCTATTACGGCGAGAAAGATTATCGAAAGAAGGGCATTATGCAGTCGCACCTGGTTCACCGGATATTCAAGACTGTCCCCTCCCCGGCCGCGGAGCTGATGGGAAAATTCTGCTATGCACATATGGGTTGAAAGAAGTGCGAAGAGAGGAGTGAAAAAAATCAGGCAGGAATTCTCTCCTATTTTTTCCAGCGGACCCTTTCGTTCCGGTAAGCCGCCTTTTCAATGCGGTCCCTGCTCAATCTGTTGCGGTGCACGTAATCGTGAATCGACGCGAATTTCCGGCCTGCGGCCCTCATCCGCATGATGTCTTCAGGCGGCCTGCGGTATCGCTGCGACATGTACCTGAGATTGACAAGATTGACGATGTCGCGGTCGTCGAGCCGGATGCTGCGCCATTTTTTTCGCGGATTGCTCCGAAAATGCCGATAGGCATGCGAGTACGGACCCGCCATATACGTCGTCGTCACGTGAAAGTAAAAATTTTCCGGGCGCAGCCCGTAGCGCAGGCTTATGTCCATCCAGCTGTATCTCCGCACCCTCAGGTCCACGACCGCCATGGGATGAACCTTTGCGCGCCTGGCGATGAAAAATACAACCGGCATTTCATCTTCGTCGATGCCGCGCTCCCGCATGAATACCACTTCTCTTAAGGGGACGCCGTAGAAGTCCCCTACGGAAAGATCGAACCGGCGGTGCCGGCCGTTCTCGATCGATACCCCCACCTTGAAGTGAACAAGGTGAGAGGTTGAGAAAGAAAACAGGATGAACTTTGTTGCCCGTTCCCGTTTTTACACCTTCTCACCTTCCTTTTCAGTCTCGCGGGCTGTCTCTATTTGAAAAAAGGAAGGACGGTGAGGGCCCGGCGCAGAACAAAAACGGAAAGGCTGTTGCCGGCCAGATGCCAGCGCTTTCTCAAACCGAGTTTCGGGGGCCACTTGAACGCCGCCGGAAAGCCGTGGAAGCGCAGGATCTCGTCGGGAGAAAATCGCCGCAGTCCGCCGTTATGAACGAGGTAAGACCCGGAATGCATCAGGGCCTTGCCGTAGGAAGAAGCGAAGCATGCAGCATATGCATTCCGGTCGTCCGGATCGAGCGTCGGCAATCCCCTGCCGAACCGCTCCACGATACCGGGAGGAAGCGCAAGCTCCGGAGAAGGTCTGCCGTCGAGAAAATCCTGCATACTGTATTCACTGATTTTCGCTTCATCCATTTCGCCCAGTTCCCCCAGTGAAGCGAAAAGGTAATAACGCGGCCTCCGGTTGGGAACCCCGAACCGGGTCGGACAGAGGCTGATTTCCCGAATCCGATACCCGCAGCTTTTCAGAACCGAAACGAGTAAGTTGCGCGCCTCCGACGCTGCAAAGCCCTCGACGTTCTCCAATCCAAGCGAAAAGGGGCGGACCTGCGGCAGGATGCTGAGAATACGGCGAAGACTGCTCGCGCGAGAGTCCTCGAGATCGCGGCGCTTTCCCCGGACGGTATAGGGCTGGCAGGGAGGAGACAGCCACCACATGTCTGCATTGAAATCGGCCAAAACGGCGGGAGAGACCGTCTCCAGATTGAATCCCTTTACGGGCGTCGATGGCCTGTTCAGCCGGTAAACGGACAGGGCAATCTCGCTCTGGTCGACCGCGGCGACTACGTCCGCCTTTTCGCAAGCAGCTTCCGCGAATCCCCCTATTCCGCAGAACAGCTCCAGCGCCCGGACCGGTTCTCGCTTTCTATCCATATCTATTGATTCTTAACCTTAATAAAAAGGTCGAAGCTGCGACGGGTAATCCGATTCAGAGACCCATTCGCTTGCTGTACAGGAATGGTTTTCCTATCTTCTCAACTTCTCAGCTTCTCAACTTCGGGTTTGTTAATAGCCGAGATCGGCGTTGACAAGTACAACCCGGATGCGCCCGGCGGGCCAGGATTTCTCGGTGATCAGCCATGCGTTGCAGATCCTGCCTGGGCTGTCGCAATCGCCGCAGGACGCGGTCTCCGCGCACGGGGTTTTCCGATCGAGCCTCATGCAGTTCACGGGAGCGGCGTAATCCTTAATGCGCGTGACCGCCTCGTCGAGGCCCGCGACTATTTTGTTCCTCCCGGTGACGACGACAACGCTCCGCGGACCGTAGGCGAGGGCGGCAACCCGGTTCCCGATCGCATCGAGATTGACCAGCCGTCCGTCTTCGGTGACGGCGTTTGTCCCCGAAAAGAACAGGTCCGCCAGGAGCGCTTTTCTGCGACGCTCCAGGTTCTCCTCCCGCGATGCGTTCTTGTCGGCCGTATCGATAACCTCATACGATTTTCCAGCCCGGAAAAAGTCCAGCAGTCCCGTTTCGGCGAGAGTCATGGAGCCTCCCCAGGAAACTGTCCGGGGCCGGACCGCCGGGAGCACGGTTTCCCTGACGATATTCAAAACGGCATCCGCACTTTCCGCAATAAAAACCTCGAAGCCGTTCTTCTCCAGATTTTTTTTAGCCTCCTCCAGCTTTAAATCCCAGTAGCGCTCGATCGGACCTTTCATGTCTTCCTCCTTATTCAAGTCCTCATACAAAGGCACAAAGGATAAAATTCAGCTCGAAGGTATCCGATGTTTACGGGGATTTCAAGCTAATTGGGTGTGAATGAATTAAGAGAATAATACTTCGTTATCTTCGTGTCTGTGTGAAAAATTAATCGACGTAAAATTCTCAAAGTGCGAGGTAATAAAGACCCGAGAGGATAAGAGAGGCGAAAAGCACAACGGCAACAGGCCCGGCCAGATAACGGTACGCCGACAGCAGCGGTGAACGGAAATATTCGCACGTCACCACGAAACAGATATGGACGGGCGATATCATCATTCCCATATAGCCGAACCCGTACGCACAGGCCGTCGTGGCGGCCAGAGCGCCCAAATCCGGGTTTGGGCCCGCAAGCGCGAATACAATGGGAAAGCTTGTCCCGACGAATCCGAATGCGACTCCGGTGACAAGACCGGATATGAAAGGAATGAGCATTATCAGGGAAACGATGGGAATGCCGGCCTGAACGAATTCATCTCTCATCATCGTCACCAGCGTTCCGTTTTCAATGCCGGCGGGGGCTTTCAGCACGGCGGAGAAAACCTGAATCCCGGCCACGAGGACGATCATTTTCCATGTGCTTCCCTGAGAGAAAAGTTGAAGAGAAGGCGCCAGGGAATCGGGACGGCCGGCGAATACAACCGTGAGGGCAAGAAAGAGCCCGGCCAGCATTGAAATCTCGCTGGCGATAATACCCGTCCATCCGGCGTAGGGAAGCAGGGCGGACCCCGCAACCGATACCGCCACCAGGAGAAGAATGGGGCCCAGCGCTGAAAAAGCCTTGACCGGGGCGGCCCCGGTCTCGGCCGCTGCGGGCCTCTTTTCTATCTTCCGGAGAATGAAAAAATACCCGCCTGCCGCGGCGGCGAGCGTAAAGGGAAACTGGATCGCAAGAAAAGCATAGTAAGGCAGTTCCGAGTACCGGACTGCAAGAATGACGCCCGGATACAGGGGCCACCAGTATTCCCAGATATGACGAAACCAGTAATTGACGGCGGCCTTATGAGGGGTGTCGAGCTCGCCGGCCTGATCCATCGAGGCAACGAGAGGCGCCGAGAACAGGGCGCCTCCCGGCATCGGAAGAAGCCCGATCAGGGCGGGCATTCCCGAAAAGAGAAGCCTTCTGTTCCCGAACATGGCCTGCAGGCTGTCGATCGTATCGCGAATCCTTCCCGACCTGTCCAGGGACTCGGTAAAAAAGAGGAGAACGAAGACCAGAATGGTCAACAGGAAATTTTCCGCATGCAGCAGGCTTGAAAAGGCTGCGACCAGTCCCTCCCCTCCCGCGCCCGTCCACAGGGAAAGAGCCGCCGAGAAGAGGACAATCGCATACCCGAGGGGAAGGCCCGCCCGGCTTGCCAGCAGTATTCCGAAAAAAGAAGTCCCGACCTTGACATAGGCCGGCATGTTTATCAGGTATTCCATTAACTCGAACATTGGCATATACAATAACAGATGATAATCTCCGTCTCAAGGAATACAGGGAGAAATTCTAAATCAGAAGCACTAAATCCCAAACAAATCCAAAATACAAAATTCCAATGTCAAACTGTAAATCTGTAGCATAACGCTTTTTGCAGTACAGGTTCTTGATTTCGGATTTGGGTTTTGGAATTTGAAATTGTTTAGGATTTAGTGCTTAGGATTTAGTGCTTAGGATTTCTTGAAAGGATGCGTTTGATGCCAATCTGGCTGACATGCATACTGATGATTATCGGAATTGTTGTTGCCCTCAAGCTTATATTCGTTCTTGATGTTCCCCCGAAAAAGAGGACACACGGTTAAGCTGCTTGGGTTGACATATGCGCCAAAAAGTCGATCGGCGACAGATAACCTAACGAGGAATGCCGCCTGATCCTGTTGTAAAAGATCTC
>Ga0116160_1003003_pt1 | contig 15240 bp, 20 predicted proteins | sample AD_JPNAS2_MetaG_FD_89879 | JGI IMG/M metagenome (GOLD analysis project Ga0116160, IMG submission 89879) | Active sludge microbial communities of municipal wastewater-treating anaerobic digesters from Japan - AD_JPNAS2_MetaG | ecosystem: Engineered > Bioreactor > Anaerobic > Digestate | place...
ATGTTGCAGATGGCAAATAATGTGAGGAGATAGGTGAATGGATATTGATATAATAAATAACGACTTCTGTCGTGAGAAGGGGAGGCTCAACGGGCTTTTGCTCGTTGAGGGGGCGACGCAAGCCCCAGTAATAGCAATGTTGCAGATGGCAAATAATGTGAGGAGATAGGTGAATGGATATTGATATAATAAATAACGACTTCTGTCGTGAGAAGGGGAGGCTCAACGGGCTTTTGCTCTGGGTTTTTATCTGTCTTCTGTCTTCTGTCTTCTGCCTTCTGCCTTCTGTCTCTTACGCTGCAAGACAATCCACGGTAGAGGTGCAACTGATTAACTTTATAAAACAGTTTTATGAGGATAGAGAAGGCATTCAGGTTAAATTCAACAGTTATCCGTCTATTTTAAAGGAAAACGCAAGTGTAAATCATATCAACTTTACGAAAATACCCGATGCGAACGGAGACGGTATTTGTACGATGGAGGTCACAACAAAACAGGGTTTCAGAAAGAACGTCCATGTGTCGTTCAAGGTGTTTGTTAAAAAACATATCTATGTTTTGAAACAGAATCTGAAAAGGGGCGATGTAATTAATGCTGGAGACATAATTAAAAAGGAAATACTGCTGAATGAAAATAAAGGAAGATACCCGTTGGATATAGAAGAAATTATTGGAAAGACAGTCAAAAAGGATATCAATGCTGGCACGGTAGTTAAAAACGACATGATAGAAGACCGTTATGTCGTAAAAACAAACGAGATTGTAAGTATCTTAGCTCAAAACAACAGAATCATGGTAAAAACAAAAGGAAGGGCGATCGAGAAAGGAAAGATCGGGGATGTTATAAGGGTTAAGAATGTAAGTTCCAACAAGGAGATTCTCGGAAAGGTCGTCGGCAGCGGTGTTGTAACTGTCGATATGTAGTGAATGGAGGAAGGCTATGTCAGCCAGAACGAACGAACAAAAAAAGATTGTATTAATAGCGGGAACGATGTTTTTCGCATTTCTGTGTGGATGCAATACAACTGAATATACAAGCCGCATTAGAAATGAACCTTTCAATATAGACAGTACCTTCAAGCAGGTAGCATATCAGCCGCCAAAAAGGCAAAACAACACCGGAACCCTATGGCCAGGAGAGAGGAATACGAATAATTTCTTTTCTGACGGTAGGGCAGCAAGGGTGGGCGATATTATAACGGTGAAGATTGCAGAGGCGACAAAATCGAATGAAAAGGCAACCACAGATTTAAAAAGGACAGGCGCTGATGTATCCCTTGGTGTTCCAAACTTTTTTGGTCTTGAAACAAACAATTATCCATCGAGCATTAATCCATCGAGTATGCTTAAGGCAACGGTGAAAAACGATTTCAAGGGTGAGGGCGAGACGGTTAGGGATGGCTCAATCATTGCAACGCTGTCCGCAAAGGTGGTAGAGGTCATGCCGAACGGTAACCTGGCAGTGGAAGGCAAGAGGGAGATTACGTTAAATAACGAAAGAAAAGAGATGTTGCTACAGGGTGTCGTAAGGCCGAAAGATATCGCTGCTGATAATTCTGTATTTTCAACACAGGTGGCTGATGCAAAGGTCATCCTGACAGGCATTGGTGTCATAGGTGAAAAACAGGCACCGGGGTGGCTTGCCAGAATATTCGATCTCGTATGGCCGTTTTGAAGGAATAGGATGTGTATAGCTGAAGGATTTAGATTTTGGCGATTGGGAAGGTTTATGTTCTGGAAATATTGGGGACGAAGATGAAAAACATATGTTATAAAAATTCTAAATTATTTTGTATCATTTTGATTTTCTCTGTTCTTTTTTCTCTGTCCTTTGCACAACATAGTGAGGCTGCGAGGATAAAGGAGCTATGCTATATAAACGGGGTAAGGGGAAACCAACTCGTAGGTTATGGGCTTGTAATAGGCTTGCAGGGAACGGGGGATAAGGCAAATACAATCTTTACTACTCAATCACTTGCAAACATGCTCGAAAAAATGGGATTGAGGGTTGCCCCTAATGCAACAAAGGTTAAGAACGTTGCTGCTGTCATAGTTACTGCCGATCTGCCGCCATTCGGCAAGACAGGGACAAAGATAGATGCAACAGTTTCATCTATCGGTGATTCGAGTTCTTTGAGTGGTGGAGTCCTTCTCATGACGCCTCTTAAAGGCGCCGATGGTGAAGTATATGCTGTGGCGCAGGGACCCCTTGTTGTGGGCGGCATCTCTGCTGCAGGGCAGGGCGCATCCATGCAAAAGAACCATACTACCGTTGGAAGGATACCAAACGGCGTAACAATAGAAAAAGAGATAGGCTATGAATACATAAAGGCTCAATCGATTGTAATATCTCTTAAAAATCCAGATTTTACAACGGCAAGAAGGATAGAAGAACGCATCAATGCGATATACGGGGGTATCTCGTATGCGGATGATGGCGGAACCATCAGTGTAAAGATCCCTGACAGAGAAAGCGCAAACCCCGTAAAGTTTATTTCGGCAATCGAAAACATAGATGTCAAGGCCGATATGCTGGCGAAGATCGTAGTAGATGAAAAGACCGGGACTATCGTGATAGGACATAATGTCAGGATTTCAACGGTTGCCATATCGCAAGGCAATATAAGCGTTATGGTCAAAGAAGACCAAAAGGTTAGCCAGCCCCTGCCCTTTGCGCCGGGTGCAGCAGGCGGTATTGCAGGTGCGCAGACGGTTATTACACCTGAAACACAGATTCGTGTTGATGAGGAAAAAGGTAAATTCAGGCTGATAGAAGGCGATGTAACAATAAAGGAATTGGTGAATGTGCTTAATGCAGTTGGTGTTTCAACAAGGGAGATGATATCGATATTGCAGACCATAAAGGCGGCAGGTGCCTTACATGCGGAGCTTGAAATAATATGAAAGGTGTTTACGATATCTACGGTATGATGCCTGATTATTTTAGGAAGGGGTTGTTTTATGGATAGCGTTGAAAAAATGGACTTACGGATGCCGGTACAAAACGTTTCCAGCATAAAGACCGATTTGCGCAGTCTCGGTGCAAAGTCAAACAACGGGAAGACCAATGTCGAGAAGATAGCGCAGGAATTCGAATCGTACCTGATGTTTACAATGCTTAAGGAGCTCGAAAAAACTGCAAATTTAACAAAAAAGGGACATACTGAGCAGACTTATATGTCTTTAGTTTATGAAAAGGCGGCGGACTTTATGGCGAAGAAGGGTATAGGGATAAAGGAGATGCTTGTAGAACATATGGAAAAAAATACTAAAGTTTTATCGACAAACGGCGATAATATAGCTAAGGTAAAAAAGGAGGAATTCCATGAAGATAACCAATAACAAGCATGCCGGTGTAGTTGATACCCTTCTGAAGTCGGTTGACAACAAGACGGTGAAAGAACAGGCAACCGATATGAGGGGTAGCATGGATGTTACCGACAAGGTGGAACTCTCGGGAAATAAGAAAATTGTGGAAAGTCTTGTCGAAAGGGTGAAGGCGATTCCTGATGTAAGGCAGGATAAGGTTGACCAGATAAGACAGGCTATAAAATCGGAAACCTATAATGTGAAAGGTGAGCTTGTGGCAAAAAGCATACTGAAAAGCAATATCCTGGATACCATTTTATAAATACAGGGCTTATAATGGAACATATTGTTATTGAAATAGCCGTGCAAGAACTACATGCCTTAAAGGATTTTTTAAAGGCGATAAAAGAGGAACGCGATTCTATCATCTCTTTTTCGCTCGAAGGTATCACAAGGGGAAACAACAGAAAAGAAGAGATACTTAGAAAGATCGAATATCTTGAGTGTGAAAAAAACAGACTCATTGAAGAACTAAGCGATCCTGACAGCATATTCAAAAGTGAAAAGTGGATGCATTTATCACATGAAACAAGAACAGTAATGAAAGAAATAAACGAATCCCTTGAAAAAAACATGAAACTTCTTTCCTTTTCAATGGATCATCTAAAGGGTTCCATTGAAAATATCATGGGCTTTATAAACAACACCGCATATCTGAACAAAAAAACACGTGTTTCTCTTTTCCCATCACGGGAGATATAGGATGAGCATAGCATCTATATTGAATATCGCTAAAAATGCCGTTTCTTTAAATCAGACCTCGATTCAGGTCACATCACACAATATATCGAATGTAAACACAAAGGGTTATTCAAGGCAAGAGGTGGTTATCACAGAAGAAACACCGATGCTGATTGGAAATGTTCTGATTGGAAATGGGGCAAAGGTAAGCGGTATAATAAGATACCACGATAAATATCTTGATCAGCAGATTGCAAAGAAAAGTACGGAATTTGGTGAACATCAGATATACAAAAGGTATTTCGAAAGGGTAGAAAGTGTTCTGAACGAAGACAGCACCAAATTAACCGAAAACATAACTGCATTTTTTAATGCATGGCAGGAGTTGTCAACTGACCCTCAAAACGTTGCGATGAGAGGGGGTCTAAAGTCAAGTGCTCAGCAGATGACTCGGTCGATAAACAACATCTATAACGAATTGAAAGGTTTGCAGATAGAGCTGAACAACAACGTAAAGATGGAAGTAGCTGATATCAACAGGATTACAGCATCCATTGCAGACTTGAATAATAAAGTGTTCCAGGGAAGTTCTAGTTCGAGTGAGGCAAACGACTATCTTGACAGAAGAACGCAGTATGTCAAGGAGCTTTCAAGTAAGATAGGCATTATATCCTTTGAAGATGAATATGGACGCATGACGATTATGACGTCCAAAGGTAAGTCGCTTGTTGATGGTGGACAGTCATGGGAACTTGGTGTGAAGACCAATCAAGATACAGGTTTTTATAGGGTAGGCTGGGAGGATTTTTCAGGGAATTTTATAGATATAACAGATGATATCAACTCCGGCGGCATTTACGGCTTACTGGAGATGAGGGACAACCAAATTAACGATTTTATTGCGGATACCGATAAGCTTGCAGAGGTCATTATATCTGAAGTGAATAGTTTACACAAAAACGGCTATACGCAAAACCATAATGTGTTGGATCCAAACCCTGATGGGATTCCATTTTTTAGAGAGCTTACAGGGCTTTATGCAAAGGATATTGATATATCTGATAAGATCAAATTGGATCTGAAGAACATTGCATCGTCTTCTGAAGTAGATATAACAGGAAAACCGATAGGAAACGGAATAGCCATTGATATTGCGGCGTTGATGGAAAAGGGTCTCTTTGACGGAAATACGTCTACCTTCGTTGATTATACGTCAACGCTTACAAACAAGATTGGACAGCTCACAAAAGGCGCAAAGGATTTTGCCCAATACAGTGAAGATACGATGAATCTAATGGAAAAACAGAGAGAGGGTATATCAGGGGTATCCCTCGATGAGGAGATGGCAGATCTGATTAAGTATCAATATGCATTTCAAGCGGCTTCACGGTTGTTTACAGTGGCTGATGAACTTTTCCAAACTTTACTTGGGGCATTTAAATGAGGGTAACCGATAGAATAAAATTCGATGCATTTAAAAACAACCTTGCATTGATAAAATCGAATCTCGACAAGACCCAGAACAAGATTGCATCAGGCAAAAAGATATTGGTCCCATCTGATGATCCTGTTTCTTCTTCTGTGGCAGTTGGGTTTAATGCAGAAAAGGGACTGAACGCACAATATGGAAGGAATATTGAAAGACTTAAGACCACAGGTGTTTTCTATGAAACATCCATAAACAGTGTAAACAATATGCTTACAAGGGCTAAAGAGATAGCGATTGTCCAGGCATCTGATACAGTAAACGCTGAGACGAGGAAGTCGGCAAGCGAGGAGGTTAAAGGCATTATCGAGCGCCTTGTTGCTATTGGGAACACAAAGGTAGGTAATCATTATATCTTTGGTGGAAAAAAGTCAAATAATACACCTTTTTCGATAGATAGTGATTACAATGTGACTTTTAACGGCTCAAATGAAGTATCCTCCATATTCGTTGACAAGGGCACAAAAGAGGATGCCGGTATTTCGGGTGACAAAGTTTTTATCTCTGATACAAACATCTTTAATGTATTGAAAAACTTTAAAGATGCGCTCGAGACAAACAACAAAACAGGCATAAGAAATGCATTGGATGGTTTAGATAAATCACTTGAAAAAACACAGACAAACCTTGTACATGTGGGGACTTATACTGCAAGGATTGAAAATTTCATCGAATATAATGAATCAAAAAACAACAACATCATCGAGACTTTATCTCAGATAATGGATGTTGATGTTGCGCAGGCTGTGATTGATTTCAATTCCCTATCCAATGCCTATGAGGCAATGATCTATACAATGACAAAGATCCAGAGTTTAAGCGTGCTTAATTATTTGAGATAGGACGGTAGATGCTTGTTCTTACAAGAAAAAAGAATGATGGTATCATAATAAAAGGTAAGGATGGCGATATCAGGATCGTTGCAGTAGAGGTTGACAAGGGAAAGGTTAGGCTGGGCATAGAGGCGCCAAAGGGGTATTTGATTGTACGTGAAGAACTCGTTTGTGAAATCAAAGACGCCAATAGAATGTCGGCAATTGAAAATCTGGATGAAATAAAGACATTAATAGGTGACAAAGGTGAGTAAGACTCCACTGAAAGGGAAGGTTATAGGTTTTGAGGACTATGCGGATTATGTCCTCGAAGATGCATTTGGTGAGACATCCCCGTTTCGCATTCTATCCTCCAATGATGCATCCGTATCATTTATCATGGCAAATCCTTTTAAAATAATCGACGATTACACTTTCAGGATTGAGGATGATTTGGTGAATGATCTCGGCTTGAATGGCCTTGGAGACGTGGCGGTTCTGTGTATTGTGAGGTATGAAGGACATACATTTTTTATAAATTTGAGATCGCCATTGATAATAAACACTGCGCGCGGGGTTTTTATACAAACGATACTTCAGGATGAAGCATACAGCGTGTCGGTACCTTTTGAGATGAAGAAGGCAGAATGATGGCAATATGAAAAGAAGACCGACAATATCTGTATGTATGATAGTTAAAAATGAGGAAAAGGATTTGCCGAGACTGCTAAGTTCCATAAAGGGTCTGGCCGATGAAACCATCATTGTAGATACCGGTTCAAATGATAATACGGTTGACATTGCGAAGAGCTATGGAGCTAAGGTCTATCACTTTCCTTGGTGCAATGATTTTTCCGCAGCACGGAACGAATCTCTTAAGTATGCAACAAAGGATTATATACTTTGGCTCGATGCAGACGACGAGATAAAGCATGAGGAACACCACAAGATAAGAAACGACCTTAAAAGATATAAAGGTGCAGGCTTATTTCTGAGACTTAAAAATGTGTATGGAGACAGCGGAACAGATTTTTTGCAGTTAAGGATTTTTCCCAATCATAAAGGCATAATTTTTGAGGGTAGGGTGCATGAACAGGCAATACATTGTTTGGAAGAAAAGATGATACCCACATATGCCTCTGAGGCGCAGGTTCTCCATCACGGATACGATACAAACGAGAACGTTGCAGAAAAATCAAAACGCAACAGAGATATACTCGAAATCGAAATAAAAGAGAGACCCGACAATATAAATGCACTGTTTTTTATGTCAAAAGCCCTAAGGGGGCTTGGAGAAAAGGAAAGAGCGCTTGCATGCCTGGATAGGCTTATGGAGCTTGCAAGGCTCGACCCCAGTTTATACATGAAAGATGTGATAATGCTCGGGGCAAGCGATAAGGCCGCCGTATTGTATGAGCTTGGAAAAGAAGATGAGATGCTTTCGTTTCTTCTTGAATGCAAAACCCTTTTTCCCAACGATGTATTGATTCTTTATTTACTGGGGGAACAATATTATAGGAGAAAGGATTACGAAAATGCATACAAGGAGCTTATAAATCTGCAAGACGAAACATTTACAAAATTGCTTACCCCTATAAATATTCATGAGACCAGAATGTGTCTTCTCAATCATCTGGGTATCTCTTCTTTGTTTACGGGCGATTTTCTCACCGCTGAGAGATGTTTTAAAAAACTGATAGATAATGACCCAATGGATAAGGCGAACTATCACTATTTGTCTCTCGTAAAGGAAAAGGCAGGAGATATTGAAGGTGCAATAAGTGCATGCGATGAAGGTCTAAAGAGGCACGCGATGGACAGCTACCTTATGAAAAGAAAATATCTGCTTTACCTTTCAAAAGAATCCTATGCTGAGGCGCTTGAGATTTATGAAGACTTGAATGGATATTCAAACGATGTGGAGGTTACAGCGGGAAGGTTTCTAATTGCATGTAAATCATTGCATGTCCAAGACATGCAGAGATATTATCAGATACTTCAGGAGAAGTTGTCGATTTTTCCGAAACCATTCCCTGAAAATTTTTCCGAAACCAAAGACAGGCTGTCAGGACTTGAAGACGAAAAAGGCAAAAGCCTATTTGATTCAGCGATAAACTTTCTTTTGAAAAAATAATCTTAAGTTTTTTTAAAGGCATCCGATAATATAATTTAGAACGGGACAGGAAACAAGAGGAGGTGAAAAAACTTTCGGATCCCGAAAAAAGGGCAAGATGCCCAAAAATAAAAAACATGGAGGTTTCAAATGGCTTTTAGAATCGCAACAAATACGGCATCGGTAAACACACAGAGATGGTTAGGTATTGCAAATGCAGGGCAGACAAAGGCTCTGGAAAGATTGTCAAGCGGCTACAAAATCAACAGCGCAAAGGACGATGCGGCTGGTATTGCAATCGCCGCGAAGTTGAGCGTTAAAGCAGTTGCCCTGACAAAATCAGTAGACAGTGGTAATCAGGCGCTTGCAATGCTACAGACCGCAGAAGGCGGTATTGACCAGATATCAAACATTCTGACCAGGTTAAAATCGATCGCTACACAGTCCGCATCAGCAAACACAGTTGACAGGGCTGCTCTCGATGTGGAAAGGGGCAAACTTGAGTCTCAGATAGACAACATCGCCAAAAACACAAGGTATGGCGATAAAGAACTTCTTAATGGCACCGGATCGACATTAGGTGCTATTACTGGAGCAAGTATCACTCTCGCAAACGGTATTTCTGGCATAGATGTATCTGGTTCCTCTTTTACATCTAATGTGAACGCAACACTGACAATAACTGGTACTAGTGCAACACTGGCAATCGGTGATTCAACTCAGAGTGTGACCTTCTCAAAACCTCTTGGAATAAATTTAGGAGAGATAAATTTCAGCGATTTTGGAGTTAAGGTGACGGTTAACGCAGCCATAACCGATATTCCTACTGCTGGCGGTGGATTTGTGATCAACGCGGGAACTAATTCTACATTTGAATACCAGTTAGGCGATCAAAATATAGATCAAAACCGGGTTAGCGTGTCTCTGGCGAATTTTACAAAGGGTGGAAGCACTTTGGCTCTGTCAGGTGATATTTCTGATGCTGGAAAAGCAAAGTTATATATGGACAAGATCGACGCTGCCATTGGTAAACTCACAACAGAGAGAGGAAAGGTTGGCGCTGCGATGAACCAGATATCCTATCAGGTTGCAAACCTCGAGACGATGTATGAGAATACGAAAGCCGCAGTATCGACCATTATGGACGCAGACTTTGCATCAGAGATGGCGGAGTTCACAAAATTCCAGATACTGAACCAGTCAGGCGTGGCAATGCTCGCACAGGCAAACCAGATTCCCCAGATGATCCTTTCACTTCTGAAATAGGCAAGAATAACCAGTTGCCCCTTCCCTCAAAGGAGGGGGCAACCCTTATGAGGTAGAAGATGGAAACTAATCAGACAAACGGTATCACAAGGGCATTATCCATAAGGACCGATCTTCCGAGAAATAAAAAGGGGGTCGAGACCCAAAATGCCGCTGATACCGAAGGTCTGAAAAGAAATATTCAAAAGCAGCATTTAGAACGCGAAGAAGTCAAAAGAAGAATCGAAGAACTCATCACTAAATTTTCCTTGAACAGGGAATTAAAGATCCACTATGACGAAGATGTGAATAAGCTTATTATCACGGTTGTCGATAGTGATTCTCAAAGGGTGATCCGTCAGATACCTGATGAAGAAACCATGAGCTTTATAAGGCATTTTCAGCAATATGTAGGCGTTCTGATAAACAGGAGGGTATAGGATAATCATGGCAGGAACTGTCACAATGAAAGGGCTTTCCAGCGATACGGATTGGGCTAAACTGATAGAGGACATGCAGAATGCCCAAAAAACCTATGCAACGCGGTCGCTCAATACGAGAAAAACACAAAATGATGAAAAGCTGTCGGCATGGCAATCATTAAATACATACCTTTCTGTTATCACTACATTTATTAGTTCCAATAACCTTGATAAAGCAACAGGTTACAATCTTTATTCTTCAGAACTTTTCTCGAACGATTCCTCTGTAACTCCTTCCAATGTGTTGAGCGTTTCCCTTGGTTCAATAAGTGGTCCTGGCAATTATTCCATAGAAGTAACCTCGCTTGCAAAGGCTGAGAAGATTTCAAGTGATGTATTCAATTCAAAGGATACAGCGCTTGGTATATCCGGCGATATTCTTGTAAACAACAAAAAGGTTACCTTTGAGGCTACGGATAGCCTTATAAATATTGCTGACAGGATCAACAGTTCCGGCGGGGGTGTTGTTGCGACAGTTCTCAGTATTTCAAACAACGAATACAAACTTCTCATTGAATCAGAGAAAACAGGCGCTGGCAGCATGTCTTTGAAAAATGGTTCCTCTACAAACGTATTGCAGTCACTGAATCTTCTGACATCGACAAAGCAGATTGCGCATGAGTCGGGCTTGGATGCTTTCAGCGATACATTTACGGACAAGACTTCTGCAGTAGGGAGTTTGTTGGGTCTTACCTCCCCTGAATCAGGCACAATCAAGGTGAGGGGTACAGATGATGTCTTGTATGATGTAAACGTGGATCTCTCGACTGATTCGCTTGAATCGATTGCGACCGCCATCAATACTGCCAATGGTGGTTCAAATATTCCAGGCGTAACCGCTTCTGTAGAGGAGATGACGGAAAATGGAATCACCACTTACAAACTCAAGCTTGCCAATATAGATATAAATGACTTGACTGACGATAAAAATATTCTGGATACGCTTGGGGTAACCGGTAGTACGAGAAAAAATACAGTAAGGTCAGGTCAGGATGCGACATTTATAATTGACGGCAATACCATTACTTCATCCTCAAATACAGTTACTGATGCAATTTCAGGCACAATCTTGAAACTTGTTGGTACAAACATCGACAAGCCGATAGAGTTAAGAATCACCCAGGATAGTTCGCAGGTTGTCCAGAAGGTTACATCATTGGTTCAGAACTTGAATAATGTCATAACAAATATAAACAATCAAAATTCATCCAGTGACGGCAAAACAAACCCGCTTTTCGGCGATATCAATTTGACATCCATAAAAAATTCCCTTCATATGGCAATTTTTGAAACTGTTGAAAAAAATTCGGTTTACACCTCTGCCTCGTCCATCGGTATAAGTTTTCAAAAAGACGGTACACTGAGTATTGACAACGACAAATTAACAAGTGCCATTTCAACAAACAGACAGGAAACCATAGATGTCTTGAAGTCTTTAAATGATTCGCTGTATAAAAAGTTGGATCTTTATGTTGACCCATATTCGGGGTCTATCAAACAGATTCAAGATTCAATCACGGCTAACACGACGAGTATCAAGGAGAGGCTTGATGCGATAGATAGCAGGTTCGAAAGGCAAAAAGAAATACTCGAAAAGAAATTCAATGCCCTTGAACTGCTTATATCAACTTCAAACATGACTAAGAATTGGCTCACTCAGCAAGTTAACTATATGACAAAACAAAGATGATGTTATTTGATAGAAGATAGGGGGTTCCATGATCGCATATGCAAAATATTCTAAGGCAGACAACCTTGTAGACTCTGAAGATAAACCAAAACTGCTTCTTAAGGTGTATGAAGCGATAATGGATAGACTTGACATAGTGAGGATAATGGTAGAGAAAAAGGATTTTGAAAAGAAATATGTCGAATTGTCAAAGGTTACAAATGTGCTGGAGATCCTCGATGCTTCTCTTGATATGTCTATGGGTGAAATTCCAAAAAACCTGTCAGATATCTACCGTTACATCGTCAAAAGGTTAAACGAAGCGCACAGAAGTTGTGATGTCAAAATTCTGGATGAATGCAGACACCTGATAGAGAACATCCATGAGGGGTTTTTAAAGGCGTATGAGAAAGAATCAGAAAATAGACGTGTAAAATTGCATGAACCTCTAAAAGGTTTTGAGTCATCCATGAATTTCAATATCACAACATAATTGTCAAATAAGGTTTTAGAACCTCAGAAATTGCATAACAATTTTAAATGGTGACATAAATGGTCTTGCTGCTCTATAATCCCGCATTTGTCATTACACCCCAATTTCTAATGGCCGCCATTAGAAAAATAGCATGGAATATGATATGATAACATACAGTTAGCATAGTTGGCAGTGTAAACAAAGACCTCAACGATGCCGTTGGGGTATGGAGGCAGTGTGATTTATCACGGGATGCGATCAATAAGTATATGTTTATTAATCTTTTTTCTTTACCATCTCCCGTCTCTTTGTTAACATTACAATATAAAACATCGGTGAGCAAAACATGGCACGATATTTGCTCTCCATTATAATGTGATTAAAATCCTCAAAAAGGGGGTTCTATGAAAGTTGTCATATTTGCGGGCGGCATGGGCACGCGCATCTCAGAAGAATCCTACCTAAAACCCAAACCTATGATTGAAATAGGGGAAAAACCCATTTTGTGGCATCTGATGAAAATATTTGAGGCACAGGGTTTTAACGATTTTGTCATTTGTCTGGGTTATAAAAGCTTCATGATCAAAGAATATTTCCTCAATTATTACGTTTACAATTCTGACGTTACCGTCAATTTGCTGACAAACAGTTTCGAGGTTCACCGGTCCAACACGGAAAAATTCCGTGTCACCCTGGTCGATACCGGCCTGAACACCCAAACGGCAGGCCGTTTAAAACGAGTCCGGCATTACATAGGAAACGAAGAATTTCTGCTCACATATGGCGATGGATTAGCGGATATCAACCTCAAGAAGCTTATTGATTTTCACCATGGACATGGAAAGATTGCCACCGTTACAGCCGTTCAGCCAGTGGGTCGTTTTGGCCTTTTGGGCATAGAAGATGACAACCGTGTATCCAGTTTTGACGAAAAAATTCAGGGAGACGGTGGATGGATTAATGGTGGTTTTTTCGTTCTGAAGCCGGAAGTATTTAATTATTTACCGGATAATGCCGATAAATTCATGTGGGAAGAATATCCGCTGGAAAAAATAACAATGGACAACCAGTTGATAGCATACAAGCATACCGGCTTCTGGAAATGTATGGACGCATTGAGAGACAAAGGCATACTGGAAGAATACTGGGAGAGTGGCAGCGCCCCCTGGAAGATATGGGAGTAGCCAAGAGTTAATCTAATGTTCAACAACATTTATCAAAACAAAAACGTCCTCCTCACCGGCCACACCGGCTTCAAGGGTTCCTGGCTGGCGCTGTGGCTGGCGCAGATGGGCGCAAATGTTACCGGTTATTCCCTGCAACCGCCGACCGAACCCAACCATTTTCAATTACTCAACCTGAAGCTCAAATCCGTCATTGGAGACGTTCGCAACACAGACAAACTCAAACAAATCTTCAAAGAGCAAAAACCGGAAATTATCTTTCATCTGGCCGCACAAGCCATCGTCCGGCAATCTTACCTCGAACCTGTGGAAACCTTTGCCAGCAATGTTATGGGAACGGTCAATGTTCTCGAAGCGGCAAGAGCGTGCAATACGATTCGCGCTGTCGTAATTGTCACCAGCGATAAGTGCTATGAAAACCATGAATGGCCATGGGGATACCGCGAAATCGACGCGCTTGGCGGTTACGACCCGTATAGTGCTTCCAAAGCTTGCGCGGAAATCGTAACCACCTGCTGGAGAAACTCCTTTTTCCATCCCGATGATTACGGTAAGAGCCACGAAATCCTGATTGCCAGCGCCCGTGCGGGCAATGTCATCGGTGGTGGCGACTGGGCGGCCGACCGGCTCATCCCTGATATTATGCGCGCCGCAAGCAAGGATGAAAAGGTGAAAATCCGTAATCCTCACGCCACACGTCCCTGGCAGCACGTCCTGGAACCCTTGAGCGGGTATTTGCTGTTAGGCCAGAAACTGTTGGAAGGCCGCAGAGAATTCGCCGAAGCATGGAACTTCGGCACTGCGGAGCAAGATAATCTCAGTGTTGGCGAAATCGTCGAACACATTAGAGAAATGTGGCCACGGATTGATTATGAGATCCATCAAAGCCCTAGCCAGCCTCACGAAGCGGGTCTGCTCAGGCTGGATTGCTCCAAAGCCCGTATACAACTGAAATGGTTCCCTGTCTGGACGGGAAAAGAGACCATTGAAAAAACCGTTGAATGGTATAGGGCTTTTTATGAATCCGGCAAAGTGCAAAGCATATATCATCTCAATTGCTACATAGAAAGTGCGAAAAGCAAAAATATTGCATGGGCAGAATGATCATGGTAGGTGTTACTGAGTGTGGATAAAAAATGACATTAATATTTAGCAGGCATGCCAAACGACAAATGAAATGGCGAATGATAACAGAAGATGATGTCAAATTGACCATAAATAGTCCGGATAGGGTAGAAGACACTATACGAGGAAGAAAAAATGTTTATAAAATGTTGGAAGGCAGGACTTTAAAAATTACATACACACAAGAAGATCAAGATCTCGTTGTTGTTACTGCAATGGTAAAGGGAGGCAAATAAATGAAAATTGAATATGATAGAGATGTTGATGCCCTTTATATCAGACTTCAGGAAAAAAACGTTGCGCAAACAATCGAAATAAATGAGGGACTAAACATAGATTTTGATGACCAGGGGAGATTAATAGGACTGGAAATATTGGATGCCACAGAAAGTTACGGTTTGACGGATATTTTCAATATTTCCACTGAAAATCTTTTCCCCAAGGAGAAGTTAATCAGACAAACAGGATAGCTGCCTGATTAACCCAAATAATGCATTTGAAATAGACACACCCCCAGCATCAAGCCTGTCAAGGCTTTTTGGTATTTCTGCCTGAAATGGATACTGTTTGTGCGGTTTTTTGATGTACCCCCTGATTTTG